>Ga0256830_1001257_pt1 | contig 18190 bp, 12 predicted proteins | sample 128326metaG_FD_190537 | JGI IMG/M metagenome (GOLD analysis project Ga0256830, IMG submission 190537) | Hydrothermal vent microbial communities from Lau Basin, Pacific Ocean - 128-326 | ecosystem: Environmental > Aquatic > Marine > Hydrothermal vents | place: Pacific Ocean: Lau Basin | collected... | reverse complement strand
ATCCCCCCCCCAAGGAGAAAACCCCATGCCACAACTCACCGGAGCCGAAATTTTATGGGAATGCCTGACCCGCGAAGGCGTGGACACCGTGTTCGGATACCCGGGCGGCGCGATCATGCCGGTCTACGATGCCATGCTGGAGTACCCGGTACACCACGTGCTGGTGCGCCACGAACAGGGCGCCGCGCACATGGCCGACGGCTACGCCCGCGCCACCGGCAAAGTCGGTGTCGCCATGGCCACCTCCGGACCGGGCGCAACCAACCTGGTCACCGGCATCGCCACCGCCATGATGGACTCCATCCCCATCGTGTGCATCACCGGGCAGGTGCCCGCCCACCTGATCGGCGGCGACGCGTTCCAGGAAACCGACGTGACCGGCATCACCCTGCCGATCACCAAGCATAACTTCCTGATCACCCGCGCCGACGAGATCGCCCAGGTGGTGCGCGAGGCCTTCTACATCGCGCGCAGCGGGCGCCCCGGACCAGTGCTGATCGACTTCTGCAAAAACGCGCAGATCGAAAAGACCGAATTCGTCTACCCCGAGCAGGTCTCCCTACCCGGTTATCACCCGCCCCAACACGCCCCCCGCGCCGACCTGGAGAAAGCCGCCCGGCTGATCGCCGAGGCCAAACGACCGGTCATCCTGGCCGGGCACGGCGTGCTCAAATCCGGCTCGATGGACGAACTCAAACTGTTCGCCGAGAAAACCCAGACCCCGGTCGCCATGACCCTGCTGGGGCTGGGCGCGCTGCCCGCCTCCCACCCCCTCAGCCTGGGCATGATGGGCATGCACGGCGAAGCCTACGCCAACAACGCCATCCAGCAGGCCGATCTGCTGCTGGCCTTCGGAATGCGCTTCGACGACCGCGTCACCGGCAACCTGCGCACCTACGCGCCGCGCGCCCGCAAAATCCACGTCGAGATCGACCCCTCCGAAATCCACAAAAACGTGCGCGTCGACGTGCCCCTGATCGGTGACCTGAAAGCCGTGCTGGGCGACCTGATCCCCCTGGTCGAACCCGCGGACCACGAAGAGTGGCTCGACCAGATCGCGGCCTGGAAAGCCGACACCGAGGCCCGCGACATCCTCGCCTGGCCTGACGACGGCCTGCTGTACTCCTCCCACGTCATCCGCGACATCTGGACGCACACCAACGGCGACGCGCTGATCACCACCGACGTAGGCCAGCACCAGATGTGGGCCGCGCAATACTACAAACTCGAACAACCCTACCGCTTCCTGACCTCCGGCGGCGCGGGCACCATGGGCTACGGTATGCCCGCGGCCATCGGCGCCTGGTTCGGCCACAAGGACCGCGCGGTCTGGGCTATCGTCGGGGACGGCGGCTTCCAGATGACCCAGGCCGAGCTGGCCACCGCTAAAAACGAAGGCGCCAACGTCAAAATCATGATCCTGAACAACAGCTACCTCGGCATGGTGCGCCAGTGGCAGGAATTCTTCTTCGAGAAACGCTACTCCGCGGTCTACCTCAAGAACCCGGACTTTGTCAAACTGGCCGAGGCCTACGGCATCCCGGCCCGCCGCGTCACCCAGCGCGAAGACGTGCCCGGCGCGCTGGCCTTCGCCTCCGACACCCCCGGCCCCGTGCTGCTCGAATTCGTGGTCGAGATGGAAGAAGCCGTCTACCCCATGGTCCCCGCCGGCGCGGACCTGGACGCCATGCTGCGCCGCCCCGTGCGCAGGCAGGCTCAAGAAGTAGGGAGTAGGTAGTAAGGAGTAAGAAGTAAGGAGTGTTCGGCCCTCTGCTCAGGATGCAATACCCAATTCACAATTAACCGTTCACAATTAACCATTCACAATTCCCTATCCCCTATCCCTATCCCTATCCCTATCCCTATCCCTATCCCTATCCCCCCTCCCTATCCCCCCTCCCCAGGAGTTCCCCATGCGCCAAACCCTGATCGCTACCGTCGAAAACAAGCCCGGCGTGCTCAACCGGGTCGCCTCCCTGTTCCGCCGGCGTAATTTCAACATCGATTCCCTCAACGTCGGGCGGACCGAAAACCCCGACTTCTCGCGCATGACCATCGTGGTGGACAGCCGCGACACCGAAGCGCGCAAAGTCGAGGCCAACCTGTACAAACTGGTCAACGTGGTGGACGTGCAGGACGTCACCCACCGCCCGGCCCTGTTGCGTGAACTCGCGCTCATCAAAGTCAAGGCCTCCCCCTCCCAGCGCGGCGAGATCGTCAACCTGGCCAGCATCTTCAGAGCCAGGATCGTGGACGTGGCCGAAGAATGCGTGGTGGTGCAGATCGTCTCCGGCGAAGAGAAAGTCAATAGCCTGATCGAGTTGCTGCGCCCCTTCGGGATCATCGAAATGGTGCGCACCGGCCACGTCGCCATGATGCGCGGCACCACCGAAGGCGTGCGCCACACCCCCGGCGCCAACGGCCACCCCTCCAACGGCCACCACCCCTGACCCATCCTTCGACTACGAGCGAACGGAGTTCGTACGAACTTTTCCCGCCCTCCGCTCAGGATGTAATTCACAATTAACCGTTCACAATTCACCATTCACAATTCCGCCTCCCCATCCTTCGACTACGAGTGAACTTTGTTCGCCTTTCGCTCAGGCTGCAATTACCCAATTACCCAATTACCCAATACCCAATACCCAATACCCAATTACCCAATACCCACTCCCAAACACCATGGCCACCATCTACTACGACAAAGACGCACAACCAGAACTGATCCGGAACAAAAAAGTCGCCATCATCGGCTACGGCTCGCAAGGCCACGCGCACGCCCTCAACCTGCGTGACAGCGGCGTGACGGTCGCGGTCGGGCTGCGGCCGGAGGGCAAATCGTGGGCCAAAGCCGAAGCCGACGGCCTGCAGGTGATGCCCGTTGCCGAGGCCGCGGCCTGGGCCGATGTGATCATGATGCTGGCGCCCGACACCGCCCAGCCGGACATCTACGCCCAATCGGTCGCGCCCCATCTGGCCGCGGGCAAAACTCTGATGTTCGCCCACGGCTTCAACATCCGCTTCGAGACCATTGTCCCTCCCCCGGATGTGGACGTCAGCATGGTGGCGCCCAAAGCCCCGGGGCACCGCGTGCGCGAAACCTACCTCGAAGGCGAAGGCACCCCCTGCCTGCTGGCCGTTCACCAGGATGTCAGCGGCCAGGCGCGCGACTTCGCCATCGCCTACGCCCACGCGCTGGGCTGCACCCGCGCCGGCGCGCTGCTCACCACCTTCGCCGAAGAAACCGAAACCGACCTGTTCGGCGAACAGGCCGTGCTGTGCGGCGGCGTCTCCGCGCTGGTCAAAGCCGCGTTCGAGACCCTGGTCGAGGCCGGATACCAGCCCGAGCTGGCCTACTTCGAGACCATGCACGAACTCAAGCTGATCGTCGACCTGTTCTACCGCGGCGGCCTGAACTACATGCGCTACTCCGTCTCCGACACCGCGGAGCACGGCGATTACGTTTCCGGCGAGCGCATCATCACCGAAGAGACCAAACACGAAATGAGCCGCATTCTCAAAGAAATCCAGGACGGCACCTACGCCAAAAAGTGGATCGAAGAGAACAAAAACGGCCGCCCGTGGTTCAACGCAGAGCGCAAACGCCAGCAAAACCACCTGATCGAAAAAGTCGGCGCAGAACTCCGCAGCCTGATGCCCTTCCTCGACCCCGTCACCATCAAACCCGGAGAATAACCCCCATCCTTCGACTTCGAGCAGACTTCGTCTGCCCTCCGCTCAGGATGCAATTACCCAATTACCCAATATCCAATTACCAATTACCCAACCTCCATCCTTCGACTACGAGTGGACTTCGTCCACCCTCCGCTCAGGATGCAATTACCCAATTACCCAATATCCAATTACCAATTACCAATTACCCAACCTCCATCCTTCGACTACGAGTGGACTTCGTCCACCCTCCGCTCAGGATGTAATTCACAATTAACCGTTCACAATTCACCATTCACAATTCCGCCCCTCCATCCTTCGACTTCGAGCAGACTTCGTCTGCCCTCCTCAGGATGCAATTACCCAATTACCCAATATCCAATTACCCAACCTCCATCCTTCGACTACGAGTGGACTTCGTCCACCCTCCGCTCAGGATGTAATTCACAATTAACCGTTCACCATTCACCATTCACAATTCCCTATCCCCCATCCCTATCCCTATCCCTATCCCTATCCCTATCCCCCATGAACACCACCTACATCCGCATCTTCGACACCACCCTCCGCGACGGCGAACAATCCCCCGGCGCGACGCTGACCTCCAACGAAAAACTGGAGATCGCCCGCGGCCTGGCGCGTATGGGCGTAGACGTGATCGAGGCCGGATTCCCGTCCGCCTCGCCGGACGACCTGGAAGGGGTGCGCCGCATTGCCCAGGAAGTCGGCAACACCCCGCGCGGGGGCGCGCACCCCGAAGGCCATCTACCCCCCATCATCTGCGGGCTGGCGCGCGCCCACAAGGGCGACATCGACAAGGCCTGGGAAGCGGTGCAGCACGCCGCGCGGCCGCGCATCCACACCTTCCTGGCCACCTCCCCCATCCACATGAAGTACAAACTGCGCATGGACCCGGAAGAAGTGATTGAGCGCGCCGCAGAGATGGTCGCCTACGCCAAACAGTACTGCGACGACGTGGAATTCTCCCCCGAAGACGCCGGGCGCAGCGACCCCGAGTTCCTGTACCTGGTGTTGGGCGAGGTCATCAAAGCCGGGGCCACCACCCTCAACATCCCGGACACGGTCGGCTACACCACCCCCGACGAGTTCTACCGGCTGATCCGCGGCATCATCGAAAACACCCCCGGCATCGAAAACGTGATCGTCTCCGTCCACTGCCACAACGATCTGGGCATGGCGACCGCCAACACCCTGGCCGGGTTGCGCGCCGGCGCGCGGCAGGCCGAAGTGACCATCAACGGCATCGGCGAGCGCGCCGGGAACACCTCCCTGGAAGAGGTGGTCATGGCCCTGCACACCCGCCGCCCGGTCTTCGGCCTGGAAACCGGCATCGACACCACCCAGATCACCCGCATGAGCCGTATGGTCTCCAACTACACTGGCATCCCGGTGCAGCCCAACAAAGCCATCGTGGGCGCCAACGCGTTCGCGCACGAGGCCGGTATCCACCAGGACGGGATGCTCAAGCACGAGGCCACCTACGAGATCATGCGCCCCGAAACCGTGGGGCTGAAACAGTCCTCCCTGGTGCTGGGCAAACACTCAGGCCGCCACGCCCTCAAGGTGCGCCTGGCCGAGCTGGGCTACGAACTGGATCAGGACGAGCTGGACACCGCGTTCCAGCGCTTCAAAGACCTGGCCGACAAAAAGAAAACCGTCACCGACGCGGACCTGGAAGCCCTGATGACCGATCAGCTCTACCAGCCGCGCGAATTCTACTCGCTCGACGGCCTGCAGGTGGCCTGCGGCACGATGGGTATGCCCACCGCCACCGTTCGGCTGTGCGGCCCCGACGGCCAGATGCACGTCCAGGCTGCCATCGGCACCGGCCCGGTGGACGCGGCCTACAAAGCCATCGACCAGATCGTGCAAATGCCCAACACCCTGCTGGAATACGCGGTGCGCGCCGTCACCGAGGGCATCGACGCCATCGGCGAGGTCTCCGTGCGCATCCAGGCCGACAACGGCAGCATCCCGCAGCGCACCTCCCCGCAAGGAGGCCGCCCGCGGCCGCGCACCTTTGGCGGTCACGGCGCAGAAACCGACATCATCGTCGCCAGCGCCAAGGCCTACCTCTCCGCGTTGAACAAATTATTGGCCGCGAGTGGGAGGTTTGAAAACCCATGACCCATCCCTTGCCCCCCAAAACCCTCTTCGACAAAATCTGGGACGCGCACGTGGTGGTGCAGGAACCCGGCTTCCCCGCCGTGCTCTACATCGACCTGCACCTGGTACACGAAGTCACCTCCCCGCAGGCGTTCAACGGGCTGCGCCGGAAAGGGCTGCGGGTACGCCGGCCCGACCGCACCGTCGCCACCATGGACCACTCCACCCCCACGTTGGACCTCGACCTGGCCCTGGTGGACGACCAGGCCGCGCGGCAGGTGCGCATCTTCGAGCGGAATTGCCGCGATTTCGGCATCCGGCTGTACGACCTGGCGAGCGACAAACGCGGCATCGTCCACGTGATCGGCCCCGAACTCGGCCTCACCCAACCCGGCATGACCATCGTGTGCGGCGACAGCCACACCGCCACCCACGGCGCGTTCGGCGCGCTGGCCTTCGGCATCGGCACCAGCGAGATCGAGCACGTGCTGGCCACCCAATGCCTGCTGCAATACCGCCCCAAAACATGCAAAGTCGAATTCCAGGGGCAGCCCGGCCCGGCTGTGACCGCCAAAGACCTGATCCTCGGGCTGATCGCCCAGATCGGTGTGGGCGGCGGCACCGGTTACGTCTTCGAGTATACCGGCCCCGCGGTGCGCGGCCTCTCCATGGAAGCCCGCATGACCCTGTGCAACATGTCCATCGAAGGCGGCGCGCGCGCCGGCATGGTCGCGCCCGATGACACCACCTTCGAGTACCTGGCCGGCCGCGAGTTCGCACCCCGCGGCGAAGCCTGGGACCAGGCCGTGGCCTACTGGAAAACCCTGCCCTCCGACCCCGCCGCGCAATACGACCGCACCATCACCATCGACGCCTCCCGCCTCGAACCCATGATCACCTACGGCACCAACCCCGGCATGGGCATCCCCATCTCCGGCCGCGTGCCCGACCCCGGCAGGGAGCGCGACCCCTCCCGCCGCCAGGCCCTGGAAAAAGCCCTGCGCTACATGGACTTGCAGCCCGGCCAACCCCTGCTCGGCCAGAAAGTGGACGTGGTGTTCATCGGAAGCTGCACCAACTCCCGCCTCTCGGATTTGCGCCTGGCCGCCCGCGCCCTGGACGGCCGCAAAGTGGCCGAAGGCGTGCGCATGTTAGTCGTGCCCGGCTCCGAACAGGTGCGCAAACAGGCCGAAGCCGAAGGGCTGCACCGCGTTTTCCGGGACGCTGGCGCGGAGTGGCGCTATTCCGGCTGCTCCATGTGCATCGCCATGAACGGCGACCAGCTCCGGCCTGGCCAGTACGCGGTCAGCACCAGCAACCGCAACTTCGAAGGCCGCCAGGGCCCCGGTGGCCGCACCTTCCTCGCCAGCCCCCTCACCGCGGTCGCCGCCGCCGTCACCGGGCAGATCACCGATCCGAGAACGATGATGAATGGGAAAGGGTAGGCAGGTAGACAAGGTAAACAAGTAGACAGGTAGACAGGTAGGCAGGTAGACAGGTAGACAAGTAATACCCAATATCCAATTACCCAATTACCCAATTACCCAATTACCCAATTACCCAATTACCCAATACCCATTACCCAATACCCCATCCTTCGACTTCGAGCGGCTGCGCCGCCCTCCGCTCAGGATGTAATTCACAATTAACCGTTCACAATTCACCATTCACAATTCCCCACCCCCCATGCCCCCCTTCACCACCCTCACCTCCCCCCTCGTTCCTCTCCCCCACAACGACGTGGACACCGACCAGATCATCCCCGCGGTCTACCTCAAAGTGACCGACAAACAGGGGCTGGTCCAAGGGCTGTTCCAGCGCTGGCGCTACACCCCCGACGGCCAGCCCAACCCCGACTTCCCGCTCAACAAGCCTGAATACCAGGGCGCGCAAATCCTGCTGGCCGGCGACAACTTTGGCTGCGGCTCCTCGCGCGAGCACGCGCCCTGGGCCTTGCTCGGTTGGGGCTTCCGCGCCGTGATCAGCACCTCCTTCGCCGACATCTTCCGCAACAACGCCCTCAAAAACGGCCTGCTGCCCGTGATCGTGGACCCCGCCACCCACGCGCGGCTGTTCGAGCTGGCCGAAACCACCCCGGACGCCGCCGTCCAGATCGACCTGGCCGCCCAAACCCTCACCCTCCCCGGCGGCCACCAGACCACCTTCCCCATCGATGCCTTTAGCAAGACCTGCCTGCTGGAGGGCGTGGATCAGCTCGGCTATCTGCTCAAGCAGGAGGCGAACATCGCGGCGTACGAGGAAGCAGGAGCAGGTAAGGAGCAGGAAGTAAGGAGTAGGAAGTAAGAAGTAGGAAGTAAGAAGTAGGAAGTAAGAAGTAAGCAGATGATCGCGAAAACGCATCCCACATCAACAAACGAGGTGAACTGGGCGACGGCCGTCCCGCAACCGCGCGCCGTCGCCCAGACCATTGGCGTGCTCCCTCCCTATCCCTATCCCCCTCCCTATCCCCCTCCCTATCCCCCTCCCTATCCCTATCCCTATCCCTATCCCCCCTCTCTATCCCTCCTCCCCATCCCCCTCACCAGGAGCACGCCATGACCACCAACCATCAGATTTACCTCTACGACACCACCCTGCGAGACGGCACCCAACGCGAAGGGATCGCCCTCTCCCTGGAAGACAAACTGAAGATCGCCCGCCGCCTCGACCAGTTCGGCATTCACTACATCGAAGGCGGCTGGCCCGGTTCCAACCCCAAAGACGCGGAGTTCTTCGCCGCGGTGCAGGGGATGACCTTCCGGCACGCCAAAATCGCGGCCTTTGGCGCAACGCGCAAAAAGCACACCCGCCCCGAAGAGGACGCCAACCTGCGCGCCCTGGTCGAGGCCCGCACACCGGTCGTCACCCTGGTCGGCAAGAGCTGGGACCTGCACGTGCGCGATGTGTTGGAGGCCGACCCGGAAGAAAACCTCGCCATGATCAGCGAGAGCGTGGCCTACTTCAAGCAGATGGGCAAAGAAGTGATCTACGACGCGGAACACTTCTTCGACGGCTACAAAGCCAACCCGGACTACGCGCTGATGACCGTGCGCGTGGCCGCCGAAGCCGGCGCGGACTGCGTGGTGCTGTGCGACACCAACGGCGGCACCCTGCCCTGGGAGCTGGCCGGAATCATCGAACGCACCCGCGCAGCCCTGCCCCCGGTCGATCTGGGCATCCACACCCACGACGACGGCGGCTGCGGCGTTGCCAACACCCTGGTGGCGGTCGAAGCCGGGGTGGTACACGTCCAGGGCACGATCAACGGCTACGGCGAGCGCGTCGGCAACGCCAACCTGTGTACCATCATCCCGGATTTGCAGCTCAAAATGGGCAAAGCCTGTGTGCCGCCCGAAAACCTGGCGCAACTGACCGAACTCTCCCGCTACGTGGCCGAACTCGCCAACCTGCCCCACGACGAACACCTGCCCTTCGTCGGCAAGAGCGCGTTCGCGCACAAAGGCGGCATCCACGTGGCCGCCATGCGCAAAAACGAAGCCAGCTACCAGCACATCGACCCGGCCGCGGTCGGCAACCAGAAGCGCACCGTGGTCTCCGAGCTTTCGGGCCGCGGCAACGTGCTCGATAAGGCCAGCGAATTCGGCCTGGATGTGGACAGCGAGCAGGCGCGCAAAGTGGTCGCCCAGATCAAGGCGCTGGAAAACGCCGGGTTCGCGTTCGAGAGCGCGGAGGCCTCCATCGCCTTGATGATGCAGCGCATGAAACCGGATTACAAACCGCCCTTCGAGCTGCTCGATTTCACCGTGATCGTCCACAACCGCGACGACGGCGAGACCGCGGACGCCAGCGTCAAGGTCAAGATCGGCGACCAGGTGCTGCACACCGCCGCGGAGGGCAACGGCCCGGTCAACGCCCTCGACAAAGCCCTGCGCAAAGCCCTGCTGGACGCCTACCCCGCGCTGGCCTCCGTGCGCCTGGCCGATTACAAAGTGCGCATCCTGAACGGGGACCGCGGCACCGCGGCCGGGGTGCGCGTGCTGATCGACTCCGAAGACGGCCAGCGCCGCTGGAGCACGGTCGGGGCCAGCACCAACATCATCAAGGCAAGCTGGCAGGCCCTGGCCGATAGCATGGAATTCGCGTTGTTGAATGGCGTTGAGAATGGCGCGCAGAGGAAGCAGAAAACACGATAAGAAAACATCCAGACCATTATGCAAGCAAAAATTGTCCTCCTCCCCGGCGACGGCATCGGCCCCGAAGTGGTGGCCGCGGCCCGCAGCGTGTTGAACGCAGTCGCCCGGCAATACGGCCACACCTTCGAGACCGAAGAACACCCCATCGGCGGCGCGGCCATCGACGCCTGCGGCAACCCGCTGCCTGAAGACACCCTGGGCGCCTGCCTGAACGCGGACGCGGTGCTGCTCGGCGCGGTCGGCGGCCCCAAGTGGGACGACCCAACCGCCAAAGTGCGGCCCGAACAGGGGCTGCTCGGCCTGCGCAAACATCTCGGCCTGTTCGCCAACCTGCGCCCGGTCAGGCCCCACCCCGAGCTGCTGGCGGCCTCCCCCCTCAAACCCGACCGCCTGCAGGGCGTCGATCTGCTGGTGGTGCGCGAGCTGACCGGCGGCATCTACTTCGGCACGCCCCGCGAACGGCGCACCCTCAACGGCCAGCAGAGCGCGGTGGACACCATGCACTACACCGAAAGCGAAATCGAGCGCGTCGCCCGGCTGGCCTTCGAGACCGCGCGGCAGCGACGCAAAAAGGTCACCTCCGTGGACAAGGCCAACGTGCTGGAGACCTCCCGCCTGTGGCGCCAGACCGTGGGTCGCGTGGCGCAGGACTACCCCGACGTGGCGCTCGAGACCCTGCTGGTGGACGCCGCAGCCATGCACCTGCTCACCCGCCCGGCCAGCTTCGACGTGATCGTCACCGCCAACATGTTCGGCGACATCCTGACCGACGAAGCCTCGGTGCTGACCGGATCGATGGGCAACCTGCCCTCCGCCTCCCTGGGCGAGACGCCGAACGGGCACGGCCTGCCGCGCGGGGTGTACGAACCCATCCACGGCTCCGCGCCCGACATCGCCGGGCAGGGCATCGCCAACCCCATCGGCACGATTTTGTCGCTCGCCATGCTGCTGCGCCACTCCCTGGGGCTGGAGCAGGAGGCCACCGCGGTGGAAAACGCGGTCGAGCGCGTGCTCGCCAGCGGCTACCGCACCGCAGACCTGGCCGCGCCGGCGCAGCCCGCCTGTAAAACGAACGAAATCACACAGGCCATCGTGCAATCAGTAACCGGCGTTCCAACGTTCTAACGTTCCGACGTTCAACGTTCAATCAGGAGAAGAACCATGAAATCCAACTTCATCTGGGTCGAGGGCGAGCTGGTGTCCGAAGAACACGCGCCCCAGGACATCTTCGCGCCCGCCCGCAGCAACCACAACATGCTGTTTGCCGACATCACGTGTATCGAAACCGCGTTCGGGCCGGCCATCTTCCGCCTGGAAGACCACCTGGAGCAATTTTTGGAGGCCACCCGCAGCATGGGCTACCCGGTCTATTACAGCGTGGAAGACCTGTGCGACACGGTACACCGCACCCTGACGTTCAACCGGGTGCGCACCGGCAACATCCGCCCGGCAGTGTGCTGGCAGACGGGCACAACCGCGCAGAGCGAACCCCCTGTATTCGCCATCGCCACCTGGGAGTGGCCGTATTCCGTTGCCCGGCAGCCCGAGACCGCCGCGCACAGCATCTCCCTCAACCAGGGCATCCCCGACAACGTCGCGCTGTTCGTGGTGCAAGACGGCCGCATATTCACCCCGCCCAGCACCCGCTTCGGCAACAAAGTGACCCGCGACTCGATCATCACCCTGGCGCGCGACCTGGGTTACACCGTGGTCGAGCAGCCGCTCACCCCCCCGCAGGTCTACCAGGCCGGGGAGGTGTTCATCAGCGAGACGATCACCGAGATCAAAGCGGTCAGGGAAGTCGATTCCCACCCCATTGGAGAGGGCGCGCCCGGGCCGGTCACGCAGGCGCTGCAATCCGCATTGCACGACACGCTCCAGGGCTACGGCCGCCGCTCGCAGGAGTGGCTGGATTGGGTGTGGTGCTCGTTTGTGGGGTTGTAGGGGGCGAACGGGGAGCAGAGGCACGACGGAGAGAGGGGCCGGATTGGGTTCGGAAGCCGCCGCGCCCGTAGGGAGTTTGCGTTGGGAATTCGCGTTGGCATCATTGGGTACGGCCGGTTTGGCCGCTTTTGGGAGGGCGTTTTGGCGCCCTCTTACGATGTCTGGGTGACGGACCGCCAGCCTGTGGAGGCGGCCAACTATTTGCCGCTCGCGGATTTGTGCGCCCACTGCGAGGCCATTTTTCTGTGCGTGCCGATCAACCAGATCGAAGCGGTGATCGACCAGATCGCGCCCCACCTGAGGCCCGGCCAAACCGTGCTGGACACCTGCTCGGTCAAGGTGCTGCCCGCGCGGGCCATGCTGTCCCGGTTGGGAGAGAGCGGGGCCAACCTGATCGCCACCCACCCGATGTTCGGGCCGGATTCCGCCTCGGTCAGCCTGTCCGGTTTGCCGGTGGTGGTCTGGCCCCTGGCCGGGGAGGGGGAGGCGTACCGGCAGTGGGCGCGTTTCTTCGAGGGGCTGGGCCTGCGCGTGGTAGAGATGTCGCCGGAGGAGCATGACCGGCTGGCGGCTTACAGCCAGGGGGTGACGCACTACATGGGGCGCGTGCTGGACGAGATGGCCTTGCAGCCCACCCCCATCGACACGCGCGGCTTCTCGATCCTGCTTTCCCTGGTCGAGCAAACCTGCAACGACTCGTGGGAGCTGTTCCACGATCTGCAAATCCACAACCCCTACACGCGCGAGATGCGCCTGCGGCTGGAAAAAGCCTTGAACCGGGTGTACGCCGCGCTGCTGCCCTCCCGCGTCTCACCGGACGCGCTGATCATCGGCATCCAGGGCGGGCAGGGCAGCTTCAACGAGGAGGCCTGCCGCCACTATTGCGCGCAACACGCGGACCAGATCGGGGACTACCGCATCGAGTACCTGTACACCACCGAAAACGTGCTGCGCGGCCTGCACGAGGGGGAGATCGACTTCGGCGTGTTCGCGGTGCAAAACGCGCGCGGGGGCGTGGTGATGGAGACCATCCACGCGCTGAGCCGCTACCGCTGCCAGATCGTCGAGCTGTTCGACATCGTGATCAGCCACTGCATCCTGCACCACCCGCAAATCGAATTCGGCCAGATCACCACCCTGATCTCTCACCCTCAGGCCCTGGCGCAGTGCGCGGACACGCTGGCGCAGGAGTACGCTCATTTGAAGTTGGAAAGCGGGGAGGGGGACTTGATCGATCAGGCCTTGTGCGCCAAACACATCCGCAGCGGGGAACTGCCGCGGACGTACGCGGTGCTGGCGCCCAAAGTGTGCGCCCAGCTATACGGCCTGCGCCTGCACGCCGAGGGGCTGCAAGACCTGAAAGACGAAAATCTCACTACGTTTGCCTGGGCGCGGCGGGGGTGAGTGTGAGAAAAAACTGCTTCGGAATTCGAGTGTCGCCCGCTTCATAGCTGGGCGTATATTGCCTGCGCGCCCTTGCCCAACAACTCCTCCGCTTGCTCCAGTGCTCCCAGCCCCTTTAACACCTCTGCCGCCCGCCGGTAACTCAGGCCGGGGCTGGCAAACCCTTCGATGTCCCAGCGCGCCAGCAAGGCCAAAAAGTGGTTGACGTGCGCGCGGGCCGCGGTTTCGTCCCCTTGTTTCCAGCGGACATAGGCCAGTCCAGCCAGGCTTTCCAACGCCTGGTGGGGAGCTTCGGGCGTCAGGGTTGTGGCACGGCGATAGGCTTGCTCCGCCTGTGCCCAATTCTGCAACCCGCTATAAGCGTGTCCCAGGCAGGCGAGGGAGATAGCTTCGGCATAGAGGTCTCCACTGGCTGCGCACAACTCAATCGCCTCCTGGGCGAGTGGAATTGCCTTTTCGTATTCTCCTCGTAGCACACAGAGCCTTGCCCACCCTTCCAGCGCATTTGGTCGGACCGGCTCATAATGAAACATCTGGCTTAACGCCAGAGATTTCTGAAAAGAAGCCTCCGCCCGGTCAAACTCGCCCAGCTCTCGCAAGGCATCTCCCAAATTATTGTATAGGACGGAAGCCGCGACACCATTCTCCAGTTCAAGAGCGATATCCAACGCCTTTTGCCAGTAGACACATGCCTGCCGGTAATGGCTACGGCGGATGCTGACCGATCCCAAATAAAAGTAAATCTCTCTTTTCAGCCATAAGTCGCTCACCTCATTCAGCAGTGTGGTAAGCTCGGTCAGGTACTGTTCGCCGTGAAAGTCTACCTTGGCTAATCCTGCCAGGCTCTCCACCAGCCTGTCGCGATCGGAGGACACCCGCGCCAGGGCTACCGCCTGCGAAAAGTGATGTTTGGACTCGGAGAAGAAGCCCTGCATGTATAGTACCATGCCCCAGTTCAGATGCGCTTCTATTTGCTGGTAGGGCAACATGCTTTGCAAGGCAGGCAGGGTTTCGAGAAGGGTGTGCACCGTGTTGATTTTTGCCAGGCGATTGTTCAATCGCGCCTGTGTGAGGATTAAATCATAGGCCAAGGGAGGAGGAGCGGCGGGGAGGGCTGCCTGCATCAGGACTGTCCCTTCCCGCAAGAGGCCGCTCAGGAGGGAAAAACGGGTCAGGGCGGGGAGCACGGCCGCCAGTTGGTCATGTTGCGCGTTTTTAATCGCCCAATGCCAGGCCGTGTGCAGGTTTTCCCACTCCGGGCGCAGTTGGCGAACCGCGGGCAGCGGATGCGGCCCGAACAGGTCGCTTTCCAGGGAGGCCAGCAGGTGAAGGTAATACGTGGCATGGGCACGTTCGGCGACCTCCTGTTCCCGGCTTAGCTCCAATTTTTGCCGCGCGAACTGGCGAATCAATTCATGGATGGTGTACCGGCCTTGCTGCTGCCGGAGCAGAGCGCGGCGCACCAGCAGGGTGAGGTCTTCGATGGTTGCGTCCAGGATGGCTTCGGCGGCCTCGATGGTGCAGCCGCCGTGAAAGACAGCAAAGCGCGTCAGGATGCGCTGCTGCACCGGCGTGAGCAGATGGTAGGAGCCGTTGAGCACCGCCTCGATGCTGCGATGCCGGAGCGGCACATCGGGCATTGCGGTCTTCAGGGCGGTGATGTCCGCTACCACGCGGCTGGCAATCTCGCCCACCGGCAGCCGCTCGCCCCAACTGGCGGCCAGTTCAAGCGCCAGGGGCCAGCCGTCGAGGGCGCGGCAGATGCGCGTCAGGGTGGGCGCTACCTCCGGTGTGAGACGGAAGTCCCCGCCCACACGCTGCAACCGTTCGACGAACAGAGTCACGCTGGGGGCTGCGGTGTCGTGTTCATCCGCCGGGACAGGCAGTCCCTGAAGGTGCCAGACCGTTTCCTGTTGTAACCCCAGGGGGTGCCGGGAGGTGGCCAGCACGGTCAGGCCAGGGAGTGCGCGCAACAGGCTGGCGATGAAGTCTCCCGCACCCGGCAGGTGTTCCAGATTGTCCAGGATCAGCAGGCAGGCTTCGCCGCTCAGGTGCCGGATGACGGCGGCAAGCGCGCTTTCGGCTTCCCTGGCTTGCTGGCCGCAGCTTTGCAAAATTGCCTGGGCGAAGGTTTCTTCATCAGCTCCCGGTACTTCGGCCAGCGAAACGAACCACACGCCGCCGGGGAAGCGCGGAGGGATGGTCGGCATAGGCCGGATGAAGTGGCGGGCGGCGGTCAGCGCCAGGCGGGTCTTGCCGATGCCGCCCAGGCCCGTCAGGGTGAGCAGGCGTTCATCGGGGGCGACCAGCCCCATCAGCAGGTCGTCGAGTTCTTCCTGGCGGCCATGGAAGGGCGTTTTTCGAGGGGGCAGGTTATGGGGGATGGGCTGCAGCGGGGCGACGCGCTCTTCCCGGTAGGCAATTGCCCGCTGGTGTAACATGCGCAGCGGTGGGGCAGGCTGCTCGCCGGTCGCCTGGAGTTGTTTTTCGTACACCGAGTAGTGTTTTAGAGCGGCCAGGTATTCGCCCTGCGCCAGATGGGCCTGCATGAGCTGGCGGTGGGCGATTTCGCGTTCGGGGTCGAGAGCCAGCTGCCGCCGGGCCATTTCTTCCATGCGGTGGGGCAGGCCGGCGCGGCCGTAGCATTCCGCGAGCCGCGCCAGTGCCATCAGCGCCTGTCGCCGGTATTTCGTTCGCCAGGGCAGCAGCCACCCGGCGTACAAGTCGTTCAGCAGGTCGTAGCCCAGCAGCAGGTCGGCGGTGTACTGTTCAAGCGCAGCCTGCAAGGGGGCGATGGCCGGGTAGGGAGTCTGATCCAGGGGGGTGTGAAGGAAGGGTTCCGCACGCGCCATGGCGGCCTCGAAGCGGCGCACGTCCACTTCCACCGGATAGGCCGGGTTCCATTGCAGGGTTTCTCCCTCGGCGAGGATGGGCGGCTGACCGTTGGCGGCATCTGGCAGCGTCTGCCGCAGGCGCAGCAGGGTCTGGCGTAGATTGTGGCGCCCGCGCGTTTCCGGCCGGTCGGGCCAGAGCCGCGTGGCGACGTGCTCACGGGGTTGGGGGGTAGCCTGTTCCAGGAGGAGATACGCTATCAGGGCCGCGACGCTTTTGGTGGGCAAGGTTAGCGGCTTGTCATTTAAAGTGGCGCGAAAGTGACCGAAAAGGTTGAGCTGCAGCATGAGGCCGTATAGAGTAGGACTTACGCACTTGAAAAGGGGAATTTCCCGATTCTAGCACAGTTTGTGACGCTTTTGTGACGGCGTTTGTAGAAAATAGGCGTTAGAGGTAGCGTTGCACATGCGCTCACCTGCCATCACCGCATTCCATAATCGAGAAGGAGCTTACTCATGAAACACCGTCTTGTCATCCCATTCATCTTTTCATTCGCGCTGCTGGCGGCGCTTGTGTTCGCCTTTCAGCAGCCGGCGCGGGCCGCCCATTCCGGCAACGTGATCTACGTCAACGCCAGCGCCGCCGGCGCCAACGACGGCAGCAGTTGGACCAACGCCTTCACCAGCCTGCAAGACGCGCTGGCCCACGCGTCGGCCGGCGACGAAATCTGGGTGGCCAAAGGCGTGTACTACCCCGACGAAGGCATCGGCCAGACGGACAACGCCATTACCAGCACCTTCCAACTCCAAAATGGCGTGGCCCTCTACGGCGGTTTTGCTGCCACGGAGACGCTGCGTACAGAGCGCAACCCGGCCGCCAACATCACCGTGCTGAGCGGCGACCTCGAGCAGAACGACATCACCGACGCCAACGGCGTGGTGACCGATACGGCGAAGATCACCGGCAATAACGCCTACCAGGTAGTCACCGGCAGCGGGACGGACAGCACCGCCGTGCTGGACGGTTTCACCATCACCGCCGGGCAAGCGAACGGAAACAGCCCCAACGACAGCGGTGGCGGGATGTTCAACGACGGCGGCAGTCCAACGCTTGCCAACCTAACGTTCTCCGGGAATTTTGCTATCTACGGCGGTGGGATGTTCAACAACAACAACAGCAGCCCCACGCTGACGGACGTCACTTTCTCCAGCAATTCGGCCGACTTCCAGGGCGGCGGGATGTCCAACGACAACAGCAGCAGTCCCACGCTGACCAACGTCACCTTCTCTGGCAATTCGGCGGCCGTCGGCGGCGGGATATCCAACACCGACAGCAACCCCACGCTGACCAACGTCACCTTCTCTGGCAATTCGGCCACCAACGGCGGCGGGATGGTCAGCTACTACAGCAGCCCATTGCTGACCAACGTCACCTTCTCTGGCAATTCGGCCAGCACCGGCGGCGGAATGCAGAACTCCTCCAGCAGTCCCACGCTGACCAACGTCACCTTCTCTGGCAATTGGGCCGACGCCGGCGGCGGGATGCTCAACGTCTTCAGCAGTCCCACGCTGACCAACGTCACCTTCTCTGGCAATTCGGCCAGCACCGGCGGCGGAATGGACAACTACTACAGCAGCCCATTGCTGACCAACGTCACCTTCGATGGGAATTCGGCCGCGGATAAAGGCGGGGGGATGCGCAACAGCGACTACAGCGATCCGCTCATCATCGCTAGCACGTTCGTCAACAATAGCGCCGATTTCGGTGGTGGCATTGCCAACCTCACAGGCACGCTGACGTTGACCGGTACCACCTTCATTAGCAACACGGCTTCGACCAACGGCGGCGCTATGTTCAACCTCACCAGCACCGTCACCATCACCAACGTTGCCTTCTTCACCAACACCGCCTCTACCAACGGCGGCGCCATCCTCAATGCCAACAGCGGCGGTTCGCTCGCCGATGTTGAGTTCCGGGGCAACCAGACCACGAACGGCAACGGCGGGGCGCTCTACAACCAGAACAGCAGCCCGGCTTTCACCAACGTCTTCATCTGG
>Ga0256830_1001256_pt1 | contig 18191 bp, 15 predicted proteins | sample 128326metaG_FD_190537 | JGI IMG/M metagenome (GOLD analysis project Ga0256830, IMG submission 190537) | Hydrothermal vent microbial communities from Lau Basin, Pacific Ocean - 128-326 | ecosystem: Environmental > Aquatic > Marine > Hydrothermal vents | place: Pacific Ocean: Lau Basin | collected... | reverse complement strand
TATCAAGATTGAACCGCCAGGAATGGGTGAACTGTTAAGGAGCGTTGATATATGGTCCAGATTCTGGAAGGGGCACAGCCAGGGCGTGATGTGGGTTCAGAGGAACAAGTATTTCTTCGCACTGAATCTGAAGCATCCCAAGGGAAAGGCGATTTTTTACGAGCTTGTAAAGCAGAGCGATATAGTTGTTGAGAATTACGTGCCAGGAGTTATGGATGAGCTTGGTGTGGGATACAGGCAGCTCAGGGAAATAAACCCCAAAATCATCTACATCTCCATCAGCGGATTTGGACAGTGGGGTGAAAGGTGGAACTGGCCAAGCTGGGATGCAGCGGCGCAGGCGGCAAGCGGAGCTTCAGCAGTCTCAGGCTACGAAGGCAGAGTACCTGCAAAGCTTCCCTACTATCCAGGAGACATGCTTGGAGGGGCTGCAGCGTTCATGGTGGGAATGGCTGCCCTTTACCACAGGGAAAAGACCGGAGAGGGCCAGTACATAGACGTTACGCAGGCTGAAAACCTTGCAAGGCATCTCAGCTTCATCTGGAGCTACGTGGCAAAGAAGGGAGAGGACTGGAAGAGACTTGGCAACAGAGATGCGAGTGTATCTCCTGCAAACGCCTTCAAGTCCGCTGATGGCAGAGTTGTGACCATAACTGCTCTTACCGACGAGCAGTTCAGAGGGCTGTGCGAGGCTATGGGAAAAGCTGAGCTTGCAGAGGATGAGAGGTTTGCGACGCTCCCTGCGAGGCTGAAGAACAGGGATGAGCTGGAGAAAATTATTGAGGAATGGGTCTCAGCCAAGAACTCCAACGAGATAGTCAGGCTTTCTGCAGAACACGGCTTCTCGGCTGGGGTGGCAAGGAATGGCTTGGAAGTTTATCAGGACGAGCATCTTAGAGCGAGAGGAAGCGTGTGGTTCTACGACGACCCAATGTTTGGAGAGATGGTAGCAGCAGGCTCTCCAATGAAGATGAGCGAGACTCCCGGCAGAATCAAATGGTCAACCCATCCAGTTGGCTACCACAACCGTTACGTGCTGAAAACCCTGCTTGGATTCAGCGACGACGAGATTGAGGAATTGCAGAAGGAGGGTGTCATTGGATACTGGATCGATTTCATAGGCAGGAAACCGCCTGAGGGTGTTGAGCCTGAAAAAGACCCCATTTTCATGTGGTGATGATTTATGGAGTGGCATGAGATTTCCAAGCAGTATTTTGAGGTTGAGAGGGCGAGATTCAAGAAAGGTCCGCTTGAGGATGTTGTTGTTTTCGACATAAGCCATGCAAGTCCCGCTGCCACATTCGCCTCATCTGTGCTTGCAGAAATGGGTGCAGAGGTTGTGAAGGTTGAGCCGCCAGAAGGTGACCCCCTGAGAAAGCTCACACCCTTCGGAGAGTTCTACTTTGACGGAACAGGTTTGCCTTTTGCAGTTGAGGGAAGGAACAAGAAATACATGACCCTTGATCTTGAAAAAGAGGAGGGCAGGGAGCTTTTCAGACAGCTTGTGCTGCATGCAGACGTTGTGATTGAATCCTTCCCGCCCGGCCATGCAGATGAGCTCGGGATTGGCTACAGGCAGCTCAGAGAGATCAATCCGGGGCTGGTATATCTGGCCTTCTCCGCCTACGGCCATTTTGGCCCGAAAGCCAAGGAGTTTGCTAAGGTCCCTGATTCAAACCTTCTCGGCGTTGCCATGTCGGGTTACATGATGGCGAATCGAGAGCTGCCGGAGGCGGGAGAGCCCTACAACCTGCCAACCGCTCCGGGCTTCTGGATGGCAACAAATCTGGCCGGAATATACGGTGCTGCAGGTGTTGTTCTGGCATTGTATCACAGGCTGAAAACAGGAAGGGGGCAGATGATTGATGTAACATCAGTAGACGCCATGAACAAAGTCACCCTGCAGCTCATCTGGAGCCATGCCTTCAACGAGCCCATAAACGTTGGAGTCCTGCCTCTGGATTATGCAGTTTTCCCCTATGCCTACTGGCGAACCAAAGACGGCTACGTATTTGCTGCAGGGTTCACAGACCCGAATTTCAAGGCGCTTGTGACACAGCTTGGCAGGGAGGATTTGATTGAGAAGTATCCCAACGTCTTTGCCAGAATAAAGCTTGAAAACCAGAAGGTGCTTTATGAAGAATTGCAGAAGGAGTTCGAGAAGTACACTTTCGCTGAACTGGTTGAAAAGATGCTGAAGTGGAGGAATGAAGGCAGAGAAGGTGTTGCAGTCTATTCCAAAATTACAACGCCAAAAGAGGTTCTGGAAGAGGACTACTGGAGGGAGAGAGAGGTTTTCAGGGAGATGGCAGACAGGAGATACGGCGAGATAACCGTCATAAACCCTGTATGGAAGCTGAGCCAGACGCCACTGAAACTGAAATGGCTGGCAAAGAAGGCGGGGGAGGACAATTACTTCCTCTACAAGAAGTTTCTGGGACTGGGGAGAAAGGAGCTTGAGGATTTGAGGGATTCCGGGATTATATAGCGTAAACTCTGTTTTTATTTTTCTTCGACCGCAATAAAAAATTTAGAATAGTTCATTCAGGTAAATAAGGTGCTTTCCAAGCTTCCCGCCATAGTTGCCGGCGGTGATCTTCACAACTCCCGGGATTTTGGTTGCAGCCTCAATTCCAACCCTCGTGGCTTCCCTGATTGCCTCAACGCTGATTCCGTTTATGACGATTTCATAAATCGCCTTAACACCCTCAGGAACCTGCGTCTCCGGAACCTGATCCCTGATGCTTGGAGCGAACCTCTCATTTGTCGTGGCGTTCAGGAACTTGTACTTGTTGGCCCCAACCTTCGAACCCGAAGCAACTATGCCTCCGGGGAATGGGGTGATGACGCCCTCAACATCCGCGATGGCCTGAACCGCTGCCTTCGCAGCAGCCAAAGCTGAAGGCTGGGTCTCACCGAATATGAAGAAGTTTCCTCCAGCGATGCCGTTCACATAGCCAATGTCGCTTTCTATCAGGAAGTCTCCCTCCATCATTGGAACCGCCCACATTTTTCTGCCATTAACATCAACCTGCTTCTCAAATCCGTCTGCAAAGAACCTGAGCTTGTTGCCTGTGTCGAACTTCTCCTCAGCCTCAGGCAAACCATTGAACACAGCTGTGGTTGGTGCTGTCAGGACACACTGCCCCAGCCTCGCAAGTAACTGCTGTTCCAGACCTTTTTTGCTCATGTGGCAGATCTGGATATAATATCCCGGCCTCCCGTCCGGGGTCTCAGACGGCAGGGCCTTCTTCTCTATCCCCGCCTCAGCAGGGCACATGATGACCGAGGTTCCAAAACCCGTCGCCTCATTGGCAGCAATCCATGCCCAGTCATAGTCGTAGGCAGTAATCAAAACCCTCGCAATCTTTATGTCGAAAGCCTCTGCAAAAGTCTCCTCAACCTCAACGCCGTTTACCTTCATTAAAACCACCCAAAAGGGTGTTCTGTGAAAGACAATATTAATCTTTTGAAATTTGTCGGAGCATGAAAAAGTACAATGAAAGTCAATCCTGACAGGGTGAAGTGAGCAAATGGATACTTCACAGCATTGCTGGACATCTCATTTCCCGCTGGTCAGTCGGCTGGTGAGGGTGGTCAACTGCAAATTAAAACATCATGATGATTTTCACCTTTAAACCTTTGAATACCGTGTACCTGTGACAGGTCGGTTTGAGCCCGCATTTACAGAGACTCCCATTCCGGCACTGCTCTGTCGTAAGTTCCGAATGCGTAATGGGAAGAAAATTTTCAGGAATAAAATTTAATTAAACGATGTAATCAGGTATGTCCGATAAACTCCTCAATCCTTTCCATGGCTTCTTCAAGCCTTTCAAGAGATGTGGCGTAGCTTATTCTGAAGTAGCCCTCATTTCCGTCTCCAAATGGTGGACCGGGTGTGACTGAGACACCTTTTTCGAGGACAAGCTTTTCAACAAATTCTGATGAATCACTGTCAAATCTTGGGAAAACGTAGAACGCTCCCTCCGGCTTGATGACACTGAATCCCAAATCTACAAGCCTGCTGTAAACGAAGTCTCTTCTTCTTCTGAATTCATCAACCATAGATCTGGTTATCTCCCTATCCTTTCCCTCTGACATCACATCTGCAACTGCCTTCTGAGCAAAAGCTGGAGCACATACACCATTTAGCTGGTGAATCCTCAGCATTCTTTCGAGTATTTCCTCGGTTGAAACGGCATACCCTATCCTCCACCCAGTCATTGCAAGGCTTTTTGAGAATGCATTCACTGCTATCACATTCTCAAACCCTGCAAGAGTTCCGGGTTCTTTGTCATAGTAAATGGAGTCATAAACCTCATCGCTCACCACAATCGCGTTGTAATCCATGGCCACTTCTGCAACAGCCTCAAGCTCTTTCTGGCTCATAACCGCACCTGTGGGATTGTTTGGATAATTTATGAAAACAACGGAGACATCTTTTCCCATTATCTCATTGAGAGCATCAGCATCGACGATGAATTCACTGTCATGGGTGCTCAGAGTCTGAACCCTGGCCTCACACATCGATACATATGTGAAATAACCAAGGAAAGATGGGCTCGGGATCACGACCCTGCTTCCCCTTTCAATAAATGCAAGACTTGCATTGATCAAAGCCTCACATGCTCCTGTGGTCATCATTATGTTTTCTGCATCAACATCTGCTCCTCTCTGCCTGTATCTCTTTGCAATCTCCTCTCTTAACTCTTCAAGTCCAAAATTTGATGTGTAATGAGTAAATCCCTCTCTCATTGCCTGATGAGCTTTTTCAACAATCATCGGATGTGTATCAAAATCAGGCTCTCCTATTGCAAGGTTTATCACATCAAGCCCCTTTCTTCGAGCAATCTCAACTATCTCAAACATCTTTCTTATTGTACTCGTTGATATTCCCGCTATCCTTTCCGCCTCCTTTACTGCCAACTCAACCACCTCTTGCCTGTGTGCCACACAGTGTTAAGGTATATATACCCTTTCATAATTTTCAGTGTTTGCAGCTCCGTTCGATCACCGCAACACCATGTTATCTGTAAAATTTAAAACGTTTTTTGTTTTCCAGAATACAACAACATTCGTTTTTGTGACAGTGTGTGTCAACTATTCACCAAAAATATTTTAAATTCGTAAACAGAAGGATTAAACATGAGAATCGCGATAATGGGTGCAGGAGTCATAGGAAGCATCTTTGCTTACATTTTCGGCAGAGAGCATGAAGTCACGCTGGTCGAAGTTGTAAAAGAGAAGGTCGAGCTCTACAGAAAAGAGGGTTATACGGTAATCATGCCGGATGGTAATGAGGTCCATGTTGACAGTGTTGATATAACCTCAAACCCTGAAGAGGTTGGGAAGGTTGACCTCGTACAGATCTCTGTTAAGGGTTTTGCAACAGCTCCAGCAACAAAAAATGCCCTTCCAATGATTGGTGACGAAACAATGGTTTTATCAGTTCAGAACGGGCTTGTACATGACATCATTGCCGAAATAGTCGGCAAGGAGAGGGTTATCGCTGGCATCACAGCCCACAGCGGAATGCCTGTATCGCCTAATGTGATAAGATATGTTGGAGGCTTTGGTCCCTTGCTCACCATAGGAAAGTATGACAAGAACCCAGATGAGAGGTTCAACCACATTGTTGAGGAGCTCAGGAAAACTGGGGAGGATATTGTGGTTGTTGATGACATCGAGCCAATAATCTGGAAGAAGCTTGTGGCAAATGTGGCATGCAATCCAGTTGCTGCAGTAACAGGCATGACCAGTGTCGAAGCACTTGCATGTGATGAGACAAGGGATCTGATTAAAATGCTTGCTGAGGAAGTTGTTGCGGTTGCAAAGGCCAGGGGAATTTACTTTGAGGAAATGGAAAACATAGCTGATTTTGTCTATCAGGCTTTTGCTGGAACAAAGGACAACAAAGTTTCAATGCTTCAGGATGTTGAGTCTGGAAGGAAAACAGAGGTTGAAACCTTAAATCTGGCTATAGTCAGAGAAGGAGAGAGGCTTGGAGTTGAAACACCAGCAAACAGGGTTATTGCCAACATAATCAGGTCACTTGAGTTCATGTACGACAAGAGGAGATAAAAGGTGTTACAGCCAAAAATCCATTTCTATTTTATCGCTTGGCTTTTAAAAAATAATTATTGGAGGATTGAAGTTTTAATTGATTTTTAAAATCAATGTTGCATGTAAGCCTGCTGAAATCCCCCTCCTTACCTGAAACCAATTTAACAGCCTGAATTACCTTTTCCATGAGTGACTTGGCTGGATTGCCAAGGGTTATGTTGGGGCAGAACGGATCGACGTAAACGTAGTACTCTTCTCCTCCATATTCAATGAGAGCTCTCTCATCACCTCTTCTGTGAACTGAAAAGGGGAAAAGCCTGCATGAAAGGGGTTTGGAGTACTGGATCATGCAGAGATTTCTGTTCTGGAATGGACATCTCCTGCCGAATTTTCTGATGTAGTATCTCCCTCTTTTCTCCATCACAAACTGCTCTGGCATTTTGAGATACTCGTAGTACGTGAGCTTTGGGGTATATGCAATACAGCATTTCCCGCATGCATAGCATTTCCACATCCTCACCTTTCTCCAGGGGAGTTTCATAGTAATATGTTGTTGGAAGTTAAAATTTCTGCCATGCCTGTGAAAAACGTTTTAAATTTTGAAAATTAAGGAGGCATGATGAGGGCGTTAAATCTTGAAGAATCTCTCGAACTCCTCAAGTCCTATGACATACCAGTTGCTGAAACCTATTTTGCCCATTCTGAGGAAGATCTTCAGGGTATTGCAGAAAAGCTCAGCTATCCTGTGGTGGTTAAACCCAATGTCCCGGATCACAAAACTGAGATCGGGGTGTTTACACATCTGAAAAGTTATGAAGAGCTCAGGAATGCTTTTAAATTCATCAATTCGGAAGTTGCAGTTCAGAAGATGATCGGGGGATATGAAATCCTCCTTGGTGTAAAGAGAGATGCTCAGTTTGGACATGTAATTGCACTTGGAAGTGGAGGAGTTCTTTCGGAGCTCTTTCAGGATGTGTCGTTCAGAATCTCGCCTGTGAGCAGAGCTGATTTTTTTGAGATGATGAAAGAGACAAAACTCTCAAAAATTTCTGAAGGATTCAGAGGTTTTGAATTTAATGCTGAGGAGCTTTTCAGTCTCCTTAAAAATTTTGAAAAGCTTGCAATCAATGAAAATGTTGCCGAAGCTGATATAAATCCGCTGATGGCAGGCAGAGATCAGATTGTTGCTGTGGATGCCAGGATCATTCTCGGCTGAGCAGTTTTCCATAGTCCCTGAGAGCCTTTAAACTTCTTACAGCAATTTCAGGAGTTGCATAGACCGGAACTCCATTTTCTTCAAGCTTTATTTTAACCTCATCCCATATGTCGGGCGGATAGTTAATGCACGCTGTCAAGGGCTTTTTCCCTGCAGCATTTATTATGCTGTCAGCGGGAACCTCAAGGAAATTTCCCGACCACGAATATATGTAGTTCACAACAATCCCATCAACCCTTTCATCATCTGCCACAATTTCTATGACCTCCCCACACACATCAGGATCGTTGGCAACAAAGCCCAGATCGACAGGATTATCACGAATTGTGTATGGGGGAAGGATCTCGTACAGCCTTTCTTTCGTTTTCTCTGTGAACTCTGCCATTCTCAATCCCACGAGCTCACAGGTGTCACTTGCCACCATTCCAAGTCCTGCAACAAGAGAGATAACAGCAATCCTGTCGCCATGGAGAGGTCTCTGCATTGAAAGTGCTTTTGCGTAGGAAATAAGCTCTTCAAGGGTTTCAGCAATAACCGCTCCATACTGCTTCAATGCTGAAACGTAAATTCTGTAATTTCCAGCCATACTTCCTGTATGAGATCTTGAGGCCTTGTCTGCCTTCTCAAACCTTCCGGCCTTCATAGCAACAACTGGCTTTTTCACATGCACTTCCCTTATTTTCTGAAGCATATCCTTCGGATTCTCTACACCCTCAATGTAAAGGGCAATTGATTTTGTGTTTTCATCATGTGCAAGGTACTCAAGCATTTCAGGAAAGTCAACATTGAGCCTGTTTCCAAGCCCCACAATCTTGCTGAATCCTATTCCATGTCTCAATGCGTAGGGTACAAGAAGGTGACATATTCCTCCACTCTGACTTATAAGGGCTATGTCTCCCTTTTTCACCTGGAAGAGGGCAGGAGTGAAGCTGGCGTTTATCCCTGACCTGAGATCTGTCATGCCAAAGGTGTTGGGTCCGATAACAGCAGCATTAACAGATTCAACCAGGTTTTTGAGCCTTTCATGAAGCTCCTGACCATCTGAAATTTCAGCCTCTCTGAAGCCAGCGGTTATTATGACGAAGGCTCTTGTTCCCCTATCTATGAATTTTCTAACAGTGTCATAGATATGGTCCCTAGGAATGGCAAGAATTGCAAGATCCGGAGTTTCAGGAATGCTGTCAGGATCCGGATAGGCTTTTAATCCAAAAATCTGATCCCTTGTGGGGTTTACAGGGTAAATTTTTCCTTTAAAGCTCTCCATAACACTGATAATCGCATGACATCCCATTTTTTTCTGATTTTCTGTCGCTCCGACAACTGCAACGCTTTCCGGATTGAAAAGAGTCCTGAGATTTTCAAGCTTCATTGATGGAAATTTCTCTGGATGGATTTAACATTTCTGGTATCCCAAGAAAAATTTTTACCATTCACCGCCACATTTATGAACCATGAAAATAGCCCTCTGTACCTGCGAGGGGAGGGTTGAAAGAAAAGACCTTGAGAAGATTGAAAATGCCATTATCTTTGACACGCTCTGCTGCGAGGATCTGGAAAGTAAGTTTGACATAATCGGATGCTCCCATCCATCTTTAAGAAATGCAGGAAAGATTTTGATCGATCTCAACAATCTGGTATTCCTAAGGCAGAAGGACTCTGCCGAAAAGGCAAAAATAATTCTGAAAGCATACTCTCAGCTTTTATCGGTTGAGCCATATTTCATGGAGGCAGAGGTTGATAACTCACTTCTCGTAAAAACAGATGACCATAACTTTGCATCAATGCTCTCAAAACATTTTGAACCGCTGTATGTTCTGACCGGCAATCGATCAATTTCTGATATTGCATTGGCAATAGAAGGAAAACTCGAGTCAATATCCGGAAGCATAGGTGAATTTGAAGTAAGGCTGAATGGCATCGATATGAGAACGGGAAAAAGGATCAGCAATATCCGGGTGTCCCAGATTCTCATCCCCGGTATCAACGATCCGAGGGAGGGGATATTTTCATCCGAACTGGAGGCTGTAGAGGCCATATACAACAGAGGTGGAGTCCTGAAGGTAAAGTCCCTTGAATACAGGGATGAGATGTGTGGCGTCTCTTACAATGGTATTGGTGGGTGCAAACTGTGCAGATGTCCCCATGGATTGATCCAGCACAGAGAGAGCGTTGTTGTTGATGAGATAAGCTGTCCAGGATGCGGATTGTGCAGTGCTCTGTGCCCGTCGGATGCCCTGTCGTTCAGGATTTTTCCAAGGAATGTCGTGCTGAGAATGATCCAAACCATGGCGGAATACAGAAAAAGAAAAACCCTCCTATACGTGTGCAGAAATGCAGTGACAAAAGTCTACGGTAGTGGAAAAACAGAATCGTTCTTTCCGGTAATCCTTCCATGCATCAACTCACTGTCTGAGGTGGAGGTTCTGCTTCCTCTCGTTTCAGGTTTCAGCGGTGTATGCATTCTCCCATGTGATTGCCCTCATGGGGATTTTGAAGGCATCAAAAGGGCCGCTGAGATTGCAGAAGCATTTGGAATTGAAAGGATAGCAGTTGAAAAAGATTTTCATCCCGAATTGATAGAAAGGATGAACAGATTGAAACCCATTTCCAGTGACTTTAAGCTTGGATCATCGAGAAAAAGAGAACAGCTGCTGGAAATCATTGCATTTTTAAAACAGCATTTTGAACCAGCAACTTACAGGCTCAGTTTTGATAATTTCGGAATGTTAAATGTTTCAGATTCATGCACTCTGTGCAAAACATGCCAGTCAGTCTGTCCCATGAATGCGATAGACAGGAGGGACGGAAGGCTTGAATTCATCCACGGACTCTGTATAAACTGCGATCTCTGCAGGATTTTCTGCCCTGAAAACTCGATAACGATTGAAAGTTGTCTGAATCTGGCAGAAGCTGACAGCAGAAAGGTATTGAAAGAGCTTAAGATGATCAAATGCCCCAGATGTCAGAGGAAGCACATATCGGAGAACGAATACAGAAAGATCTCAGCATTGACGGGACAGAAAACTGTTACACTTTACTGTGATAGCTGCAAACCCGTTATCGTTTTTGAGGGGATTTACAGAGAGGTTAAGGGTGGGGAAAATGAACAGGATAAGTGAGATTCTTGAAAAGAGAAAGGAGATCTATTCCCTCCTCTCATCTCTGTTTCTCGGAAATGTTCCGGAAAAATTTGTTCACGATCTCATAGAAGGACATCTCAGACTTTCCGGTTCCACAGACATCGAAGAGGGGCTCAGAATGATGAAAGAATTTGTGATGGAAAGAAAAAGTTCTGAAGAGGCGGTGAGGGACATAGAAGATGAGTATTCCCGGCTGTTTCTCCTTTCACATGCCGCACCTTTGACAAAATCTGAAGTTGTGGAAAATGCAGATTATGGGAGGACAAGCCTCGAGGTCGAAGAGAAAGTAAGAAAAATGGGATACAGGATAGTAACAAACACCGTCCCTCCAGATCACATTTCTGCTCAGTTTGATTTTATTGCGACACTCATAGAGAATTCAATTCGAGGAGAAGAAGATTTCAGAGAATCTCTTGAAAAACAGATTGAGTTTCTGGAAAATGAAATTATGACCTGGGTTCCTGAAGTTCTTCGAGAGCTGGAAAAATGCGGTGAATTTTACAGTGGTGTTGCGAGATTTGCAGGAGGATTTCTGTCGACTGACAGGAACATTTTAAGGGAGCTCAGGCTATGGTAGCACAATTGCCTTTGCTGCTGCGGCGATTATAACAACTCTGAAAATGTAACCCCCGGCAAGAACTGAGATTGCGGAAAGGATCTCTACAATCTCTGTTTTTCTGAAAAACGAGATTGAGTAAAAGATAAGGGGTAACACCAGCCCCACTCCAACAAATCCAGCCAGGAACATTGTGCTGAAAGTTCCCGAAATCATGAAGCTGAGGGATGCACCTGCTCCCGCCCTTACAAAACTGTAATCTGCAGATGATGAGATGTTTCCAAGATCCCATAGAAAATAGCCGACAAGCAGAAGTTCGATAGCAATCAACGAGACGTCTGCTTTCTTTATTCTGACATCACTTCCCCTCACCTTCAAAATTCCATAAATCAGACATGCAGCCAGTCCTGTTGAAATACCGCTCACAATGAAAAGCGGTGGAATTGCATTGCTGGTCCAGAGCGGTACAAATCTTGCATCTCTGAGCAGAAGAGCTGTGTACAGAATCACCATAAAGGCAAAAAATGCATTGACAGATCCGGTTATCAGTTTCCATTTGCCGGGAATTTTTATGTATCCCCTCAGATCCATGACAAGAACAAACCAGAATAACAGAAAGAGCAGAATTATCCAGCTCCCCAAGGCAAGCCAGGAATAGAGATTCCGGAACAGAAATGGATTGAAAACAGCATATATGACATTTGGATGATCAAGAATCAGACTCATCAGTCCAGTAATCAGAATAATTCCACTTGAAATCACACCGAAATTCTCAACAGATCTGGTGAATTCTGTTTTAGTTTTCAAAAGAGACATGAAGTAACCTGCCAGATATGCCCCACCTGCAAGTCCCCCAAGAAAGAGATACGTCGCTATCGCAACTCCCCAGGGCTTTCCAAGTTCATGGATACCGAGACCGTAAAAAAATATGTAATCAGGCATATTTTCACACTCAGAAAAATATGAATATGCTTTCTAAGGTTCCCGCGGCCATTTTTTCGGCTGCCCTCTCCCTGAGCTTTTTGGCGAGGTCCGCCTGCTCGCCAAAGTTTATTGTCCCTGTCGGACAGATCATCGAGCATCGTGACTTCGGATCTCTGAAAATTTCATTGCCACTTGCATCCTCAGGATTGTATGGCTGAACACAAAACGTGCACTTGTCCATCTTTCCATCAAGACCGAAAGCTCCCTTTGCTCTGAATTGAGGGGCGCCAAACGGACAGGCAGTGGCACAGTAGCCACACCCAATACATATATCCTTTGTAACAAGCACAACCCCGTCCTCAGATCTCTTGTATATTGCCCCTGTGGGACAGACCTTCATACAAGGAGGGTCGTTGCAGTGCAAACATGGCATTGGAATGTTTATCTGTCCTTCCTGCCCTTCATTTATCGTTACAACCCTGATTCTGAAAACCCCTTCAGGTGTGTCGTTCTGATTCTTGCATATTGCCTCGCATCCCTTGCATTTTATGCAGGGGCTGTGAAAAACATCCATAAGGAACTTCAGGGGCATTTCACATCACCTCATGCAGTTGCGTATTTTTCATTTAAATACTGCAGTATCCTGTCAACAATGTTCTTCATCTTCTCAAGCTGTCCGATGAGTTCTTTCTCCTGCCCGAGCTTCACCACGTTGCAAACTCCTGACTTTGTGTTCTGCATCTGGGTTTCCGGATCCCAGCCGGGAGAGTTGGTGGTGTTGGCTGATTCACCATACACGTAGGGCTTTGTATCCAAATCTTCAACCACAGGAAATCTATCAAGGTAAGACTCACCCATGAACTGTCCTGCCCAGTGGAATGGGAGAAATACAACTCCTTTCGGCACGGCATTTGTGATCCTGGCCTTGACAACGATTCTTGATGGTTCAGCCCCGTACTCCAGTCCTCTTGGAGAGATGACAACAACCTGATCTCCATCTCTTATTCCCCTCTCATTTGCATCGTAGGGATTTATTTCAGCGTACATCTCAGGCTGGAGTTCTGAAAGAACCCTGTTGCTTCTTGTCGCAGCACCACCACCCTGATGTTCAACCTGCCTGCCAGATGTCCATGTTAATGGGAAGTACTCATAGATGTTGTATTCCTTGTACAGCTTCTGAAGCATTCTGGCGAGAACTGGAACTCTGTAATGGAATTTGCCATAAACCTCCTCATCGTATGTTGGATACTTGTCAATGAGGTCCACCCTCGGTGTGTAAATTGGTTCTCTGTGAACTGGAACGGGATCTTTCATGTTCCATGCAAACATTCTTGCCCTTCCCCTGCCTGATGGCACCATGTTCCTGTCAAGCCATTCTGAGTAATCTGTATCCAGATTGGTCGCCCACCCCTCAACCTGATCATGCCCGTTTATTCCGCTGAGCAGTGATGAGCCATCAGGGGCTTTGGTTCCCCACTTTACCCTGAAGTCATGCCCTCCTTCCCAGACAGGAATGTCGTTTCTGTAGAGAATTGGTGTTCCTGGGTGTCTTTCATTCCAGCAGGGCCATGGCAGTCCCCAGTACTCACCATCACACGGACCGCCCTCTGCCCGGAGGGTTTCAGGGTTGAATGTGTAATCGTATTCCTGCTGTCTTTTCAGCCTCCAGCTTTTCTGCCCTATCATTCCAATTGCTCTTGATCCGACAGTTATCTCCTTATCGAGAATCTCCTCGGGTGTTATCTCATCTGGAGATTTGTTCCCGAAGTTGATGGTGAACTTCTCGTAAAGTCCGGGATCGTACCTGTCAAGAGCTTTTACAAGACTCAGAAGTATCCAGATGTCAGGCTTTGACTCATAGAGTGGATCAATCACCTTATTTCTCCACTGAACCTGTCTTCCGCTGTTTGTAACACTTCCAGCCTGCTCCCACTGAGTTGATGCTGGGAGAATGATTATACCATCCTCTCTCTCAGCCAGCGCTGCACCGCTTTCAAAGAATGGATCTACAACGACAAGCAATTCAACCTCTTCAAATGCTTTTTTCACAAGCCTCGTGTCCCCTATGGATGGAGTTGAGTGTCCCCACATGAAAATTATCTTCAGATTGGATGGCTGATCTATCTTTGTTGCTTTTTCAACAGGGAATTCCTCTGTTCCAGCCAAAGCACCGACCGCAAACCTTGACATTGTGAAGCCCTTCTTTTCCATTAGCTCCTTGCTTCCAAACCTGCTCAAAAGCCATTCATACTCAACTTTCCAAACCCTTGCCCAGTGTCTCCAGGCTTTCTCGCTTATGCCATAATAGCTTGGCAGTGAATGGCTTAAAACACACATATCTGTTGCTCCCTGTACATTGTCATGCCCTCTGAAAGCATTAACACCTCCTCCGGGCTTTCCAGCATTTCCAAGGAGAAGCTGGAGTATGGCAAACGATCTTATGTTCTGGGATCCGCATTCATGCTGTGTTGCCCCCATTGCATACTGAAGTGTTGATGGTCTGTTAGTTGCAAGAATTCTGGCAGCTTCTCTGATTTTCTCAGCCGGAACTCCTGTTATGTCCTCCACAACTTCAGGCGGATACTGCATTATGGTTTCCTTAACCATGTCGAATCCGTAGGTTCTCTCTCTTATGAAGCTCTCATCATACCAGCCATTCTTTATTATCTCATAGCATATCCCCCATATAAGCGGTATATCTGTCCCCGGCCTGAACTGAAGATGAAGATCGCTCACCGCCGCTGTTCTTGAAAATCTTGGATCAGCACATATCAGCTTGGCCCCTCTTCTCTTAGCCTCCATTATGTGGAGGAAACTGACAGGGTGTGCTTCTGCAGGATTGGAAAGGAAAATTATTGCTCTGGCATTCCTCATATCGTTGAAGTTGTTGGTCATCGCTCCATAGCCCCATGTATTTCCCAGTCCAGCAACAGTTGTGGAGTGGCATATTCTGGCCTGATGATCTATGTTGTTTGATCCCCAGAAGGCCATGAATTTTCTCATGAGATAAGCCCCTTCATTGCTTGTATGTGCTGATCCTGCAAAGAAAACAGCATCAGGCCCGTATTTCTCTCTGACCTCCATCATCTTCTTTGCAATTCTGTCTAACGCTTCATCCCAGCTTATCTTTCTCCACTTTCCATTTTCTTTAATGAGGGGGTATTTCACCCTTTTTGGACTTGTTATTGTGAATCTGATGCTCGCACCCTTGGCACAGAGCCTGCCCCTGTTTATCGGATGCTCTTCCCAGGGCTCTATGCTTATGAGCTTTCCATTCTTCACCTTTGCCAGTATTCCGCAGCCAACAGCACAGTAAATGCATATTGTTTTAACGTAACTTGCTCCCTCATCCTCCTGTGCACTTGCCCTGACAAAAAAGTGTCTGTCTCCTGAGTATTTACCGACTCCGGCTGCCAGAAGAGTTAAAGCTGTACCTGCCTTCACAAAATCTCTTCTACTCATCTTCATCGACAACATGTCACACACCCACACGAGATTTCTTAATGATGAATTGTTACAATTGACGGATATAAGGGTTGCGGTAAAAATTCTCCTCAAAAATATATTGTTTTAAGATGAAAAATAATTAAGCCAGATTTAACCAGTATGAGGTCATTCTGGGAAGAGATCGACAATCCTTCTTTGCTTTACATCCACAAGTCCTTTATTGCTGAGTTTCAGCTCAGGTAATGTTACAAAGCTCATGAAGTGCAGAACATTCAGCGGATTTTCAAATCTCAAACCGGCATCTCTCAAAGTATCTCTCAGTTTTCTCATTTTATCTGCGATTTCTGATGAGTTGTCTCCCATAACCCCCCCATAAGGCAGAAAAAGTTCTATGCTTTCATTGCCATGATAAACAATTCCGCCTCCAATTTTTATCAGCCTGTTTATCACCTCTGAAATCTCTCCGTCATCCATTCCGATTGCAATGATGTTGTACTCATCAAATGTGACTGTTGAGGCGACAGCTCCCTCAAACTCAAGATCTGAGATTATCCCGACCACCGGCTTTCCGCCATGGAATCTGTCAACAAGAACAGCCTTGGAATGCTTTATTAACCTCCCATTTTCAGCATCAATTTCAGTGATTTTCATTCTGTTGACAGTTTCAGATAAAAGCTCCATTGCCCTTACCCTGTGAGTTCCTTCCGGGAGTGATATTTCTTCCTCACCAACTTTCTCCACATTCATCACTGAAAATTTCTCACCCGATGTCCTCTTTTTCTCAGGAATTTTTCCCCCAACAAAAACAACCTCAGGGCTGAATTTCCATAGATCTTTTAAAAGAACAACATCAGCATATCTCCCAGGAGCGAGAATTCCCACCTCCATATCCCTGCCGTAAAATCTGGCTGGATTCCAGGTTATCATTCTCAGAGCATCGATTTCATCAACCCCAATCTCAACAGCTTTCCTTGCAAGCATGTCCATGTAGCCTTTTTCAAGCTCAGCTGGCTCAATTCCATCAGAAACAATCGAAATCCAGGATCTGTCAACTTTTTCATCCAGACCTCTCAGAATTTCAATGTCACTTCTTATCGAACCTTCCCTGACCATCACATGCATCCCGTATCTCATTCTTTCCAAAAGCTGATCCTGTGATATTGCCTCATGACAGGAATTGGAGAAAGTTGAGTAAGCCTGAAGCTTGGTTTTCCTCATTCCTGCAGTGTGGCCAAGAATTTTCAGATTTCTCTTCAAAAAGAAATCGAGCTTTTCATACGCCCACCCTTCATTATTCAGAATCGCACTCCAGGCAACAGCCTCTCCCATCCCAAGGATATCTCCATCTGCAATTTTCACTAACTCCCCATAATCAACATCAAAGTTAGACATTTCAAGGCTCAGATCCTGAGGGCTTATAAATGGCAGAAGCATGTACACTCTCAGACTGCACTCCTTCGCCCACCTCACAAAAAGCTCAAACCCATCTTTGCCCATTGAATTCAGAGCAGCATCTGGTTCAGCAAAAACAGAAGTCGTTCCATGGCGTACAGCAACATTTGCAAATTCTGTGAGGGTAAGATAATAGTCAGGATGTGCATGGGCATCAATGTAGCCGGGAACAGCATACATCCCCTTTGCATCAAAGACACTCTTTGCCTGGATGTTATCACCCAAAGCCGCTATTCTATCATGCTTCACTGCTATGCTTCCATCAAAGATCTCTCCCGTAGCAACATCCACTATCTGACAGTTCTCGATCAGCAAATCCGCCTTTTCATTTCCAAGGGCAACAGAAATGAGATCCCTGTAAACTTCTGAGAGTTTGGAGCCGATCATGTAAAAACTGGCACAATTCAATTATTAAACATTTATTGAGTGAAAGCTGTTTAAAGAATCTCCACTTTCAAACTAAAACTTCTGGAGGTTTCAAAATCCATGTTTCTTGTCGTCATCCGTTAGTATAATCCCTTGACATCTTGATGCTATATCTTCTTCAGCAAACCGACTTTGGGACAAAATTCTCAACTAATCCCTGACAACAATCACGTAAGCTCTCCAACCAATATACCTCTTGGGCACATCAACCTTTGCTGAATTACCGAAAGGCGTAACCCTCTTCTCAAAAACAACTTCCACCTCTTCTCTCAGCACGAAGTCACCTTTCTTCACCTCAACCCTCCTCATATTTAGTATATCCATAGAAATACTTAAATACTTTTTGGTTGAATTCTCAGCATGAATCTTGGCTTCAGAGTAACAGGGAAGTTTGTTAGGGAACCTCTAGAAATTCTGGATGGGTTAGTTGAGGAGATAAGATATGAGGGAAAGGAGAATTTTCAGGAGATGAAACTGGTTACAGCCTGACTGTTGCAGGGCACTATAGAAGCAATCCAAAGAAGAAAGGTAAAGATTTTCGCTACGTTTTCAGGATTATCGATATTGAGGCTGGAATGTACGTTGGCTTAGGTTATTCCAACAGATCAGAGAAGGATGCTTTCAACAAGGCGATGAAGATGCTCAGAAATATGGGAGTAAAGATAAATTCAATTCCTCTCGACAAGTATTACAGTACAAGGAGAGTCCTGAGAATGTTTGATGCAGAGACTGCTGTCTACGTTATTCCAAGAAAGAACCTATCCAGAATTGGTTTTGATTGGTTGAAGGTTATAGAGAGGATTGTTGAAGCTCCCTATATGTTTCTTAAGAAGTACTTTAAGAGGAATCTTAGTGAATCAGGTTTTTCTGCTGATAAGAGGAGATTTGGATGGTTGATAAGTCAGAAAAGGGAGGACAGGAGAGATGGTTCTGTTTGCTGTCGGTTTGGCACAACGTGTTTGCTGTT
>Ga0256830_1001255_pt1 | contig 18194 bp, 18 predicted proteins | sample 128326metaG_FD_190537 | JGI IMG/M metagenome (GOLD analysis project Ga0256830, IMG submission 190537) | Hydrothermal vent microbial communities from Lau Basin, Pacific Ocean - 128-326 | ecosystem: Environmental > Aquatic > Marine > Hydrothermal vents | place: Pacific Ocean: Lau Basin | collected... | reverse complement strand
CTGACAAGTCCTTCATCCTCAACCACTCCTTTAATATACCTCTTTGATGAAAGGTTAATAACAGAGATGCTCTCACCCACTGCACCACTCTCCCTTGCAAGACCCATGGCTGTAACCCTGAGACCCCTTATCCTGTACACAAGCAGTACCCTGTCACCTCTCTTGATCACGGGTCTGTTCTTCAATACATTGGTAGTAATTATGGAATTTGCCTGGAGGGACCTCCTGAGCACCTTTCCCCTGAGGTCCTGCCAGCTGCTAACAGCACCCCTGGGGATCCTCTTTACATTCACCAGTGCAGGATATAAATTATCCTTCTGCAGGGGCTGACCCTTCATGACAGGACGGGCTGTCTTCAGCACCCAGTCTTTTGCATCTATGCGTGCCTTTACGACGATGGACCTGCCCTTGTAGATGAAGACAAACTCTGCCCTTCCAACAGGACCACGCCTTACCACTATCTGTTCCGGTGGAGAGGCAGGAAGGGACCCCTCTGCTACCACATGGGAGACATCTACAGAGGGCCATGGATAGTGCTTCTGAAGATAGTCCTTGATCGCCTTTGCAGGTGTCCACAGTGTTGTCATTACCAACAAGATAACAACTGGCAACATCCTTCAACTACCTCCTCATGTTGTTGGTTACCTGAAGCATCTCATCAGCGGCCTGCACGGCCTTAGAGTTGAGTTCATAGGCACGCTGGCTCACTATCATCTGTATCATCTCTTCAACAACATTTACATTGCTGAGTTCTATGAAGCCCTGCTGTATTGTACCAAGCCCGTCAGCGCCAGGTGTGGACGTGGTGGGTGCCCCTGATGATGCTGTCTCAACAAAGAGGTTCTTACCGATGGATTTCAGCCCACCCGGGTTTGGAAACTTGGCTATCTCTATCTGGCCCACCTCGTTTGGCACATTGCTGCCTGGCTGGATCACGCTTACCCTTCCATCTGAACCAATGGTTATCTGTATGGCATCCGCGGGTATGGTTATCTCCGGCTCAAGTGCGTATCCCTCTGAGTTTACAATCCTTCCCTCGCTGTCCAGTTTGAAGGTACCGGCCCTTGTGTAGGCGATCTCACCATCGGGTTTCGTAATCTGGAAGAAGCCATTCCCCTCAATGGCAAGGTCAAGGGAATTACCTGTTTTTACAAGGTCACCTTGCTGGAAGACCTTCTGAACAGCTACAGGTTTCACACCAAGACCGATCTGTATGCCTGACGGAAGCTGTGACCCCTCTGATGAGGTTGCACCCGGGGAGGCCAGCTCCTGATACATAAGCTCCTGGAAGTCCGCCCTGCTCTTCTTGTAACCTGCTGTGTTTGTGTTGGCAAGGTTGTTTGCTATTACATCAATATTCAGCTTCTGTGCCTCCATACCTGTGGCTGCAATAAAGAGTGACCTTAACATAGGCTAAATCCTCCCTATCTCATTTGTAGCCTTCCGGCTTGATTCGTCAAAGGCCCTTATCATCTTCTGGTAGGCCTCAAACTCCCGCATGGTCTCTATCATCTCAATCATCTCATGTACCACCCTGACATTTGAGCCCTCCAGTGTTCCCGGGGCCACGGAAGCCTGTATATCCTGTGGCCCGGAACCAGGCCCGGGCATATAGGTGGAGTCCCCAACCTTTATGAGGTTATAGGGCTTTGGAAAGTCCACCACCCTGATGGCACCCACCAGTTCTCCATTGACAGATATCTCACCTGACTGGCCTATCTCAACCTGACCGGGTGGTAACTGGATGGGTCTGCCATTTGTTCCCATCACCTTTTTGCCTGTCTTTGTTGTAAGGTAGCCCATTCTGTCAATGGTAAAGTCACCCCTCCTGGTGTAGAGGTTTCCTTCAATACTGAAAAACCCATCACCCTTTATTGATAAATCAAGGGGATTGCCTGTATGAACCATCTCACCAGGTGAGTAGTCTGTTATCAATATGGGCATGGGGTCTTTCATCACCCTCTCTGCAACAGGCATTACCGAGGGTAGTGCAAAACTGCTGAATACCACCCCCTCTCTTTTGTATGCAGGGGTGTCGGAGTTTGCAATGTTCCTTGAATGAAAGATGAGGTTTGCATGCTTTGTGATTGCCCCTGAGGCTGCTATGTATAACCCTCTGTACATGACGCCTCCATTGAAGCAATTACCATGCCAGAGAGTCGCAGAATAGAAAGGCCCTCATTATGAAGGGCTGGATGGGCAGTGAAAACTCAGAAGATGCTGGATCGTCCGGGGAAGAGTGAGATGCCAGACCATGGCCGGAAAGATGGAGGGGAGATTCTCATGGCAAAATATTTTCCCTCTATCGGGAAAATATTTCCTGGCCCTTCATATCTATTATCAGCTCAACCTCGTTTATGGAGAGGTCAAGAAGGCTTGCTATCTCCTCTATCTTCAGACCCTTGCCGGCAAGCACCATTACCTCCTCATAGGGTGTTTCTGAATAAAATCCCGGCTTTTCTGCACAGGCATCAATACGATTAAGATAGTCTTCAATGAGGCCTATCTTTTCATCAAGTCTCTTCTCAATGGCCTGGAGCTTCTTTACCCTTTCATCAATCCTGCTCATAAGCAGTGACGAAAGCTCCTCAATCTCCGAGAGTTCAAGATGAAGGAGCCTTTCAGCCTCCTCTCTCTTCACCTTTTTTTTCTTAGTTCTCAGATTTTTCAGCATACTCTCCTCCGTTATACCCTGATATCTATTTTTTGCCCCTTTTCTTCTGTACCCTTGCCCTTTTTCTTTTTTCCCTTCTTTCTCTTCTCTTCATTCTTTGCCCTGATCACCTCCACATTGGGTTTGACCAGGGGTGTTTCATAGACCCTTTTCAGTGCATCAATTGCCATCCTTTAACCCACCAGCGCAAGTTTTTCAGAGATAAACCTCTCCCTGAAGAGGGATATGATCTCCTCTATATCATCAATGCTTAGACCAAAAGAGGCAATCAGCCTTTCCTCCTCATCATCACAGAGGTCTGGCATGGGCTCTCTGTAGCCGATACCGAGCCTTGTACAGATGAAATCAGCATACCTTATCACCTCGCACAAAGTTTTGACCCCTTCATCGTCAATACTTTGGCAGCGATGGTGATACTGCACCACCTTTGTCAGCAGAGCAGGCAGTCTCCATTGTTCAAAAAGCATGGCACCAGCATCCTGGTGGTCAAAACCGAGGACCTCTCTTTCCAGACTCAGACAGGGCCTCCGTTCTTTGATGACCCTGTTCAGTACTGAGGGGTATATATCAGGCAGACCATGCAGCAAGACAGCCTTGCCAATGTCATGCAATAACCCGCCCACCACAGCCTCTTCTGCCTGGATTCCCCGTCTGTTAACCTTGGCAAGCACTATCGGGGCTGCTGAGGATACGCCGATGGCATGCTCCCACAGCTTCTGTGACAAGGTTCCCGTACCGTAAAGCTCTTTCATGGAGACCGCCAGTGCGATGTTCTTGACAGCGTTGAACCCCAGGATGAATATAGCCTCTGAGATCGTATCAATATCCCTGCGCACCCCATAAAAGGAGGAGTTGGCAATGGCAAGTATCCTGGATGTCAGGGTCTGATCAACACTTATGGCATGCTGGAGATCCTCAACCCTTGCATTGGGGTCTGAGGAGATCTTCATTATCCTCATGGCCACGTGTGGCATTACGGGGAGCCTGCATCTCTTTAGTAACTCATCCCTGTCCACAATATACCTCCAGGATATTTCTATGCAATAAATATACCTAACACCCAAATCCAGACACAGGAAATAGCTGGAAGCAGTGGCATGGTAGAGTCTGAACGGTTTTGAATTTTGTATAAAGGTTCACCTGGATGGTGAACCACAAAATTCCCTCGGAGCATGCCATGGAGGGCATGCGAGAATGATGTGTGAGACTCTACCATGCCACTGCTATGAACTTTATCGCTGGACTCGAGTAATAGTTTATCGGACATATGAGGGAGGGACTTTAATGTGGCGGTTCAGTGGAGGATGGATTCTATGTCATTGAGTGTAAAGGGTTTTTTCAGTATCCTCACACCCTTTGAATGGAAGAACCCCTCGGTCTTTTCATCTATCATGGCACCAGTTACAAGGATGAATCTACTGATCAGGCCCTTGTCAACCCTTTCCAGTTCTCTCAGTACCTCATCACCCTTCATGTCAGGCATCTTGAGGTCACAAAAGATGTAATCATATTCACACTCCTTTATCTTTTCTATACCCAGCCTGCCACCCCTCAATGTATCAACAGAAAAGCCCATCATCTCAAGATACATTGAGAGCACCTCTCTGACATCGGTATCATCGTCTATTACGATCGCCCTCTTCATGATTCATCAATATCTTCTCTGACTTCCTCTCTGTATTGAGGGAAACGCAGCTTAAAGGTGGCACCACCCCTGTTGTTGTTCTCTACCTCTATATCCCCACCATGGGCCTTTACAATAGAATAGGTGATGGACAGGCCCAGCCCGGTACCAACACCAACATCCTTTGTTGTATAGAAGGGCTCAAATATCCTGTGCAAATGTTTCTTTGAGATCCCACCGCCTGTGTCAGCCACCTGTGCATACACATAGTCTCTGTCATGGAATGTCTTTATGTGGATCTCCTTCGTTGAGCCGTTTTCTATTACAGCATCGTGGGCATTTTTTATAAGATTTACAAATATCTGGCCGATCTGGATGGGATCTGCCAGTATCAGTCTCTCGGAGGAGAGTTCCTTGTTCAGCTCAATCCCGTCAGCCCTGATCTCGTATTCCATGATCCCAAGTGTCCTGTTTATCTGCTCGTTAATGTCACAGGGGATCAACCTGGCAGGCTTCTTCCGGGAAAACTCAAGAAGCACCTTTATAATATTTGATGCCCTCAGTGCAGATTGATAGACCTTCTCCAGTCGTCTCTGGTATTGCCGTGGAAGGGCACTATCGGAGTAAAGCATCTCTGAGTAACCCACCACAACCGAGAGGGGGTTGTTTATCTCATGGGCAATGCCTGCCACGAGCTCTCCAAGGGCAACCATCTTCTCAGAATGCAGTGCCCTCTGTTCAAGCTCTTTCTGCACCGTGATGTCATGGCCAATCCAGATCCCCCCAACTGTTTTACCCTCCCTGTTTTTCAAGGGATAGATGGAGATTTCAATTGTTTGCTCTGAATTACCAATCTCTTCTTTATGGGTCTTCTCTGTACGGATACACTCCCTTATAAGAGACTTCCTGTTGTCCGGGAAATGTCTTCCAATCAGTTCGTCAATATCCTGACCCTCAAGGCTGTCACCAAATCTGTCCCTGAATGCCCTGTTATACATCAGTATCCTGCCCTCCAGGTCAGAGAGGGCGATCATTTCCTCAACAGTATCAAAGGTGAGCTGCCAGTTGTCTGCCCAGTTCCGGAGCTTTTCCTCCTTTATCCGTAGCTCCTGCTGGAGGTTCTTAAAGGCATCCCCGATTTTCCTGAACTCATCCTGGAAGAGAGCATCAGGGAGGTCCTCCTCCTCTGTAAGTGCTGTGACAGCTTCAAGGATGCCCTCCATATGCCTTTTTGCACGCCTGTTTAAGTACAGGCTGAAAAGGACAAGGACGAATAATAGACCGAGGAGAATCGCCGAGAAGATCTCCCAGAGTGTAAGTGAAAGTGCTTCAGCCCTTGCAATTCTCTTGTTTATGAGCATATCACCCCTTTGCGAGGCCTCTTCGTAGAGCGAGACGAGCCTTTCCAGGGTCTTATAGTACTGTGCTGAACCAAAAGACCTGTCCTTGAGGTCCAAGATGACGTTTTTTATTTCAGCAACGCTGCTGTGGTGGCCTTTACCGTGGCAACCGGTACATACCTTTAAGGAATCCTCCATACGCGAGATAAGACTTAGGGCCTCCTCTTTCCGGTCCAGTGTTGATACCCTTGTTAAAGCCTCTATTTCTGTCTTGAGTTCTGTCCTTGCACGGAGGCTCTCCATGGCCTGGGAAAGGAGATCAATGTAGTCAAGTTCTTTATGCATATAGTAGAAGGAGATGGATACGCCAAGGACGGAAATGATTATGAATATGGCCATCTGCAGATTAAGGTATTTTCTCATCTTTTTTAACTCTTTTACGAAAAATTGAGGGGCCTTGCCCCTTTGAGAGAGTGAAGCTCCGAGCTCTGGTCGGAGAGTCTCACTCTTATTATAACATTACTTCTGTCCAAAAGCCGCAGGCTCGGGTAGGCCCGCAGGGGTAAAGTTGCTTTTTAGGCCACCTTTATACTAATATATAAAACCCCTCAATGTTTTAAACATTTCCTGTATTGCGGGCAGGTAGCTCAGTCGGTAGAGCAGAGGCCTGAAAAGCCTCGTGTCGGCGGTTCGATTCCGTCCCTGCCCACCATTAAGAATCCGGTAGACAGTTCAGGAAAGTTCAGAGATACCCCAGAAAGGCCCTGATTCTATTTACCACCTGTTTTTGGTAATGTTATTATAGTATGTTATCGGATCACTGGTGTCCAAAATAATTTAACAATTGCAAACAAGGCAGGGTGCCGAAGAAAAATAAGCACCACACCTTATTCACAGTGAGCAGTGAGCAGTTTATGGGTAGATGGGTGGATGGGTGGATGAGTTAGCGGTAAGAGTGAGCAGTGAGCAGAGGCATCCGAAAAATCGCAGATTTTTCGGAGTAGGAGGTGGTTCATCATGGCATTCTTCACCACCTCTGGGCCTTATGGTTTGTTCCTTTACTTGATTTAGTGTATAACGATAAAAAAGAGGGTTACTTTATTGATTAATCCTGTGGTTGGCTTATTTTTATGAGGTGCCCTGCCTTGACAGGGATTTATTTTGAACAGGATTTTATCAGATATTATTTGAACAATGTCCCGAACTTTAAATATGTATAAAAAAATCTCTATTCTCCTGACAGTCCTGATATTGACCCTTACAATACCGGCCCTGGCAATGGAAATAACACCACCGGAACTGATCTTTCATAAAGACAACACCCTCTCTGTAAGGTTCTCATTGAAGATTGACGAGGACCAGCTGAAGGAGATCCGTCAGGGACTGCCGAAGGAGTATACAGTATATGTTGATCTATTCAAATACTGGGATATATGGCCTGACGAGTTTATTGTGGGTAAAAGGATTGTAAGGTTTCTCAGGGCTGATCCTGTAAAGGGTGAGTTTGTGGTAAGGTCCTTTGATGGCAAGGTGAGGATAAAAAAAAGATTTAAAGGCATTCAGTCCATGCTGAAGTGGGCTGTTAAATTTAACGAGGTGCCCCTGCTAAATCTTGAAGGCCTTCCCGAGGGGAGATATTTTGTAAAGGTAACGGTGGAGTCAAAGGCAAGGAATATCCCCTCGCTGATAAGCGAACTCTTCTTTTTTCTGCCAGTTAAAGAGTTCAGCATAAGTGTAAAATCAAGGGTCTTTCACTGGCCACCAAGGGATGTAAAGAGATGAACGAGATTTCAATCAACAGGGTAATACTCCTGCTTTTATTTAACTTTGTGGCCATCTCCCTGTTGACTCTCATATTTTTTGTCTTCAAGAGCCTTGTCAAGGTCTATCTTGAAAAAAGACAGAAGGTCCTGGGATACAAGTTCAGGACAAAGATAGTGGCCATCTTCACCATCATAGTCCTCATACCTTCCGGAGCGCTTTTTATTATCTCCAGTGGTCTTGTGAACAGGTACATAGATCGCTGGTTGACCCCCCAGGTCAAGACCCCTGTGGAGAATGCCCTGTATCTGGCACGTGCACTCTATGATCGTGAGAAGGAACACACAATGGAGGAGGCACGTCGGGTGATAAGGGGTATGGCACCGTCACCTCATTTCAGGGTCAGATGGCTCAAGAGCCTACCCCGGGATTATACAGAGACGATCAAGGCTGCCTTTGAAGGAAAGGAGGGTACAGAGGTAATATCAAAGCCCACGGGAGACATCATAAGGGCCGTCTTACCGGTGAAGAGGAAGGGGAGGGTCTCAAGGGTGCTGGTGGTTGAGGAGGTGCTGCCTCAGGATATAGTGAAAAAGGCCGAACAGATAAGGAGTGATTATGAAAACTACATCTCCCTCTTTAAGTGGCGATTCCCTTTAAAGACCAACTACTTCCTTGCCCTTGGATTTTTCACGCTGCTTGTTATCTTCATGGCACTATGGGTCTCCCTGAGGATATCTCGCTGGATTACCGAACCCATACAGAAGCTTGCCTATGCCACAGAGTCGGTGGGAAGGGGCAACCTTGATGTCAGACTGGACATACAGCGGGATGACGAGATCGGCCTCCTTGTACAGTCCTTCAACAGGATGGTAAGGGACCTCAGAGAGAGCAAGGAATCCCTGCAGAACGCCTATCTTGAGTCTGACCGCAGGAGGATATGTTTTGAGGGCATAGTTGAAAATATTGACTCTGGAGTGATCTCCCTTAATGAGAAGCAGGAGATTATCACCATCAACACCGCGGCCTGTTCAATCCTGAACGTAAGGCCCGAGGATGTGATAGGGAGGCACTATTCGGTACTACTGAGGGGGCTGGAATCCGAGGAACTCAGGGACTTTGTAAAAAAGATAGATCTCAGGGACTTCTCTCATATCTCAAGACAGCTCCAGGTCTCCATCAATGGCAAGACGAGAACACTGAAGATCACAATCACCCAGATCAGTGACACCACGGGGCAGTCCCTTGGGCTGCTTGCTGTATTTGAGGATATCACCGAGTTGCTGAAGGCACAGCAGGCCCTCGCCTGGCAGGAGGTGGCAAGGAGGATAGCCCATGAGATCAAAAACCCCCTTACCCCTATAAAGCTGTCCACTGAAAGGATACGGAAGAAGTGGAAGGAGGGCAGCCCTGATCTTGGCAGGGTTATTGAATCGGCCACAAGGACCATTATCCGGGAGGTGGAGGGCCTCCAGAGGCTTGTGAATGAATTTTCACGGCTTGGTCGGATGCCAAAGCCGGTTCCCACAGCCTGCAATATCAAGGATGTAATAAGGGATGTTGTCTCGCTCTATGATAATTCCAGCCAGAAGATCAGGTTTTCCTCTTCCGGGGATATCCCCGAGGTCAACATTGATCCGGAGCACTTCAAGAGGGCGATTATTAATCTTATTGACAATGCACTCACCGCAACAAGGGATGGTGGAGAGGTCAGCATAGATGTGGGGTTTGATCCTGAAAGCAGGATGGTAATACTACGGATATCAGACACAGGCGTGGGAATTGATGAGGAGGCAAAGGACAAGCTCTTTATGCCCTACTTTTCAACCAGGAAAGAGGGTACTGGACTTGGACTTGCCATTGTTCATAAAATTATTAAGGACCATGGTGGAGATATAAGGGCAGAAGATAACAAACCAAGGGGTACAGTATTTACCATAGAGATACCGGCCTCGGGGGAAGGGAATTAGAGTCTATTGCTTGTTTTTAAATCCATAAACTTTTTCAGGGATCAATGAGATGGCTTATACAGTACTTATAGTGGATGACGAGGAAGGGATCAGACAGAGCCTCGGGGATATCCTGGAGGACGAAGGCTATGAGGTGCTCTCAACGGAGGATGCTGCCCATGCCATGCGGATCATTGAGGCTGACAACCCTGATCTTGTCTTCCTTGATATATGGCTGCCTGACCGTGACGGCATAGAGCTCCTTGAGGAGCTGAGAATTAAAAGACCCACCCTGCCGGTGGTGATGATCTCAGGACATGCCACCATAGACCTGGCTGTAAAGGCCACCAGGATGGGTGCCTATGATTTCCTTGAGAAACCCCTATCCCTTGAACGGGTGCTCCTTACGGCCCAGCGGGCACTTGAGCGGGGGGTACTGGAGAAGGAGTTCCAGGCCCTGAGGGAGGATATCTCAAGAAAATGGCAGCTGGTAGGCCAATCCCCTGTTGTGAGGGATTTGAAGGACCAGATAACAATACTTGCCTCTAACACGAGCAGGGTCTTGATAACAGGAGAAAGCGGCACCGGCAAAGAGCTGGTTGCCCGCCTTATCCACTACAACGGGCCCAGGGCTTCCAACCCATTTATTGAGGTCAACTGCGCAGCTATCCCCCAGGAACTTATTGAAAGTGAACTCTTCGGACATGAGAAGGGCTCCTTTACAGGTGCATATGAGAGAAAGAAGGGCAAGTTTGAGCTGGCAGACAATGGAACACTCTTTCTGGACGAGGTAGGAGACATGTCACTGCAGACACAGGCAAAGGTCTTACGTGTGATAGAGACACAGGAGTTCCAGCGCGTTGGCGGAAGCAAGAAGATCAGGGTGGATGTGAGGATCATTGCTGCCACCAACAAAGAGCTTCACGAGGAGGTGAAGAAGGGTAACTTCAGGGAAGACCTCTTCTACCGGTTGAATGTGATCCCCCTTCATATCCCGCCTCTAAGGGAGCGGAAAGAGGATATCCCCCTTCTTGTGGATTATTTTCTTGAGGAGTTCTCCCAGGAATACAAAAAGACCAGAAAGAGATTGACAGAAGAGGCCATGCAGGTGCTGATCAACTATGACTGGCCTGGCAACGTGAGGGAACTGAAGAACGTGATTGAGAGGCTTGTGATCATGACAAGACATGACACTGTGACAGAAAAGGATATCTTCCTTTACAATATCGGCAAGAAGGACTATTTCTCCTACAAGACCCTCAAGGAGGCACGTGAGGCCTTTGAGAGGGACTTCATACTGGCAAAGCTGAGAGAGAACAACTGGAATATCTCCAGGACCGCTGAGGTACTGAACATAGAGAGGAGCAATCTCCACAGGAAGATCAAGAACTACGGTCTTTCTTAGTGTACAGGGCCAGAGGAGAGTATGTTCTCAATCTCCTTCAGGATCAACTGGTAGGAGACACCCCCGTGGAAGAAGGCCCTGCCATTTATAAGCACCACAGGCAGTGTTATCAGACCATGCCCCAGCATCTCCCTGATATCCTGGAACCTCTCCTCATCCTCCAGGAAGAGGTCAACATACTCCACATAGACCATGTTGGGATAATGGTAGTCCAGGGACTGCTGGAGCTGTTCAGCTATCGCCTGGTTGTCCGCCCCGTTGTCAAAGTAATCATCATTAATCAACAGGTCTTCAAAGGGGTTATCAATTATCTGGACAAATATCTTGTTCATCATTGTTACTATTTAGTCAAATCCACCACGATATTGTCAATAAGTCTTGCATTCCCGATCACAAGGGCAACGGCCAGCACCACCTCCCTGCAACCGCTTCTCTTTAGGCTCTCAGAGGTTAATTCATCAAGGGTCTCGGGATGGTAAACAGAGGCATACTGAACCTCCCTTATCAATGGCCCGGTGGACAGGGCATTCTCCATATATTCCTTTACCCTCTCAAGGGCCTCTCCTGAACGCACCATCTCTTCTGCCTTTTTCAATACCCTGTATATGGAGCTGGCAGCCTTTCTTTCATCAGCATTGAGATAGAGATTCCTGGAGCTCATGGCAAGCCCGTCCGATTCTCTAACAGTGGGGCATACCACTATCTCAATATCAAAGTTCAGATCCTCCACCAGCTTCTTGATAATCACGGTCTGCTGGTAGTCTTTCTGTCCAAAGTATGCCCTGTCTGGCTTGACAATATTGAACAACTTGGCCACCACCGTGGCCACACCCCTGAAGTGTCCCGGTCTGAAGGCACCGCACATCTTATCTGAAAGTCCTTCCACAACCACATATGTGCTGTAGCCGTCAGGATATATCTCCTTGAGGTCAGGGAAGAAGAGCAGATCCACGCCCAGGGCCGAGAGCTTCTCCATGTCCCCCTCAAGGTCCCTCGGGTAGCTCTGGAAGTCCTCTGAAGGGCCGAACTGGATGGGATTTACAAATATGCTGACCACCACAAAGCTGTTCTCCTCCCTGCACCGCCTGATCAGGCTGAGATGCCCTTCATGGAGCGCACCCATTGTTGGTACAAACCCGATTGTTACAGCCCTCTCCTTCAGGTTTCGTACCGTCTCCTGCATTGCCCTGATGCTGCGGATGACCTCCATTCAACTCTCCTCCCTTATCAGTCCCATCAGTTCTTCAATCAGCTCCTCCTGCCTCACCCTCTTTACCACCTCGCCCCTTGAGAAGAGTATCCCCTCACCTTTTGAACCTGCTATACCATAATCCGCCTCCCTCGCCTCACCAGGGCCGTTTACAACACAGCCCATAACTGCCACTGTGATTGGTCTGTCTATCCTGGAAAGCCTTTTTGTTACATCCCTTGCCATTCTGATGATGTCAATGCTACACCTTCCGCAGGTTGGGCAGGATATTATCTGGACCCCCCTGCGTCGCAGGCCAAGGGAGGAGAGTATCTCGTAGGCTGCCCTCACCTCCTCGTAGGGTGATGCGGTGAGAGAGACCCTGATGGTGTCACCAATGCCCTGATAGAGCAGTATCCCAAGCCCTACAGCGCTTTTGATGGTGCCAAGGGGCGGCGGGCCTGCCTCGGTAATGCCTATATGGGTGGGATAATCAAACTCTTCGGCAAACAGCCTGTAGGCCTCTATGGTAAGGGGCACATCAGAACCCTTCAGGGAGACCTTGATGGAAGAGAAGCCCATATCCTCAAGCATCTCAATATGTCTTCGTGCACTCTCCACAAGCGCCTCGGGTGTCGGCCTTTTGTATCTCTTCAGGATGTCCCTTTCAAGTGAGCCCGAGTTCACGCCAACCCTTATGGGTATGGCCCTTTCCTTCGCAGCAGTGACAACCTCTTTGATCTTCCACCTTGCACCAATATTGCCGGGGTTTATCCTGAGCCCGTCCACACCCTGCCTTATAGCCTCAAGGGCAAGCCTCCAGTCAAAATGAATATCAGCAATCAAGGGTATCCTGGTGTTTTTCTTTATCCTGCCCAGTGCCACTGCTGAGTCCTGATCAGGTACAGCCAGCCTCACCACCTCGCATCCCAGATTCTCAAGGCGTTTTATCTGTCTGATCGTCTTTGTGGTATCAATGGTAAATGTCTTGGTCATGGACTGGACAACAATTGGTGCCCCTCCACCCACTGGCACATTTCCTATCATCACCCTTTTTGTATTTTCCCTTGTGTATCCCATGATATAATTTTATCATCTTCCCATGGATAAATTCCTGAGGAGCTTCCCACGAAAAATTCCGATAGAAAAAGTAACTATTTCCTGTTTCTTTTATACCTCATTACCGCCCTCATGTGCTGCTCCTTGGTGGTTGAAAATACATGCCGTCCCTCACCGCTGTAAACGAAGTAGAGGTAAGGGACATCCGCAGGATACACCGCTGCCCTTATTGAGGCAAGCCCCGGCGAGGCAATGGGACCAGGTGGTAACCCCCTGTGGATGTAAGTATTGTAGGGCGAGTCCCTCAGGAGGTCTTTTCTTGTAACAGGGCGTCTCTCATCTTTCAGGTCGTATATGGTCGTGGGATCAGCCTGAAGCGGCATCCCCCTTTTCAGCCTGTTGTGGTATACAGCAGAGATGAGGGGCCTTTCCACATCCACCCTTGCCTCCTTCTCAATAATGGATGCAAGGGTAAGCACCTCAAGCTCTGTAAGCCCCTTTCTTTCGGCCTCCTGCAGCAGCTCACCACTGAGGTGTCTTCTCATGTTATCAACCATTGTCCTGATTACCGCTACCGGTCCAACCCCCCTGGGAAAGATGTATGTATCAGGAAAGAGATACCCCTCCAGCGAGGGGCCTTTTATATCAAGTTTATCAAGGAGATTCCTGTTAAAGGCAAGCCCCAGGAATTCCTCCTTCTTTACTATGCCCTTTTTATCAAGCCTTTCAGCGATCTGCCATAGGTTGAACCCCTCTGGTATGGTGACCCTTACCTCCTCTACCCTGCCCTCAACCAGCCTTTTCAGTATGCTGTAGGGTGAGAGCTCTCCGGAGAAGAGATAGTACCCTCTTTTTATTCTTTTGTCCGCACCGGTCAGCAGCCCCATGCCCCTGAAGATAAAGGTATCCTTTATGATCCCTCTCGCCTTCAGTGCATTCACGGTCTGGTCAAAGGTCATTCCATCCTTTATCTGGATCTCCGCAGGGGATGGGATCTCTCTGGGTACAAAGAATGTAGAAAAGTACAGGAGAAATACTGAGAGGACAATGACGGCTATTCTTGAAAGAGTGGTTACCTTAAACATTTCAGATCTTCATTATAAAACATGGGAGGCAGAAAATAAAAAAGGGCGGCACCGGCGGTGCCGCCCTTTTTAGGAACCTTTAGTACATATCCATTCCCGCACCGGGTGCAGCCGGCATCTTTTCCTCTTTCTCTGGTATCTCTGTGATCATCACAGATGTGGTCAGGAGCAGTGCTGCCACGGATGCTGCATTCTGTAGCGCTGTCCTTGTGACCTTTGTGGGGTCAATAATACCCGCTTTCATCATGTCTGTGTATTCCTCTTTCTGCGCATCAAAACCGAAGTTTGGATCATCAGATGCCTTGACCTTCTCCACGATTATTGAGCCCTCAAGGCCTGCATTGTTCACAATCTGCTTGATGGGCTCCTCAAGGGCCTTCTTTATTATGTCAACCCCGATCTGCTGGTCACCTTCAAGCTGCAACTTCTCAACAGCAGGTATGCACCTGAGCAGTGCCACACCGCCACCGGGCACTATGCCTTCCTCCACAGCAGCCCTTGTGGCATGCAGGGCATCTTCCACCCTTGCCTTTTTCTCCTTCATCTCTGTCTCAGTTGCAGCACCCACATTGATTACTGCCACGCCACCGGCAAGCTTGGCAAGCCGCTCCTGGAGCTTTTCCCTGTCATAATCAGATGTGGTCTCCTCGATCTGGGTCTTGATCTGCTTTATACGGCCCTGGATCTTTGCAGGATCTCCCGCACCCTCAACAATGGTGGTGTTTTCCTTGTCCACCGTTACCTTCTTGGCACGACCCAGATCCTCAATCTTGACATTCTCTAACTTCATACCCAGGTCCTCTGAGATCACCTGGCCACCTGTCAGGATGGCGATATCCTCAAGCATGGCCTTCCTTCTCTCACCAAAGCCGGGTGCCTTCACAGCACAGACCTGCAGGGTACCGCGAAGCTTGTTCACCACAAGTGTGGCCAGTGCCTCACCCTCAACATCCTCTGCAATCACGAGCAGTGGCCTGCCCATCTTTGCAATCTGCTCAAGCAGAGGGATGAGGTCACGCATGCTGGATATCTTCTTGTCGTGGATAAGGATAAACACATCCTCAAGGGTGCACTCCATCCTCTCAGGATCGGTGATAAAGTAAGGAGAGATGTAGCCCCTGTCAAACTGCATACCCTCAACCACATCAAGGGTGGTTGCCATGCTCTTTGCCTCTTCAACGGTGATCACACCGTCCTTGCCCACCTTGTCCATTGCATCGGCAATGAGTTCACCAATGGAGGGGTCGTTGTTTGCCGAGATGGCACCTACCTGGGAGATCTCCTTCTTCTCCTGTACCGGTTTGCTGAGCTTCTTCAACTCCTCCACAGCAACATCTACTGCCTTCTCAATACCCCTTTTGAGGTCCATGGGATTGGCACCGGCAGCAACATTTTTCATCCCCTCACGGTAGATTGCATAGGCAAGTACCGTTGCGGTGGTTGTTCCGTCACCTGCTGTGTCAGATGTCTTTGAGGCAACCTCCCTGACAAGCTGGGCACCCATGTTTTCAAAGGGCTCTTTAAGCTCAATCTCTTTGGCCACCGTGACACCGTCTTTTGTAATATTTGGTGAGCCAAACTTCCTGTCAATTATAACGTTCCTGCCTTTAGGACCAAGGGTGGCCTTTACAGCATCCGTAAGAAGCGTTACACCTTTCAGGATGGAATTCCTTGCATCTTCATTAAATACCAACTGTTTTGCAGCCATAGTATCAACCTCCTTAAAAGTTATTTTACTCTTCTACAATCCCGAGGATGTCCTCTTCCTTGACGATCAGATACTCTGTACCATTCATCTTCACCTTGGAGCCAGCATACCTGTCAAACATCACCTCATCACCAACCTTGACCTCCTTCACCTCTGTTCCGATGGCCTCAACCTTTCCTCTCTGGGGTTTCTCCTTGGCGGTGTCAGGAACATAGATACCACCTGGTGTCTTTTCCACCTCTTCCGTATAAGAGATAAAGACCCTGTCTTTTAATGGTTTGAACTTCATAGGCACCTCTCCTTTCTTTAAGATTTTATTAGCACTCACCTTTAGCGAGTGCTAATATAAAGGTTTTTGAGGGCTTCTGGCAAGGTTTCAAATGAAAAGATAAGGGATGATATTGTTATTTAACTCAAGATATCTTTAAAAATCTGCTTTTTTTGGAAAATTACTTCATCAGGTTCCTCTTTTTTTCCTCTATGAATCTTTCAATCTCCTCGTTGAAGAAATCACCCTTCTGTCTTACCTCCTGGGGTATCCTCAGCTGGTACAGCTTCATCCCTTCCTTGAGCTGGGTCTGGAAGGTCTCCCTGAAGGTGCCTCTCTCAATTGCCTCTTCAACCTGTTTGGGGTTGTAAAGTGCAATGTCCGAGAGGATCGTCCTTACAAGTCTCCGGGCACGCTTGATATCGGCATCCTCTGCCTCTTCCACCACCTTTTCTCCCACCGGGCCTTGAACACTCTCCTTTTCCCTTGTCTCTTCCGTTGGTGGTGAGGGAGGGGCCTCCTTTTCAGGGGGGGCTTCTTCCTTGGTGAGAAGCTGTCTTATCTTCTCTGAGAGCCTCTCTTCAAGCTCTGGTTCGTCTATATAATCATCAGCCCCGTATATGGAGGAGGGGGGTCTTCTGTATCTTGACCTGTCATAGACGCTTGTTATGAGGATTACCTTTACGTCGGAGGTCTCTTTTCTCTCCTTTATCCTTTTACAGACCTCAAAGCCATATATCTTTGGCAGGGCTACGTCTATGAGTGCAAGGAAGGGGTGTTCCCTCAGTGACTTCACCATGGCATCAATCCCGTTTGTGGCTGTTATTACCTGGTATCCCTCCTGCTCAAGTATCCTGGAGACCTTTTCAATCACACTGTTGTCACCATGAGCAACCAGTACGAGGTTATCCTGCCTCTCTCTGATCTTGCTGGCAGGTCTTTTAACCATCAGGATGGTTGTACACTTCGGGCATTTGAACCTGGTTCCCTCTGGCGAGACCTTTTCATCAGCGATTTTTAATTTGACCCTGCACTTTGGACAGATTACTATCACAATAACCTCCTAAAACTTTCTCTCTATAAAAACCTGGACCTCCTTTTCGGTATCCAGAGCTTTATCGTCAGCAGCCCAAAAAGGAAGCCCCCGATGTGGGCAAACCAGGCAACCCCTGTCTGCGCTGCCAGGCCCTTTGACATTATACCACTAAATATCTGTATTATACCCCAGAACCCTATCACCACAAAGGCAGGGATACGTATAATCTCAATAAAAAAGCCGAAGAATATTAAAGTATGCACCTTTGCATGGGGATAAAGCAAGAGGTATGCACCCAGGATGCCAGCTATTGCACCACTTGCCCCTACCATGGGAATCTCTGAGGAGGGAGCAGACAGGGCATGGGAAAAGGCCGCCACTGCACCTGCCGTGAAATAAAAGACAAGGAACCTGAGATGACCGAGCCTGTCCTCCACGTTGTTGCCGAATATCCAGAGATAAAGCATGTTGCCTCCTATATGGAACAGCCCCCCGTGCAGGAACATGGAGGTAACAACCCTGAGCAATGCACCTGTTGAGAATCCAAGCAGTTCCCTTGGGATAGCACCGTATCTGTAGACAAATGCCTGCATCCCACCTGGATGGAACAGTTCAACAAGGAAGACAAGGGTGTTGACAACAATTATGGCAATCGTGACATAGGGAAATCTATTTGTCGGATTATCATCTTTGAAGGGGATCATTGTTAGCCCTGTTGTAAATTCCTATCAGATCTACCAGCATAAGATATTATACATTACAACTGTCCTGTTTTGTAGGAGATCCAGAAATGCTGATAGAAAAAAGTCAGAGGGCATGCTTGACCGGGTAATCCAGTTTTTGTTTTACTATGGATTGTCGGGGCCTTGTCCTACAATGTTAACAGGGAAGGCAGAAGAACCTGTTATAAAGAAGATAAAATCAAAGGAAAAATAACTGTAACTACCCTCTGGGAGCACTAAAAAATTGATAAAAAAAGACCGAAATCTTAAAGTGCTAATTTAAAGAAAAGTTATAATCGTTTAATAATTAAGATTTTTTCTTGACAAAATTATCAATTTGTGCTTTAATTAATTATGCTCGGTCTGCAAAGGTT
>Ga0256830_1001254_pt1 | contig 18199 bp, 14 predicted proteins | sample 128326metaG_FD_190537 | JGI IMG/M metagenome (GOLD analysis project Ga0256830, IMG submission 190537) | Hydrothermal vent microbial communities from Lau Basin, Pacific Ocean - 128-326 | ecosystem: Environmental > Aquatic > Marine > Hydrothermal vents | place: Pacific Ocean: Lau Basin | collected... | reverse complement strand
TTTATGGCTGAACGTTTTAAGAACTACATTAACGGTGAGTGGGTAGATGCAGTCTCGGGAGAGACCTTTGAAAATATAAATCCATCTGACATTGATGAGGTATTAGGTCTATTCCCTCGTTCAACAAAGCAGGATGTGGATAATGCTGTATCTGCAGCACAGAGGGCTTTTAATCGTTGGAAGAGTGTTACCCCTCCGGAGCGTGCAGAGATATTATTTGAAGCTGCCCGCTTGCTGAATGCACGTAGAGAGGAGTTAGCCAGCGTTATCTCCAGGGAAAATGGAAAGACAGTTTCGTCCTGTCTTGGTGAGGTACAATCTGCAATAGACATGGCCAACTTCATGGCTGGCGAAGGCAGGAGAATGTATGGCAAGACTACACATTCTGGTTTGAGAAAGCGTTTTGCCATGACAAAGAGATATCCAATCGGGATTGTGGGCATCATACTACCTTTTAATTTCCCAATGGCACTTACTGCCTGGAGGGTCTTTCCTGCCTTGATATGCGGCAACACGGTCGTTTTAAAATCCGATGAGAACTCTCCTGAAACAACTGTCCATTTTGTCAAGATAATGGAAGAGGCAGGTCTTCCGGAAGGTGTTCTTAATCTTGTTCACGGCTTCGGTGTTGATGTGGGTGAAGCCATCTCCCAGCATCCTGGTATTTCCATGGTATCATTTACCGGCTCAAGTGCTACCGGACGGATTGTGGCTGAAAACTGCGTGAAGAGGCACGCAAAGGTCTCACTGGAACTGGGAGGTAAAAATGCGGTTATAGTTATGGAAGATGCAGATCTTGATCTTGCGATAGATGGTGTTGTCTGCGGAACTTTCTCTGTTTCAGGGCAAAGGTGCACTGCAACAAGCAGAGTTATTGTCCACAAGGATATATATGAAGACTTTATGAAGAAGCTTGCCGCCCGTACCGAATCTCTAAAAGTCGGGCCTGCCCATGATGAGTCCTCTGATGTCACTCCTTTGATAAATAAAAAACAGCTGGAGAGGGTACTGAGCTTTATTAATCGTGCCAAAGAAGAAGGATGCAGGATTATAACAGGAGGCCAGCAGCTTAAAGGTGGATTATACGACAAGGGTTATTATGTAGAACCTACAATTATAGATAACGTGACAGCTGATATGGAAATTGCACGGGAAGAGATATTCGGTCCTGTGCTGATAGTGTTCAAGACCGACTCCTATGAGGATGCTATAAGGATACATAATTCTTCACAATACGGTCTGTCAGCATCCCTGTTTACAAAGGATATAAACAGGGCCTTTGCCTTCTTTGACGATGCAGAAGCAGGGGTATGTTACATAAATGCACCTACCTTTGGTTCAGAGCCCCATATGCCTTTCGGAGGGGTAAAAAAGTCCGGGCAGGGGTATCGCGAGGTTGGCTGGGCAGCAATAGAGACATACTCCGAGGTGAAAACTCTGTACGTAGACTACAGTGCAAGGATTCAGAATGTACAGTTTGTTGAGAAAGACTAAGAGAAACTATTTTATTTATTAAGGAGACCAACATGCTGGAGATCAAATTCATCCCTTACAGTGAGATTATCAGGATAAAAGAGGCAAATATTGAAAAGTTTAAGAAGCTCCAGATACTGAGTGATATCTGCAGACTAAACGCCCTCTCGGCAGTCAAGAAAGCTGGATCAGGACATCTTGGCTCAAGCTTCAGCGCGCTGGACATACTGGTATACCTGTATTTCCATGAGATGAACGTCGTGAAAACAGGTATAGACAGTCCTGACAGAGATATTTACTTCTCATCAAAAGGCCATGACTGCCCTGGACAATACTCTGTTTTATTTGCAGCAGGGATTATAGATTATGAAAAACTTCTTAAGTTAAGACGGCTTGGAGGGCTGGATGGACATCCAGATGTGAGCATCCCCGGAATAGAAGCAAATTCCGGCTCTCTGGGTATGGGGATATCCAAGGCAAAAGGGATGGCACTGGCAAAGAAGATAAGAGGACTGGGAGGCAGAATCTTTGTAATGACCGGAGATGGAGAACTACAGGAAGGACAGATATGGGAATCATTACAGACCACTGCTCACCAGAAGATCTCCAATATAAATGTGATTGTGGATTTTAATAAGATACAGACCGATAAGCCTGTAAAAGAGATAATAGACCTTGGTGATATAGAAAAAAAATTTGCGCTTTTCGGCTGGTATGTGAGAAGATGCGACGGTCATGATTTCAGGGCATTGAGTGATGCCTTCTCGGAACTGAAAGAAATAAGGGACAGACCTAAAGCACTAATAGCCGATACAATTAAAGGAAAAGGGGTCTCTTTTATGGAAGGTCCCACAGCCCTAAAGGACGGTAACGGCCTTTACAGGTGGCATGCCGGCGCACCTGATGATGATTCCTATGAGGCCGGTTTAGCCGAACTGGTTGACAAGATAAACAGCCACCTCAGGGATGTCGGGCTTGAATCCATAGAACTTGAGCTGGTTGAGACAAGACAGAAGGGGAGAGTCAGGCTCAAAGATGTTGCAGAAAAGGTTGTAAACGCTTACGGAGAGGCACTTATAGAGATCGGGAAAAGGAGAAAGGATATCATTGTGCTTGATGCTGATCTGTCTGCTGATTGTGGATTGCGGCCTTTTGAAAAGACCTTCCCTGACAGATTTATTGAAAACGGCATAGCTGAGCAGGATATGGTCTCAATGGCTGGAGGGCTGGCACTTCAGGGATATCTGCCCATAGTGAATTCCTTTGGTGTTTTTCTTGCCTCCAGGGCCAATGAGCAGATCTATACAAATGCAACAGAGAACACAAAGGTGATATATGTGTGCCATTACGCTGGTTTGATACCAGCCGGGCCAGGGAAGTCTCATCAGAGTCTGAGAGATATCTCTCTCTTTGGCGCTCTGCCCAACTGTACAATAGTTGAGCCATGCAATGCCGTTGAAACGAAAAAGGCACTCCAGTGGTGTGTTGATGAAGCTCGGGAAAACTGTATGATGAGGCTGGTAATATCACCCTCTCCACGTACTATTACACTTCCGGACAATTATGAGTTTTCCTTTGGAAAAGGCACCGTGTTAAAAGACGGAAGTGATGCGGTTATTTTGAGTTACGGACCTGTAATGTTAAATGAGGCTCTTACAGCCTCTGAGATTCTGGACAAAGAAGGACTTTCATTGAAGGTTGTCAATATGCCATGGCTGAACAGAGTGGATGTGGAGTGGCTGCAAGAAATTGTAGAAGGATTTGATAGGCTTTTTGTAGTTGATAACCACTTCACCTATGGTGGACTTGGTGATAACATATTGAATGCCATAAACGAAACCGAGTCACTGAAAGGTAAAAGGGTTCATAAACTGGGACTAACAGAACACCCTCAATGGGGCACTCCACCTGAGGTATTGAAGTATCACAGACTTGATGGCGAGAGCATAGCTGAAACAGTAAAAGAGAATATTGGAGTTAATGTATGAGCGAATCAAAAGAAAAACCCTCTGAAATAAATGAAGAACTCCTTGAGAAGGCTATCAGAAAGGTACATAAACTGATTTTATCAAAAATCAAAGAGGTTGAGCATGAACTGAGTTTATTTAATGACCCCTATCAGAAATATGAAATCATACAGGAATCTAAAGATTTCCTTTCTAAAACCCTAAAACGAATTACAAGAAAGATAGAACACAAATTTGATCATCTGGAAGAACTTGAGAGAGAAACAGTCAACACATATATAAGAGATCTCAGGAAGATGCCGTCCATTTTAAAAAGAAATATCCGGAAGATAGAAGATAAAGATTTCAGAAAGGCTTTAAGCAACCATCTTAAAGCTATAAAAGAGGAAGAGCTTCTTGCTGCTATAAAGAGCGGCCTTGTTTCCTGGAAAAAAGTACTTGATGCAGAACACCATTTTGGTGAAGGAATGGATGAAAGAGTAATAGAAATTCCTCTTGCCATTGAGGTTGGCAACTTTTCTCAACCGGGAAAGGTGCTTGATGCAGGAGCTGCTTTGAATGCAAAATACATCAGGGATTATATTGGCAGACCCAAAGCGCATATTGTTCATTTCACACAAAGTGCACAAAAGGAAGAGATCATTCCTCTTGATGACAAAGTCTCATATGTCTTTGGTGATTTAAGAGATATGGATTTCAAAGACGAGGTTTTTGATAGGATTATTTGTATTTCAACCCTGGAACATATAGGCATGGATAATACAAGATACGGAGGGCAAAAGGAAAATAATCTGACTTCATATCTGGACGCAGTCAGTGAGATGCTGCGTGTCCTAAAAAAAGGTGGAAGTCTTTTACTAACCTTTCCTTATGGTGAATCAAAAAATTTCGGCTGGTATAGAGTTCTTGACCATGGAGATATAGATCGGCTTATTGAAATATGTAGTGGATGTGAATTCAGAGAGAAGTACTTTTATTATCAAAGCTATTGGTATGAGGCTACAGCAGAGCCTCCTGCTAGCAGTTCCTACACAGACAAAAAAGACATTGAAGGTGTAGCTGCAATCCTTGCTATAAAAAATAGTACTAAAATAGCAAAACCGTGAAAATAGATCAACTAAAAAAAGAAGCTCATAATACTGTAAAACTGGGGTGGTTTTTATTTCTCAGAGACTTCAGGTACAGGTTCAGACAGACCTATTTTGGATATATCTGGGCAGTTATAAAACCCTTGCTGTCTGCTCTGCCAATTATTATTGTAGGCAACCAGTTTGATCTTGCCAAGAACAATCCTTTACAAGTAAACTATGCGGTCTTTTCTTTTGTAGGGCTTATGCTATGGCAGGTTTTCTGGGATTCTATTGTTTTCCCACAGTGGATGTTGAGAAGAACAAGGAGCATTTTAAAAAGAGTGCCTTTTAAGTATTGGGCTGTTGTTTTAGCTGGCTGCTTTTATGTATTATTCAATCTGCTCATTTACATAGTTTTAACAGCAATGGTATTGATAATCTATAAGATTTCTCCACCCTGGACCGTTTTTTTAAGCATCTTTGCACTGATTCCACTTATACTCAGTGGGCTGTCTATTGGTATTTTTATTGCACCGCTGACATTAGTATACTTAGATCTCAGATATAGTTTGCCCACTCTTGCCAGTATTCTTTTGTGGAGTGTACCAGTTGCATATGTAACTCCAGACAAGGGATTGCTAAGCCTTGTTAACAGATGGAACCCGCTTACTTTTCTGATTAATACACCACGTGCATGGTTAATCAGTGGATTCAACAGTTCAGACTGGCTGTTTTTACTATCATTTACTTTATTCTTTGCGCTTTTTCTTGGTAGTGTTAAATTCTACAAGAGAGCAATGCCTCTGGTAGTTGAACAGATTGTTTAGGGGATATCTCAGAAAAAATGGATAATTATAAAAAGGCAGATCCTGGAGATGTAATAATTTTTGATAATGTTTCCAAGTTTTATTCACTGGATATAAAAATAACCAAGCGACGCACTTTACATAGCATCTTTTTCGGAAAGAAAAGAGGCTGGGAAGAGGATGAAAGAGTTCGTTATGTTCTTCGTAATCTAACATTTTCAGTCAAGGAGGGAGAAAAACTTCTTGTTCTTGGTCCTTCTGAGTCTGGTAAGTCAACAATTGCAAAACTGATTTGTGGCCTGGCTTATCCAACGGAAGGCAAAGTTACTGTAAAAGGTAAAGTAAGGTATGTAACATCAACCCCTGTAGCCTCAAACCCATTAATGACTCTTAATGAGTATTCTCATTTACTTGCGATGGTTTGTGGTGCTGATGCAAGACATCTCTCAGAACTTTGTAATGGCATATTAAATGACTGTGAACTTACAGATATGAAAGATACAAAGATCTATGATTTGCCCGGAAGAATACTCAAGGAACTGGTTTATTATACCATGCTATACATAGATGCAGATATCTATATATTTGACAATACCTTAAGATTAGATCGCTCAAGATTTGGAGACCTCTGCTGGAATAAAATTGAGAAAATCCTGAAAGAACGTACGGTTGTAATTTTAAAAAAAGACATTCAACATTTAGATGAGCGTGTGATAAAATATCTTGATAAGGTTTTAATAATTGAAGAGGGGAAAACAGTGTCTTTTGGTCCCTACGCCAAAATATTTGGTCTTAATTATCGTACTAATATGAATGAGAAGAAAGAGGATATCGGTAAGCAACCCTCTTATTCTGTATATCATAATGGTAATATTTCAGATAGAGATGAACAACAGAGACAAACATCCTATCCTGTTTATCTTGTTATCAACAGGATCTTGAGAGAATACAAAAAAACAAACAGCAAAACAGGGGAACAGGCTCCTTCTCTGGAGGAACTGTTGCATGTTAACCTGAGGAAAGAACTGGAGGAGATATTAGATACTTCAAAGACAATTGTTCTGGGACCCTATATTTCGGATGTGGGTGTAGAGTTCACTTACTGGATTCCTTTTCTCAGATGGCTAATTCATACATACAAACTTGATAGCAGACGTATCATTGCAATCTCAAGATGTGGTGCCAGGCTCTGGTATGAAGATTTAGGTGTTGAATATCTTGATATATCGGATTTAATGGATGACTCTGAACTTGCAGAATACTTCCGTACAATAACAACAGGGTGGAACATGAAACAGTTTTACTTGACAGTTGGCGAAAAAGAGATACTAAAACGGGCCGCACAAAAAGCGAAAATCCATGATTATTCCTTGATTCATCCTGCCTTAATGTGGAATTTATTTCTACCTGTTTGGAAGCGCTTCTTACCTCTGGATTTTATTTATAATTATACTGCATATGAACCCTTTAACCACCTATGCTGGAACAAAAAGGATACGTTTGGCCTTCCAGAAAACTATATTGTGGTCAAGTTCAGTTTTTTCCCTTATTTCCCACAGACAAGAGAAAATCTGTCTTTTCTGGATGAACTTATTAGAATACTGGCCAGGAATTTTAATGTTGTAAGTTTGCATACAGATATATTAGTTGATAGACATAAAGAATTTAATTATGACGCAAATGGTCTGTATGAGATCAGGGATAAAGTAAACTACAAGAATATACTTGAAATACAAACTAAAATAATGAGCAACGCTGCTTTATGTTTGGGAGTGCTTGGCAATATAATCTCCTTCGCACCCTATCTTAATGTAAAAACTTTAAGTATCTATTCTAACAGGGAAGCTGGTACTTTGCCCGTAACACTAACACTTTACGAATCGTATATTTCAAGGTTTTTTAAAAGCACTTATAGTGCTTTGGATATAAGTAAAATGGGTGTTTCTGATGTGGTTGATGTTATTGAAAAATGTTACATAGCGGATTAAATTGACAACCCATTTAAAATAGACAAAAGTTTATCATATATATTGTATTGTTTACTTCAATATTATAGTATGCCAAAGGAGTGAGTAGTGAGAGACGAAAGGCTTTTAGTTTATCAGATGGGCAGAGTTGGTTCTAAAACTATTGAATACTCATTAAAGGCGATAGGGCTATTACCTTATCATGTCCACACACTTAGTGACAAGGGATTAAGCTATTATAAGGACATGTTATCCAAGTCTGAGGAGGGCAGCCAACAATTTAAAAAATACCATAATAAGCTTAAAGAAATAGAGCACCTCCGTATACAAATAAAACAGGGAAAGGGAAAATGGAAGGTGATAACCCTTACGAGAGATCCGGTTGCCAGAAACATATCTTTTTTCTTTTATTATTTTTTTAATCTACAAGCAAAATCGAGATTTAACCTGGATGCTAAAAACCTTGAAGGGTTGCTGTCTCTTTTTTTAAAATCTCCGTCTTTGGATGGTTTTAACACTCATGAAACCCCCTTGCTCTGGTTTGATGTAGAAATGAAAGCAGTTTTCGGCATAGATGTGTACAAGACTAAATTTCCATTTCATAAGGGTTATGAAATATACAATGGAGAAAAGGCTGATGTATTATTAATTAGGCTGGAAGATCTTGCCCGATGTTACCAACAGGCTTTCAAGGAGTTTCTGAGTATAGAGAGCTTTAAACTCATAAATAAAAATATTGCAAGTACCGGACTGTATTCTTCTATATATGAACAGTTTTGCAAAAATGTAGTTTTGCCTGAAGAGTATGTGGACAAAATGTATAATTCCAGGTATGTACGTCATTTTTACACTGAAGAAGAAATTGATTTTTTCAGGCGGAAGTGGAGCGGTATCATACAGTTGGTTTAAATATTATCGGAAGAACTTTTATGCAAGGTAACGAGAATTTGTTTTTTTCTATGATAAAGGAAGCTGGAGAAACATTAATTCGAAACGTACTAGTACAATATTTCCAGAGCTGTCTTTCATTAGTACTTCTTTATTGTAAAAAGCATTCAACTGAATTAAAGGATATGCATATTACTGAAGTGCATAAAAAGGTCAACAGATGAAACTGTCAGATTGGTTGGAAAAGGTGTGAACTTGATGAGTGCAATTCTAATATTTTCAACAAGAACTTGATATTTTTGAACAAAAGAGGAGGACCTACTTTATGAGGATACTTTTTATTATGTTACATCCTGGATATGTACGAAACTATGAGTCGGCAATTAGACTCCTTGCCGAAAGAGGGCATAAGATTCATGTATGTTTTTCTCAACCAAAAAAACAGGCAGAAGACAGACTCATTGAAAGACTTGCCGCAGAGAATAAAAACATCACCTATGATAAGAAGAAGATTCCTAAAAGGAATCTTCTGTGGAGATACCTTGCACAGGCAATTCGAGGAGGTAGGGATTATCTGAGGTATTTTCATCCAAGATATGAAAATGCAACGAAATTAAAGGAAAGAGTAGCCATTCGTTTTGGCATTGTATTACGACCTATAGCAAGTACAATACTAAATTTTTTGGCTTCACTCAAGGCAGTAAAATTAATAGATAAACTCCTTGTAACGATGGAGACAGCACTGCCTACTTGTAAAAGGATCGATGATTTTATTAGATCTAAAAATCCCGATATTCTTTTAGTAACACCAATTGTAAACATAGCCTCTGATCAGGTGGACTACGTTAAAAGCGCAAAATCGCTTGGAATAAGATGCGTAGTATGTGTAGCAAGCTGGGATAATCTGACGAATAAAGGATTGATACGAGTAGAGCCTGATGCTGTAACTGTATGGAATGAGATCCAGAAAGAAGAAGCTGTGGAGCTACATAACATTCCAGAGTCAAAAGTTGTAGTAACGGGAGCCCAGTGTTATGACAAGTGGTTTGATATGAGAGCAAGTACTACCAGAGAGGAATTCTGCCGTAAGGTTGGGTTAATATCTGAGGATTCATATATACTCTATGTATGCTCTTCTCCCTTTATTGCTCCAAATGAAGTGAATTTTGTTGAGACCTGGATAAAAAACATAAGATCATCGAAGGATCCAAACATATCAAACATTGGAATCCTTATAAGACCTCATCCACAAAATGCAAAACAATGGAAAGGGATAGATCTATCAGGTTATGGAAACGTCGCCATTTATCCCCGGGGAGGTGCCAACCCTGTAGATGAGGAATCCAAGAAAGATTTCTATGACTCAATTTTTCACAGTAAGGCTGTAGTTGGTATAAATACAAGTGCAATGATTGAAGCTGGTATTTTGAATAAGCCGGTCTTTACGATTCTGAGTCCAGAATTTGAAGGAACACAGCAGGGGACACTCCACTTCCATTATCTTGTTAAAGGAGGGCTGCTTCATATCAGTAGAAGTTTTGATGAACATATACAGCAACTTGAAACAGTGATAAGTGGAGATGGTGCGTACATCAACAAAATCAGAAACTTTATTGAAAGGTTTGTCAGACCTCATGGACTCCATATACCCTCAACACCGATTTTTGTTAACGCTATTGAAGAGACAATGAATGCACCCGCACCTCCTCCCTTAAAGACTCCACTTTGGTGTTATTTAATGCGACCTGCTTTATTAGTACTTGCGGTCCTGGTTGTATTAGTTAAAGGTAATTTCAAAAAATATTTTGGGCGTACATCAAAAAATAAAAAAGTAGTTATAAAAAAGAAAGTCAGAGAAACTTCTAAAAGAAATTTACCAGAAAGCTTAAGGATTTTACGTCCGATGTTGTTGCCTGTGCTTAATTTTGTTGTCCAAAAAAGATTTGTAAACGAGTATGTAATTCCTTGGATAATAGAACACGGAGAGGGGAATAAAACCAACTACAACATTATTGAGGATATAAAAAGAATTTCAAAATCTAAAAGACCCATTATTGTGGGTCCATGGCTTTCGGAGGTAGGTTTTGAACTCCTCTACTGGATTCCTTTCCTTAACTGGGCAGTTGAGAATTACAGTATTGACAGAAAAAGAATAATTGTTATTTCCAGAGGTGGAGCAAAAGCCTGGTATGACGGGATCTACGAACATTATATAGATATTTTTGATTTCTTCGGCCAGGAAGAATTTAAGACAAAGAATCAGAAGCGTATAGAGGTTACAGGCAGCCAGAAACATAACATAATATCGGAATTTGACCAGGAAATTGTCAATAAGGTAAAGAATAGCCTGAGTATAACCGAGTTTAACTGGCTCCATCCATCACTAATGTATCAGATGTTTAGACCCTATTGGAGAAGGAAAGCTCCTATATCATTAATAGAGAAACATACCATCTATAGCAAGCTCAATCGTGATGCTCTTCAGTGTCACGATATAGATCTGCCAGAGAGCTACATTGCAGTAAAGTTCTATTTCAGTCAGTGTTTTCCAGATACACCTGAAAACAGAAGAGCTGTTTCCGAGCTTTTAAAAGCACTTTCAATGAACACGAATATTGTACTCCTGAGTACAGATATTGATATAGATGATCATAGTGACTATAACACAGAGAACTCAGAACGTATTCACACTATAAAGGATAAAATGACTTTAAGCAATAATCTTGAGATACAAACAAAAGTTATTGCTAATGCCACAGCATTCTTCGGTACATACGGTGGTTTTTCTTATCTTGCCCCCTTTTATGGTGTGCCTTCTGTGGCATTTTACTCAAATGAGGAAAAATTTCTACCAGTCCATCTTGATGTAGCTTTCAGGGCATTCCGCACTCTAAAGTTCGGAGCTTTTGACAAAGTAGCCAAGAAAGGTATCCAACCTAATAACAACAGCAACAATGAAAAAAGCAGGAATGAAAAACATGAATTCATGATTTTGAACATCAGAAATATTGATCTTTTAAAATACATTTCAACAAACGAGGTGAGGCATGATAGTAAAATACGATGAGCTTGAGAGATACCAGAAAAAGGTTGCTATGGTTGATGGTTGCTTTGATCCTCTACATATTGGTCATGTGAAATATTTTGAGGTTGCTACCGGGTTGGGACTGCCGCTTTTTTGCAACATTCAGTCAGACAACTATATTCGCGTTAATAAGAAAAGACCAAACCTGTTGCCTGAAGAACAAAGAATCAAAGTGATAGATTCATTGAAGCCCATCTCATATGTCCATTTGTGTAAGACATCTACACATGACATCCTGTCAAAGTTGAAACCTGCGAAGTATGTAAAAGGAATAGACTGGAAATCACGGGGCCTGCCTGAGAAGGAAATAGAGATATGTAAAGCATACGGAATAGAAGTCGTGTATCTGGATACCAACATAGACAGTTCAACTAACATTGTGGGGAATTTTTTCAAAAGCAATGATTATGCAAGTGTAAAGGAGTTTGAAGACCTGCTTTTTACTCAGAAAGAGATTGAACCAGACCATTATGATGAACATTATTTCCAGGGCAACTGGAGAGATGGACAGAACGATTACTCCATTGAAAGAAGAAGAAAAATAGAGGCAAAGAACCCCATAAACATAAAAGAGGTGTTCAAGCCGAAACGTGTTCTTGATGTAGGTTGTGGACCTGGAGCCTTGATGTTTTTTCTGTATGAACTCGGGATTGAACCATACGGGATTGATTTTAGCCAGGCTGCCAAAGAGCTGGCACCTGAGGAGATACGATCCAATATAGTGGTTGCTCCAGTTACTGAATACTATGATTTCGGGATAAACTTTGATCTTGTGATCTGTCGTGAGCTTTTAGAACACCTTACAGTTCTTCAAATACGTAAAACCGTAAAGGTCCTTGCAGATTACACCTCAAAATATTTATATGTCACTACACGATTCCATCCTTCACCCAAAGGACTTCTTGACGTTACGGATGACAGAGCAACAGATCCAACCCACATCACTCTGTTAAACAAGGAATTTCTTAAGCTTTTATTCATGTTAGAGGGACTGAAACCCAGGCCTGATTTAGAAAAACAGATGGACTGGAAAAATTTGGGCAGGGTCTTGGTATTCGAAAAGGTTAGGTAATCATGTATAAATGTGTAATTAGTTCACATACAAATCCTAACTTATCAGGGGTTGCAAGATTTAATCATATTCTTGCAACCAATATGGGAATCCAATGCATAGGAATCTCTGATATTAAAAATATTGATACCGGCCCGATCCTTTTTTCATTAAAGCTTCGTGATACAACGGGTTCTGAGCGATCTCTCCTGTCTGAAAGGTTACACTATCTTGTTAACAAAAATATTGACTATGATCTGTTTTTTCATACCTTTGACGGTCTGGAGATCGAGTATGAACTCATAGAACGGTGTAGAATGATCTATTCTGGAAATTCCGAAATCTATCATGCCCTTGAGGGAATAGACAAAGAGGTGGTATCTGCATGGTGTCCTGCCCTTATAACAGGGGAGCATGTTTTACATGAGGCTTCACTCAATCTGTTTTCATTTGGTATGGCTCACAAGTTGCAGATAAAATACTACAAAATGCTTCAGGAACTTTTATCTGATTATAACATTGATTATACGCTCTGGGTCTCAACCGCCTTCCACGAGAAGGCAAACTTTGGTGATTTTAATTCCATAAGTAACCAGCTGTCAAGGATATTCAGACATAGAATTCAGTTTCTGGGATTTCTTTCTGATGATGGAGTCAACTACTTTCTTGACAAAACGCAGCTATTTATTGCTTTCTTTGAGAAAGGGGTCAGAGCAAACAATACAAGTATCTTTGCAGCTATGAACAGAGGGTGTGCCGTGCTTACTAACAGTGACGAGTATTCACCGACCTGGATGAAGCACGGTATAAATATCCTTGACATACACATGCTCCAGTTAGAGGACTTAGAGACAGAAGTCCTACAGAGAATTGGGGCACAGGCTAAAAAAGATGCCAGAAAATATGCAAGTTGGGATGGTTTGATAAAACTCATTTGCAACCAAAAAAGGTAAGAAAAAGTCTGGGCATATTCATGGAGGGTTGAAAAAATACACGATATTTATATTGTAAAATTGTAAATTAAAAAAACCTTTTACCGAGATTTGAATACCTCAGCAACATAGGTGACAAATAAGCAGCTGAAAAGATTAAAGACTTGTCAGAAAGGACTTTTCTGCACTGGACAAAAGAGGTTTTTAATGAAAAACCTCCTATTCTGGAAAAACTTGAACTTGCTTACAAGTAGAATCGCTGCTTTTATGTTCAGGGCAGAGTAGTTTACAATGGTGGTTGTTAATTCTCGTTTTTTAACTCAAAAAATTACAGGGGCACAGAGATTTGCCATGGAAATGTCTAAACATATAAGACAGCTGTTGCAAACTGTCAGATTTATAGCACCTCATGATATTCTACATAAAGATTTGACAGTTGAGTTAAATGTGAAGATAGTCGGAAGAAACAGGGGGCATCTTTGGGAGCAGTTTGATCTGCCATATTTTCTTTATAAAAATAATAAACCTTTACTGGTAAACTTCTGCAATACGGCACCCTTGGCATATACGAATCAAATTGTAACAATACTTGATCTATCCTTTCTGATTAATCCAGGGTGGTTTTCTAAAAGGTTCTTTTTGTTTTATAAATTCTTGACACCCTTAATAGCCAAAAGGTCAAAAAAAGTTATAACCATTAGCGAATTCTCTAAGCAACAAATTGTTAAAATATTAAAGGTCCCAGAAGAAAAAATTGAGATAGTCTACTGCGGAATATCTGAAGAAATCAAAGGATTTTCAAAAAAGGAATTTTATAATGAGTATGGTGAGTACATCCTGACTGTATCCTCCCTTGAACCGAGAAAAAACTTCAGAAACCTTATTCTTGCTTTTAATAGATTAAAATTTAGAAGCAATGTAAAATTGATTATAGTGGGTTCTGAAAACAGGATTTTTGCTGACCTAACTCTAAGGAATTTGATACAGGGCGATGACCGAATAATCATGACTGGGTATGTTTCGGACAAGGACTTATCAGGGTTATACAGACATGCCATGTTACTTGTATATCCTTCCTTATATGAGGGGTTTGGACTACCACCTCTTGAAGCTATGGCTTGTGGGTGTCCTGTAGTGGTTTCCAGTGCAGCAAGCCTTCCCGAAGTATGTGGAGATGCTGCCTTTTATGTTGATCCATATGATGTTGACGACATTGCAAAAGGAATATATAAAGTTTTGACTGATGAGAAACTACAGCGAGAGTTGCGACAAAAAGGCCTGGAAAGGGTAAAATTATTCAGTTGGAGAGATTCTGCAGAAAAATTCATATCTGTTATGGAGGAGGCTATTGATGACTAAAAAGGCATTGATTACAGGTATCAGAGGGCAGGACGGAGCATACTTGGCAAAACTACTCCTTGAGAAAGGTTACGAAGTGTATGGCGCAGATAGAAGGAGTGGAGATTCAGGAAATTGGAGACTAAGAGAGCTTGGGATTGAAAATGATGTAAAGATAGTTTATATGGATTTACTTGAATTAACCAATATCATCAAAACTATTGAAAAGGTTAAGCCTGATGAGGTTTATAATTTAGCCGCACAGAGTTTTGTGGGTGTTTCATTTGAACAGCCAATCTTGACATCAGATGTTGATGCAATTGGGGTTTTAAGACTACTGGAAGCTGTACGGTTAGTTAAACCGGAAATTAAATTCTATCAGGCTTCAACAAGTGAACTATTCGGTAAAGTGCAAGAAATCCCCCAGACCGAAAAAACCCCCTTTCACCCACGTAGTCCCTATGGAGTTGCCAAGTTGTTCGGGCATTGGATAACCATTAACTACCGTGAGTCCTATAATATGTTCGCATGCGCGGGGATACTATTTAACCATGAATCACCTTTGAGAGGTCTTGAATTTGTAACACGTAAAATCACCTATGGAATTGCAAGAATCAAACATGGGCTTCAGGATAAAATTATACTGGGCAATCTGGATTCAAAAAGGGATTGGGGATATGCCAAGGAATACGTGGAAGGTATGTGGTTGATGTTACAACAGGAAACTCCGGATGATTATGTTCTTGCCACTGGCGAGACTCACTCTGTAAGAGAGTTTGTTGAATATGCCTTCAATGCCGCTGGATACGATATCGTCTGGGAGGGCAAAGGGGTGGACACCAGTGGAATAGATAAAGCTACAGGAAGAGTTATGGTTGAGATTTCTCCTGAATTCTATCGTCCTGCTGAGGTTGATATCTTAATAGGTGACAGCCGGAAAGCAAGAGAGAAGCTAGGCTGGATGCCGAATACAAAATTTGAGGAGCTGGTGCGAATTATGGTGGAAGCTGACATCAGGAGAGTACAACAGGAATTAAGATGAAAGTCTCCTTAGTGCATGACTGGCTTGTTACACTGGCTGGTGCTGAAAAGGTTCTGGAGGCTATTTACGAACTTTTTCCCGGGCCAATATATACTCTGGTATCAGACAGGGAAAATCTGAAAGGCAGCATTTTTGAAAAATCCGAAATTCATACATCCTTTATTCAGAAGCTCCCAAGGGCAAAGACTAAATACAGGAGTTATCTGCCTTTCTTCCCTTTGGCCATAGAGCAGTTTGATCTGTCTTCTTCAGATGTAATAATTTCGGTCAGTTCTTGTGCGGCAAAGGGTGTTCTGACACGGACTGATCAGCTTCATATCTGTTACTGTTGCACACCAGTAAGGTATGCATGGGATCTCTACCAACAGTATCTTGTTGAAACCGGTTTGAATAAAGGCCTAAAAGGTGCTGTTGCAAAAATTATCTTGCATTATATACGAATGTGGGATTACACATCCACTAACAGAGTGGATTATTTTGTAACCCTCTCGTACTATATAGCAAAAAGAATCAAAAAGATTTATGGCAGGAATTCAACAGTTATATACCCACCTGTTGATGTGGCCAGCTTTAACATTAATAGCCATAAAGATAATTTTTATCTTGCTGCCTCAAGAATGGTTCCTTATAAAAAGATGGATCTTATCGTTGAGGCCTTCTCTGTGATGCCTGACAAAAAGCTTGTAGTTATCGGGGACGGACCCGATTTTGCAAAAGTAAAATCAAAGGCGGCCCGGAACATAGAGATTCTGGGTTATCAACCCTTTGAAGTTTTAAAAGATTATATGCAGAAGGCAAAGGCCTTTGTTTTTGCCGCTGAAGAGGATTTCGGCATCATTCCTGTTGAGGCTCAGGCCTGTGGTACGCCAGTGATAGCTTTTGGGAAGGGAGGGGTGTTAGAAACAATAGTCGAGAAAAAAACTGGGGTCTTTTTTAGGAAACAAAGCATAGATGACTTGATTGAAGCTGTAAAGCTTTTTGAAAAAATAGAAGACAAGTTTGATTGTGTTATCATACGTCAAAATGCTGAACGATTTAGTAAAGAAAATTTTAAAACAAAATTCAAACAGTTTTTTGATGCCACAGTGGAAAAGTTTTTTAATAGCGGAAAAGTTCGCAACTCTGTTCATTTTTAACTGTCTATTTATGGAATGCACGAAATTAAAACCTTGACATAGCCAGTCGAGCATGCTTTTTATATTAAATTGTAGCACCACATAATTTCATGGGAGGTTTTGTTGGGAATTCTTCGTTTCATTCTCGCAACTGTCGTAATAATGTTCCATGCTGGAGGTGCCGGTTTGATGTCGGGTAGACTGGCTGTGATGGGTTTTTACGTAATCTCTGGTTATCTGATCATTCGTGTTTATGATCAACGATATCAAGGTCGTTTTGGTACTTTAAGATTTTATCTCAACCGAATTTTAAGACTTTATCCTCTATTCTTGTCTTATGGTTTCTCTCTTACTTGGCTTACAACTTTGGTGGGCCAGTCTCTGTAGAATTAACTGATCCACCTAATTGGCTTCCTGGCCAATTCATATTAACCTGGAGAGACCTTTTGTTACTCCTATCTTTTAAAGAGGTTGATCTTTCTTTTTTTTCTGCGTATAAGCATTATTTAATTCCACAAGCCTAGTCTCTGGATGTAGAAATGTTTTTTATTTGTTTCCTTTGTTTACATTGTTTTTTGGTAAGCGTAAATTTTTGTTTACCCTTTTCCTTGTTAGTTTTGTGTCTTATCTTTATAGTCTTTTCAGTGCTGATTCTTTTAAGGAGTATGAAATAATCTACAGGAATGCCTTGTTAACTGCTTGGTTTTTTGCTTCTGGTGGATTAATCTATTTTTATGAATCCATCTTGAAAAAATTAGTGCCAAAATTTTTAACCATTGACTTTGTAGTTGTTTTACTTATTTTACTTCTTTTAGGCCTGAGTTCTGGTCGTTACTTATGTCTTTATATCGAAAAGTCTTTTCCATTATGGAAGTATTTAGTTGCTTTTCTGAACGTAGTTGTTGCTCTACTTGTTGCCATCTTTATTGTTATTTCTGATAAGAGTTCTGATCCTTTTCGTAAATTGGGTGACTTTTCCTATGGAATGTATTTAAATCATCTTCTTGTCGCTTGGTTTATGATGTGGCTATCTGGAAAGATTGGGTTTTATGTTTTTGGTCGTATAAATGAGCTTTCTTTTGGTGTTTTTACGGTTGTTGGATCAGTCTTATTTTCTTGGCTTACTTTTACCCTCATTGAAAGACCTCTTCAAAAAATTCGCTCTCGCATTAGATCATTTCCCAGTTTTAAGAAATCCTTAGATTAATTTTGGACAAGTTATTTGTAAGGAAGAATGCCTGAGGTTCAGCTGAGAAAGATTCAAAAAGTGTACAAGGAATTTCTGGAAAGGATGCTGTCAGGACTCTGTAACCGCGATGTCAAAGGGGTGTATTCTCCCGTTATATAAAAATGGGGACCGTGGATATTTTCCACGGTCCCCATGGCCAGAGTCGTATATGCTCTACTGTATACGTTCCTTCACAAGTGTATCTACCACAGATGGATCAGCCAGTGTGGAGGTATC
>Ga0256830_1001253_pt1 | contig 18237 bp, 19 predicted proteins | sample 128326metaG_FD_190537 | JGI IMG/M metagenome (GOLD analysis project Ga0256830, IMG submission 190537) | Hydrothermal vent microbial communities from Lau Basin, Pacific Ocean - 128-326 | ecosystem: Environmental > Aquatic > Marine > Hydrothermal vents | place: Pacific Ocean: Lau Basin | collected... | reverse complement strand
CCGCGTCATCAGCACGGACAGCGCCGGAAATACCGCAACTTCGGAAAACTTCAGCTTTACAACAAGCTCGGCACCCGATATCGTCCCCCCGGCCATTTCAAACGTCTCGGCAAGCAATACCGGCCCTTCGGAAACCCTTATCACATGGCAGACGGACGAAGCCGCAAGCTCCCTTGTCGAATACGGCACCGACTCAAGTTACGGCAGCTTCTCACCGTTAAGCAGCACACGGGTCACCGGGCATCAGATCACCCTCTCCAATCTCGCACCCGCCACGCATTATCACTACCGCGTCATCAGTGAAGACAGCGCAGGCAACACCGCAACATCCGGGAATTTTACTTTCACAACGGCGGATGCACCAGATACGACCCCGCCAAACCTGCTCGAAATCAATGCAAACACGATTTCTCCAACAACAGTAACGATTACCTGGGGCACCGATGAAATGGCAACCGGACAAGTGGAATACGGAGAAACGAACGCTTACGGGCGCGCCACACTCCCGAATCAAGGTCTTTCAATCAGCCACCAGTTCACGCTGACGCAACTGCTGCCCGGAACGCAGTATCACTATCGCGTAAACAGCACGGATGCCGCCGGAAACTCGGCCGTCTCTTTAAACCAAACCTTTACCACTCCGCAGTCCTCCCCCACAGACACCACACCCCCGGAAAATATCGGTGCTTTCACCAATCGCCCCGGTGACCGACAAATCCTCCTCGAATGGCTTAACCCCGATGATCCCGACTTTGCGGGAGTTCGCATCGTCTTTCGTGATGACCGGATGCCCGATAATATTGATGACGGATCGCATCTCGGCGACTTCACCGGTGAACCGAACGAAAAAGGGACTTTTCTACATGAAGGACTGGATAATGAGAAAACCTACTATTACATCGCCGCAGCCTATGACGCCCGGGGAAACTTACAAGAAGGCATCACCCTCTCTGCAAAACCCGGTGACGGTGAGCTTGAGGCTGATGCCGCAGCAGCAGGCGGAGGCGGCGGCTGCGGCATCGTCTTTCCTTTGGACGGCAATCCGCCCGGCCCCGGCGATGCGGCAGGCATGATGACAATAATCGGGATCCTATTGCTTATCACCCTTAAAAAGGCTTTTAAAACAGCCAACATGCCTACTGTCTCCGAATGGCGACACATAAAAACATCTATTTAACAAGGAGATTGATTGCTTCATGCAAATTAGTGACGTCAAATGCAGACACCCCCTTTCAAAATGAAACGGCACCCGGACTGCTGCAATACATTTTTCTCCAACAAAACAAAGGTCTTTTTATGCCCGGGGCAAGTTGGCCTTGGATTTGCTAAACAAAAGCGAGAGATATCGGCAGACCCGAATCATAAGGAGACTATCGCGTGATAGAAGATCAGCCACTCAAAAAATCGGAAGGCGTCGAGCTTCAAGCCGAGCTTCAATATGAAAACCTCCCCTTTCAAACACCCCGCCATGCGAAACCGGTCGAAATCCAACTCAAGCTGGTCACAAGTGATCTTGAAATTCAAAGAAACATTAAAAGTGTCACACTCACGCTTTCGAGTTTAGAGGAGGCATGGCATATTTTTGAAGATCTCACCCAGATGACTTGGGAGAAAATCATTCAAAAACCGGCGTGACTCCCTTCGACGGATCGAAGGACCGGATCTCATGGCATGGATACCGGACATATTGAGTCACGCATTAACAACGCAAAGGGAGGAAGAGCATGAAGACAAAAATCATGGCAGTCATGGCTGCATTGTTGGTATGGACCGGCTTAGCCGTTGCCAGCATCGGAGGAAATGTGAATGGGGAAGTCACTGAAATCAAAGGCGACATGGTGACGGTCAAAACAAGTGATGGCGCAATGAAATCCATTCACGTCGATCCCAGTGCCACAAAAAAAGAAGGCATGATCAAAGTCGGTGTTCAAATTAGCGCGGAAGTCAATGACAAGGGCCACGCAGAGTGGGTCAAAGTCGTCCAGAAAAAAGACAAGGGATAAAACAGGCACCGGCAGCGCAGTAAAATACAGCATGCGCTGCCGGCGTTTTTGAGCCCTTCAGGGTTTAAGGAGGCTGAGATGCACTTAAAACAGATTATCAAGATAAGCAAAGCCTGGTGGCAAAAGACCGGCCTGACCCCATCAAAAAGCCATGCGAAATCCGCCTTGCAGTGTGCCATTGAGCGCGAACTCTCGCGTTTGAAACAGGAAAACACTCCTTTGGGCAAGGATCTGTCTTTTCAAGAAAACCGGCAAGCGGCGCAGTTAAAATAAACGCCGCTCTCAAGCATCTTTCAACAGTAAGCATGTAAGAGGAGATACTTTTGATGACTCGAATGACGACTCAAAAAACAACATGGAAATCCACCGTATTCATTCTATTGCTTGTTTCCATTTTTATCCAAGGCTGTGTCGGAAAAAACCGTTACATGGCCGAATTAAGTAAAAACGAATCACTGGCAAACCAGCTTGAAAAACAAACCAAAGAGCAGGCCCGTTTGCAACAGGAAAAAGCGGAAATAAAAAAAAGGCTTGAGGCAATCAGCCGTCAGGCCGGGCTTCGAGAGAAAGAACAAGCCGACCTGATCAACGCGCAGGCAGATCAAATTGCGCTGTTGGAAAGCCGTCAGGAAGCCCTGGCGCAAGAACAAAAAAAGTTGGAACAGGAGAAAAAAGCCCTTGCACAGCGGCTCAATAGCGCCTCACAAAAAACAGCGTCATTAAAAACCATGCTCGTCGATGCGGAAAAAATTGCGGAACAGAAAATCCGCGACGCACAGGAATCCCTCAAAGCGCGGGAAGCCCTCATCGGCAGCCTGAAAAAGGAAATAGACGCGGGCAACATAAAAATCTCCCAAATGAATGATCGGCTTTCCGTGCAAATCGTTTCGAAAATTCTCTTTCCCTCTGGAAGCGACCAGGTCACGGGAGAAGGAAAATCCGTGCTCAAAAAAGTGAGCCAAAGCTTGAAAGACATCGTTCAAAACAAAATTCGCGTCGAAGGACATACGGACAATGTGCCCATCGGTCCGGGACTTGCGGATAAATTTCCTTCCAACTGGGAGCTTTCCACGGCAAGAGCCACGCAGGTTGTTCGGTATCTTTCTCAAGAAAATGTCAATCCTGAGAATCTGCTCGCCGTCGGCATGGCCGAATACGCACCGGTTGCATCAAACGACTCTCCGGACGGCCGGCAAAAAAATCGCCGGATCGAAATCGTCCTCACACCCAAATAACACCCCCCGCAACACAACAACCCCGCCAAATCAACGCCTGTCTGGAGATCCCCCTCTCCAGACAGGCTCCCACCTATTTTGCCCTAAGGGACGGCCTGTTCAAAAAACACGGAAAAACCCCTTAAATCTCTCATCTGTCCCCCTGAAAAATATCATGAAAAGCAAGGGCGAATATCCTATCATGAGCCAAACAGACGCGACAGGAGATTTCCGCTCATGCCTAAAACAAAAATACTGGTCGTTGAAGACGATCAACACCTCTCAAAACTCATTCAATACAATTTTGAAAAATCCGGCTTTCAGTGTATTGTCGCAGCGAGCGCCGAAGACGGCTTGACACACCTTGAGCCGCATCCCGTGGATTTGATTCTGCTCGACATTATGCTGCCCGAAATGGACGGTTTTGAATTTTGCAGAAAGCTCAAACAAGACCGCAAACAATCTCACATCCCCATCATCATGCTCACCGCAAAAAGTGAAGAAATCGACCGCATTGTCGGTTTTGAATTGGGTGTGGATGATTTTGTGCCCAAACCCTTCAGCATCCGTGAATTAATCTTAAGAGCCAAAGCCATCTTAAAGCGCGGCAAAAAAAGCACGGAGGCGGAAAAAGAAGAAACCCTCGGAATCGACCGACTCACAATCGACATCCCGCGTCACCGCGTCACCGTCTCGGGCAAAGAAATCCCATTGACCCATATCGAATTCAAGCTCCTGCGCACGCTCTTGCAAAGAAAAGGCAAAGTCCAGTCACGCGACACCCTGCTGGATGATGTCTGGGATATTGAAGCCGATGTCACCACCCGTACCGTGGACACCCACATCCGCCATTTGCGCCAAAAATTAGGTCCGATGGGAAAATGGATCGAAACCGTGCGCGGACTGGGATACCGCTTTGCAGAAGAAGACCGCTTAAGGAAAAATCATTGAAAATCGACACCCATCATAAAATAACCCTGATCTTCACCTTTATTTCCGCCCTCCTGCTCTTCCTCGGATATTTTTTTCTCAGCGGCAAAGCTCAGGACATCGTCTCATTTTCACTCTTTTGTATTTTTATCTTGGTCATTTTCATCAATTATTTTGCCGCCGCCTTTATTTCAAAACCCATTAAAACCATGTCAAAAGTTGCCCAGCGCATTTCAGAAGGGGATTTTTCGAAAATAAATACCTTCGCACTGGATGGCGAAATTAAAAATTTCGGGGAAGCCTTTAACACCATGTCCGCTCAGTTGCAAAACCGGCTCAAAGAAGCAGACCTCAATCGATCTCGTTTTGAAGCGGTGCTGCTAAGCATGTCTGAGGGTGTGCTCGTCATCAACGCAAAGGGAAATATTCTCTTGATGAACCAATCCCTTCGAAATTTTTTTCATATCCATGCAGAGGGTACAGGGAAAAACGTCATTGAAATCATCCGCAATATTGAAATTCAGGAAATCATTGATAAAGTTCTAAAAAGCAAGCGCAACATAGCCTCCCGTGAAATTTCAATCCTAAGCCCTCAGGAAAAAAAACTATCCGTTGTTGCAACGCCGGTCTTGCGAAAGAATCATCAAGAAGGCGCCATTCTCGTCTTTCACGACGTTACCAACGTACAACGACTTGAAAAAATCCGGCAGGACTTTGTCGCAAATGTTTCCCACGAATTGAAAACTCCGATTGCCAGCATCAAAGGCTACTCCGAAACCCTCTTGTCCGGTGCCCTGGAAGATAAAGCCCATGCCAAGGATTTTCTCAACATCATTTACAACGAATCCGAACGCCTCGCCCGATTGCTCGACGACCTCCTGAGCTTGTCCAAAATCGAATCCGGAAAACTCACCATGAACCTCAAAGCCACGCCCCTGCCGCCCATCATCCACAAAGTCGTCGCCAGCATGGAAATCCAGGCCGAACAAAAATCAATCACCCTTACAATCAAACTGCCTGAAAAAATACCCCAAGTCCTGGCAGATGAAACCCGAATCACACAGGTTTTGTTTAATCTCATCGACAACGCCATCAAATACACGCCGCAAAACGGCCGCATTGAAATCAGTGCGGCAGTACAAGCCGCCGAAGTGCAAGTTAGGGTCTCGGACAACGGCATCGGCATTGCCGAAAAAGAAATTCCCCGGGTTTTTGAACGCTTTTACCGGGTTGATAAAGGCCGTTCGCGGGAGTTGGGCGGCACGGGACTCGGTCTCTCGATTGTCAAACACATCGTCAAAGCCCACCACGGCGATATTTCAATTCAAAGCCAAGAAGCTCAGGGCACGGCCTTCATTTTTACAGTGCCGAGATCAGACGAATCACAAACACCGGTTTAACCCGACCTTCACAAAACCTTCAACACATCTCAACACCCTCTCGATATACGCCGTCCTGCCATAAGATACCAGCGAACACTTCAAGCCACACCATGAACGGTGGAAAACAATATGAAAAATGGAGGTTCACAACAGTGAAGCAATCGTGCACGCCTCTCGCATTCACCCTGATTACGGCAGCATTCGCGCCAACAGCGCTGAGCATTCGAACGGCCGATGCCGCGCATCACCGTCGTCAAGGAATAATCAGATGCCGAACATTTGCCCTATCTCCAATTCCTACCGCCGTTCTTGGGTTGTATTTACATTGTCGTACTCATTCAGTAAAGTTCCCAAAATGGCATTATTCAGGAGGCGGCCCAGGCAAAAACGGCGAACACCGCAAATACACTGAAATGTGTATCGAACCGAATACAGAATAGAGACGCTGAACCGACCTGAGTCGCATGCTTCAAAACCTCCTTGATCAGAAGACCTGAAAGAACGCACATGCGCTATCAAACAAAAAAGAATTGGCTCGCCGAACTTACAGGAACCGCAGTACTTGTTTTTGCCGGGACGGCGGCCTTTGTCTTCAATGACCCCAGCGGCGGGCAAATACAAACCCTCTGGGGTTTTACATTCCCGCAGCTCTTATCGGCGCGGCGCCCGCGGTCGCAGGCTGCCGTCTCATTAAAAGCATAAGGATGTTGTCCATGAATAAGAAGACCGCCGTATTTGTCTGTGTTGAAAATGCCTGCCGGAGCCAAATGGCAGAAGCCTTCGCAAAGATGCTCGGTGGCGATGTCATAAAATCCTATAGTGCGGGTTCACAGCCCTCGGGCAAGCTCAATGAAAAGGCCGTCGCTTCAATGTTGAGCTTAAATTACGACCTGAGCAAGCATCGTTCCGCCGGGCTCGACGCCCTGCCCGCCATTGAATTCGACTATCTCATCACCATGGGATGCAAGGATCAATGTCCATCACTGCGTACGCGCCACCGAATAGAATGGCTTATTCCCGATCCGAAACACATGTGTCCGAAAGACTTCGCACGGATCCGTGATTTGATCCGCAAAAACGTCACACAACTCATCGAAGAAATTCGAAACCGTGCGCCCACCGCATAAAAAATGCTTCGAGATCCATGGCCACTCTGATGAAATCCGGGTTGAATTTTTCAGGAGATAAAATATTCAGATTCAAGGCACAAATTTCAGGAAACGCATCAGGGATCTTTTAAAGATACGGCCGTGCCCACAACCGAAAGCAAAATTGTTCTGGAATCAACGCGCTGATAATCAAAAACCGTGGCCACAACCGCGTCGGCTTTCAGCAGAGCGGCTTCTCGCCGCAGACCCTGTATCGCCTCAACCACGGCGGACTTAACCCCCTTGCGATGCATCTCCACCCGGGATGCCGCTGACGCGGGCTCGCGCGCGTCAATCAATACATCGGTATGAATCAACCCGTAATATTTGGCAATGCGCTTTCCTTCAACGCGCTGTGTCGTCGTCACCAAAATATCATCCAGGCTTTTTTCCCCGACTTCAGGCTTTTTTCCGGTAAGCGCTTGCAGTGTTTTTTTCGGTTTTGAATATTTCGGGACTGACGCTTCAGCAGGCTGAGGCGTATCGGACTGAGAAACGCGTGTTTTGGACGCCAAGGTCGATCCTTCGGGTTTCGGAGCCTGTGTTTTTACCACCTTGGCAAAGAGGGGCGCATGACACTGCACACACACATCCGTTTTGCGTTGTTGACATCCGCAGACGGGACAGAGCATCAGAGAATCTCCAGTTCAGCTTCCTTGTTCAGCAATACACGTCTCCCTTCAATCCTCAGTCGTCCTTCCGCATACCATTGTATCACTTTTGGTAAAAGACGGTGCTCCTCATGAAGAATCCGATCGGCCAGGACCGATTCCGTATCCGACGCCGTCACCGGAACGCTTGCTTGCGCAATCACCGGACCGTGATCCATTTTTTCATCCACAAAATGAACCGTGCACCCACTCACTTTCACACCGTATTCAAGGGCCTGACGTTGGGCATGCAGTCCCGGAAACGCAGGAAGCAGACTGGGGTGGATGTTAATAATCCGATCACGATAGGGCGCCACCAACGCCGGAGACAATAAACGCATGTAGCCCGCAAGCACAAGCAATTCAACCTGATGCTGCTTTAAGATTTCACACAAAAGAGCGTCGTAGGCCTCCCGGCCGGACACGGCCTTCGGATCAGAAAAAAAGGCGGGGATGCCCCGCTTTTTCGCATGCACCAAGGCCTCGGCATTTTCTTTATTGCTCAGCACAACGCCAATGCGGGCATCAAGCGCACCGGACGCAATGGCATCCATCACTGCTTTCAAATTGCTGCCGCGTCCGGAAGCCAGAACACCCAGCACCAAAGGTTTTTCAGGCATAGACCACCGGCCCCTCACCCTCTTTTATTACTCCGATCACGTACGCTTTCTGACGGAGGCGCTTGAGAATGCCCAACGCCGGTTTCACCTCATTCGGTGAAACAACCACGATCATGCCGATGCCCATATTAAAGGTTGCAAGCATTTCTTCTGTCTCAAGCGCACCTTTCTCTTGTAAAATTTTAAAAATCGCCGGAGGATCCCAATGTGTCAATTTAATTTCCGCAGCCACACCCCGGGGCAAGATACGCGGCAGATTGTCTGTAATACCGCCCCCGGTAATATGGGCCACGCCTTTTAAATCAATGCGCCGCAGCAAGCGTTTGATGGCCTTCACATAAATCCGCGTCGGGATCAGGAGTTCTTCTCCCAAAGATTTTGAAAACCCCGGCAAGGTATCGTCAACGGTCAAAGCAGCTTTTTCAAACAGAATGTGACGCAGGAGCGAAAAGGCGTTGCTATGAAGCCCGGACGATGCCAGACCGATTAAGACATCTTTCGGTCGGATTTTTCGTCCGTCAATGATCTTTTTTTTCTCAACCACGCCGACGGAAAAACCCGCTAAATCATACTCCCCGGGCGGATACGATGCAGGCATCTCTGCCGTTTCACCGCCGATAAGCGCACAACCCGCCTCATGACACCCCACGCTGATGCCCTTAATCACTTCGACAGCCACTTCAGGCAAAAGCTTTCCGGTGGCGAAATAATCCAGAAAAAAAAGAGGCTCCGCACCCGAAACGATAATATCATTAACACACATGGCAACAAGGTCAATGCCGACGGTGTCGTGCCTTCCGGCCAAAAAAGCAACCCGCAGTTTTGTCCCCACGCCATCGGTGCCGGAGACAAGCACGGGATGTTTGTATTTTTTCGAGGCTAAAGCAAAAAGCCCGGAAAATCCGCCAAGGCCACTCAGCACTTCGGGGCGCCGCGTCGATTTCACCCAGGGTTGAATCGCCCGGACCACTTGGTTCCCGGCCTCAATATCCACCCCAGATTTTTTGTATGCGTTTTGAGACATTTTCCCTTGAATTTTGAGAATTTATTTTAATTTCCCGAAATCGATTCGATGAAAACCGGAAAGGCCGTGAAATGATTTCGACTTAACTTAAACCGGCGCGATCTTACCAGCATGCCCGGATAAAGATCAAATTGATCGGGCACGCCGAAGCGTAAAGAAGGCTGCCCAAATTCCGCGATCGCGGAATTTGAAACCGCCAAGTCACCTGAAAGACACGGCCTGCGGCAATTTTAACGACTGAGGCCTACTCAGCTGTACGGTGAGCAGCAAAATTGCCGATAACGCAGTATTTTCAGGCGAATCGGCGGTTTCCCTCAAAATCAATCGCTGATTTCGGGGGCTATGAATCGGTTGACATTTTTTGGGCAGAAGCATATTCTTTCATGTTTCCGGAGTCTGGCATTTCATTGTTTTTCTTTGACGATCTGACATTTACAAAAGCAAGATGAGACGCATGACAGGCCTATTAAAATTCGCAATCTTCACGCTGGTTTTCATGTTATGCATTCCAAATGCGCCCTCGTTCGCAACACAAGAAATCGAAGGCAGCATCGACGACCTCGCCAGAGCACTTTTGACTTACTTCCCCAAAGTATCAGGAACCGTTACCTCAATGGAAAACGGACAACTCCAGGTCGAACTCGGCCCCGGTCCGGGACCGGGACTTTCGGAAGGAGTATTGCTCACCGTGTTCCGAAAAGGGGACACCTTTTACCATCCCATCACGGACGTGCCCTTGGGTCGTTTTGAAGGAGAGGTCGGCGCCATCGAAGTACTCTCGTTCAATGCGCCCCGTTTGATCGCCAATCCGGTCGACAACACAAAAAAGATTGAAGTAGGCGACCTTGTCCGGTTACCCTCAACAAAAATCACTTTGGGCATTGCCATGCGCTCCGAAACAGATCACGCCTTTACTATGAACGAACTCTCTCTGGCCCTGCGTGATACAGGCCGCTTTCAAATAGAAATCCTGGCTGCGGGCAGCGGCCCTGAAACAGCCCTTCAAAGCGGAAACACTTATTATATCGGACTGAAAACAGCACAACACGCACAGCAGTTTTCAGTCAATCTTCAGCTTCAAAACACCCTAACAGGAAAACACTTGGCCGACCTTGATCTGCGCATCCGCCAGTCGGAGAAAAGCAGTCTTATTTTGGAACATTTACAACACCAGCTCTTCGAACAACGCCTAAAAAAGTAGGCATGATGAATCCCTTCATACAAAAAACACACAGGGCCGAAACCGAGGAAAAGGCATTGCTGGAGCGTCTCGACCGTAACAACCTGCCTCAACATGTGGCCATCATCATGGACGGCAACGGTCGCTGGGCGGCGCAAAGACATCTGCCGCGTATTGCGGGACACCGGCGCGGCATCCGGTCCGTCCGGGAAATTATTACTTTTGCACGCGAAATCGGCATCAAAGCCTTGACCTTGTATGCCTTCTCCAATGAAAACTGGAACCGGCCCGCCAAGGAGATCACACAACTCATGATCCTGCTTGAGCACTATCTCAACAAAGAACTGGACACCATGATGAAAAACGGCATCCGTTTGCGCGCGGTCGGTCAAATTGACCGATTACAGGATTCCGTCTCCCGACTCATCCATGCCGTTGAGGAAAAAACGAAAGAAAACAATAAAATGACTCTGGTTCTGGCGCTCAGTTACGGCGGCCGGACCGAAATCATTGATGCCGTCAAAAAGGTATACAAAGACCTTCAAACCGAAAAGCTCTCATTAAAAGATCTGGATGAGCCGCATTTTTCAAACTATCTTTATACCCAGGATATTCCCGACCCCGACCTGATGATCCGAACCAGCGGTGAAATCCGCGTGAGCAACTTCCTGCTCTGGCAAGTCGCCTACACCGAACTCTATTTCACAAAAACCCTGTGGCCCGATTTCAGGAAAAAAGATTTTCTCTTGGCCCTGCACGACTATCAGGGCAGGGAACGCCGTTTTGGCGGCGTGACCGGGGAGGAAAACGATTAAGTCAAGTCGCCTGCTCACCGCAGCCCTTCTCCTGCCTGTCCTCTTCGGCATCATCTGGTTTCTGCCTTCTTTTTTCTTTTTTCTCTTTATCTGCATACTCATCCTACGTGTTCAATATGAATTTTACCTGCTTTTTTATAACCCGCCTGAAAAAAAACCGATCTCCTTTGGACTTTATTTGGGTCTTGCTCTGGCCGGCACGCTTTATTTTAAACCCGCCTTGGCCGGGGTCGCACTGCTGCTCTTTCTCATGCTCACCCTGCTCTACACCTTGGTTAATTTTCAGGACATTCAAAAAACACTCACGGAATCGGCCATTCTCTTCCTGGGCATCGTGTACCTGCCGGGATTTGTAAGCCACCTCTTTCTCATTCGAGACCTGCCCGAAGGCCGGGGACTCATCATCCTCGTTTTACTCATGACCTGGGGCGCAGATGCGGGGGCCTACTACATCGGCCGGGCCTTTGGCAAAAACAAGCTCGCGCCGCGCGTCAGTCCGAATAAAACCCTTGAAGGCGCGGCAGGCGGCCTCGCGACCACCCTTGCAACAGGCATCATTGCAAAGCTCAGCTTTCTGAGTTTTCTCTCCTGGGGCGATGTAGGCGCCCTCGCACTTTTGCTCGGCATTTTTGGTCAACTGGGCGATTTATGCGAATCCATGCTGAAACGCGCCGCGGGCGTCAAGGATTCCAGCAGTATCATCCCCGCACATGGCGGGCTTTTCGATAAACTGGACAGCATCGCCTTTGCAGCACCCTTGCTTTATTACTACATGGTCTTTGCCAAATGAAAAATATCGTCATTCTGGGCGCCACAGGCTCCATCGGCACAAATACACTGGATATCATTCGCCGCTTTCCCGAACAATTTCGGATCATCGGTTTAACCGCAAAATCACGTGATGCGAAACTCGAAGGCCTCATCGGCACCTTCCGCCCCAAAATCGTCGCACTGCAAGATGTCGCCGCCGCAAAGGCGCTGGCCAAACGTTTGCCGCAATCCGGAGTGGAAATCCGGTCGGGAGAAGCAGGCATTGTCGAAGTCGCCCGGCTTTCCGAAGCAGACCTCGTAATTTCCGCGATTGTCGGCTCTGCCGGGCTCTTGCCCACACTTTCCGCAATCCGCGCAAAAAAAACCGTTGCGATCGCAAATAAAGAACCGCTCGTGATGGCCGGGGAAATCATTCAACGGGAAGCAAAAAAAAACGGCGTGACGATTTTACCCGTCGACAGCGAGCATTCCGCCATCTTTCAAGCCTTAAACGGGGAAAGACATCAAGACATCCGGCGCATCATTCTGACCGCTTCCGGGGGGCCCTTGCTGCGACGGTCCACTGCGGAAAAGACAAACATCCGCCCCGAAGAAGCACTCGCACACCCCAACTGGGAAATGGGTCCCAAGATTTCAATCGACTCCGCGACACTCATGAACAAGGGACTCGAAATCATTGAAGCCAAGTGGCTTTTTGATCTTCCGCCCGAAAAGATTGACGTGGTCATTCATCCGCAATCCATTGTTCATTCCATGGTTGAATTTGTTGACCGCTCTGTGGTGGCGCAAATGGGCCTGCCCGATATGCGCACCCCCATTTCCTATGTGCTGAATTATCCCCGGCGCAGCTCCCTTGCCTTGCCCTCACTTGACTTGGCAGAGGTCGGGACGCTAACATTTGAAAAGCCCGATACAAAGGCTTTTCCGCTGCTGGCCATCGCATATGAAGTCTTGAAAAAAGGCGGCACCCTTGCCCCGGTGCTCAATGCTGCGAATGAAGAAGCCGTGCAGGCTTTTTTAGAAAAAAACATCAACTTTGGTACAATAAACAAAGTCATTGAAAAAACACTTGAAACACACAAGCCAAAAGCGACCGAAGATTTACACGATGTGATGGAGGCGGATCGATGGGCTCGGACGGAAGGGAAACGATGGATCAAACACTTTGCCGCTTGTTCCGCATAAAGGAGGCTACGGGTGTTTAGCGCCACATCCGCATTAACCTTCATTGTAGTTTTGGGGGTCCTCGTGGCCGTCCATGAGTTTGGCCACTACATTGTCGCAAGAATGTGCGGCGTGCAAGTCGAAACCTTTTCTCTGGGTTTCGGCCCTAAAATCGCATCCAAAAAAGTCGGCCCCACCGAATATTGCTTATCAATCATTCCGCTCGGCGGCTATGTGCGCATGTTGGGGGACGATCCCAATGAAGAAATTCCGGAAGAAGAACGCGCCCGCTCCTTCCTGAGTCAACCCGTACGAAAAAAAATTGCCATTGTGATCGCGGGCCCGGCTTTTAATCTATTGATGGCCTTTGTCATTTTTTGGGGCGTCTTCATGGTGGGCCTGCCCGTCTTAAGCCCCGTTGTGGGTGAGATTCAGGAAGATTCTGCGGCTAAAAAAGCAGGGCTGCAACCCTCAGACCGCGTCCTCGCCATCGAAGGCCAAGCCATCACGGAATGGGAAGAAATCCGCGCGACCCTTCAGGAAAAGGGAGGCAGCATGCTCAACTTCACGGTTGAACGCGCCGGAGATCAAATCGATCTCAATATCACGCCCACTAAAAAAGAAAGCACCAATATCTTTGGCGATCCGGAAACATTGTGGCTCATCGGCATCCTACCGGAAGGGGAACAATTCACGCGCCGCTACAACCCTGTAAAAGCATTCTATCTCGGTGCACAGCGAACTGCCGAGATGACCGTGCTCAATGTCGTCGGCATCGTGAAAATGATTCAGGGAAAAATTTCCTCGGACAACATCGGCGGCCCGATCCTGATTGCGCAAATCGCGGGGCAGCAAGCTTCACAGGGGCTTTTAAACATCGTGCTTTTTATCGCCGTACTCAGTATCAACCTGGGCATTATCAATCTCTTTCCCATTCCGATCCTTGACGGCGGGCATCTTGTGTTTTTTATGATTGAGGGCATCATCGGCCGCCCGCTCAGCATCAAAAAACGCGAGATTGCGCAGCAGGTGGGTCTCTTTCTGATTCTCTCTTTAATGGTCTTTGCCTTTTACAACGACATTATGCGTTTTTTTGTGAAACCCGGTTGAAGACCGCAGCAGACAAACCGCAATACATCCGATCAGCAATGTCAAACGATTTCCAAATCACACGCCGAAAAACAAGGCAAATCGCAGTCGGCCCCGTAAAAATCGGCGGCGATGCCCCCATTGCGGTGCAATCGATGACCACAACCGATACCCGTGACGTTGCAGCAACGGTGGCTGAAATTCATCGACTTGAAGCCGCAGGCTGTGAAATCGTCCGGGTCACCGTGCCCGACCATGCCTCCGCAGAAGCCTTACCCAAAATTCGGAATCAGATCGACATCCCCCTCATTGCGGACATCCATTTTAATTATCAGCTCGCACTCTTGGCCCTTGATGCAAAAGTGGACGGCTTGCGACTCAATCCGGGCAATATCGGTGCGCGTAATCGTGTCGAACGCGTCGTGAAACAAGCAAAGGACCAAGGCGTGCCCATCCGGATCGGGGTCAACGCCGGCTCCCTGGAAAAGTCACTTTTGCAGCAATACGGCTACCCCACGGCGGAAGCTATGGTCGCCTCGGCCGCACGGCACATCGATATTTTGGAATCCCTCGGTTTTTATGAAACCAAGGTCTCCCTCAAAGCCTCTCACGTGGGCCTTGCGGTTTCCGCCTATCGCCTTTTTTCGGCGCGCTACGACTACCCCGTACATTTGGGCATTACCGAAGCGGGCACGGCAGCCACCGGAGCCCTAAAATCGGCCGTCGGCCTGGGCATTCTGCTTGCGGAGGGCATCGGCGATACCATCCGCGTTTCGCTTGCAGCCGACCCCGTCGAAGAAATCCGCGTGGGCTACGAAATTCTTAAATCACTGCATTTGAGAAAACGCGGTGTCAACGTCATCGCCTGCCCCACCTGCGGCCGGCTCGAATTTGACGTAATCAGGCTTTCCGCCGATATCGAACAACGCCTGTCCCACATCACCGAAGCCATTGACGTGTCCATTCTCGGTTGCGTCGTAAACGGCATCGGGGAGGGCAAGGAAGCAGACATCGGCATCGCGGGCGGACACAGCGGCAGCCTCTTGTTTCGAAAAGGCAAGATCATCCGAAAAATCGCCTCCGAGGCACTGGAATCGGCCCTGATCGAAGAAGTGGAGCAATTGGCATTGGAACGCCGGGAAGCCCGGAAACAACAGAAATTCACACCACAACCGCCCCTCTCGATCTAAGGGGCCTCTGACTAAACCTTGCGTGCATTTTTAGAAAAAGGTAAGCGTATTGCAAAATAAAACCGCAGTCCTGCTCATGGCACACGGCGCGCCGGAATCCCTGGATGAAATCCCCGCCTACCTGCAACATATTATGGGCCGCATGCCCTCAGAAGAAGTCGTGAACGATATTACAGAACGTTACCACCGTGCCGGAGGCAAATCCCCCCTGCTTGAAATCACGCAACAACAGGCCACCGCACTCGAAAAGCGTCTGAATCAATCCGGAGAACACTTTAAGGTTTATATCGGAATGCGGCACTGGCATCCCTTCATTCATAAAACCGTGCGGCAGATCGCCGCAGATCGCCCTGAACGCCTCGTCGCACTCAGCCTTGCACCGCAATATTCGAAACTCAGCGTCGGGGCCTATCTTCAAACCCTGGAGGACGCCCTCACCGCCTCAGATATCAACATCCCGGTTCATCCGGTGAAAAGCTGGCATGTGCAAGCGGAATTGATTTCGGCATTCAGTGAAAAAATCGAAACGGCCTTGGCAGAATACAATGATGCCAGCCGCCACACACTTTGCCTGCTTTTTACGGCGCATTCTCTGCCCGAAAGCGTGTTAAAAGAAGGCGACCCCTACCCCGACGAAGTCCGTGCGACCGTTTCCGGGATTATGGAAAAACTCGAACAAAGCATACCCCTCCTCCCCTGGTTTTTTGCCTACCAAAGCCAAGGACTCCGGCGCGGGAAATGGCTTGGCCCCGGCGTGGAAGAAACCCTCGGCAACCTGGGGGAAGCCGGTTGCAGTCATCTGCTCGTCGCCCCCATCGGCTTCGTCTCGGACCATATTGAAATTCTTTACGATGTTGATATCCTCTTCAAAGGGCTGGCCGCCTCACAAGGCATCACGCTGAAAAGAACCGCATCCCTAAATACCGCGCCGCACTTCATTGAAGCCCTGGCCCAAGTGGTTCGGTCTCACCTGCCCGAAGCGGGATAACAGCGCATCACAACGATTACGGGAGGACCAAAATCACGATAAAACACAGCATCTCTCCAAAAACCCGGTTGCGGATTCTGCTTTTCGGTGACCGGAAAGTATGGTATCTTTTTTTAGAAGCAGGAAAACGAACGAAACAAACCCGCAGTAAATACACACAAAACGTATGTCGAAAACAAAATTGCTCATCATTGATGACGACGACACCATCTTAAACCAGATGAAGTGGGCACTCAAAGACAGCTACGACGTCTTTCTGGCAAACGATCGACGAAAAGGCATGGATCTCTTTAGACGTGAGCTGCCTGTCCTGGTCACACTTGACCTCGGCTTGCCGCCCTATCCGCGCGATGCCAGGGAAGGCCTGCTCGCATTGTCCGAAATGCTGGAGATGAATCCAAAAGCAAAGGTTTTAGTGGTAAGCGGCAATGCGGATCAAAAAAACGCCTTGGAGGCCATCGAGCAAGGCGCCTATGATTTTTTTACAAAACCCATTGAAATCGACGAAATACAAGTCACGCTTCGCCGCGCCGCTCACCTTTTTAATTTGGAAGAAGAAAACCGCCGCCTCAAAAAACGACCCGTCGCCGATAGCGGGATGATCGGTGCCAGTGCCGCCATGGAACAACTCCACAAAACGATCCACAAAATTGCAAATAACAATTTCCCCGTCCTGATCACCGGGGAAAGCGGCACAGGCAAGGAACTCATCGCACGCGCCATTCATCAAAAAAGCGAGCGTGCGACCCAAGCTTTTGTCGCGATCAATTGCGGTGCCATCCCCGAAAATCTCATGGAAAGTGAGCTTTTCGGTCATGAAAAAGGTGCCTTTACCGGCGCGCACGCGCAAAGAAAAGGACGGATCGAATTTGCGGAAGGCGGCACCCTCTTCCTGGATGAAATTGGAGAACTCGCCTTAGGTCTTCAGGTCAAGCTCCTCCGTTTTTTACAGGAAAAGACCCTGGAACGTGTGGGCGGGCGCAAAACACTTGAAATGGACGTCAGGGTCCTTGCAGCGACGAACCGGGATTTAAAACAGCTTATCGCCGAAGGGGTCTTTCGGCAAGACCTGTATTACCGCTTAAGCGTCGTCTCGATTTCCAGCCCGCCTTTGCGCGAACGCGAGGGAGACCTGCTCTTGCTAACCCGTGCCTTCCTTAAACGATTTTCTGAAGAAACCGGAAAACGCCTCAAAGGCCTCACGCGAGAGGCCGGCAAAGCGATAGAAGCCTATGGCTGGCCCGGGAATATTCGAGAACTCGAAAACAAGATCAAGCGGGCCGTCGTCATGGCGGACGGGCCTTCCCTGACGGTCGAAGATTTGGAGCTGGAAAACGCCCCTGAACTGCCTCCGCTTCCCAGACTCAAAGATGCCAAAGACCGAGTAGAACGCGATCTGATCAAAACCGCACTCAGCCGCTACGCGGGCAATATCACCCATGCGGCCTCTGCACTGGGAATCTCAAGACAAACCTTTCACGACATCCTAAGCAAACATCAGATCGATCGGCCCGCTTAAAGAAGGCCGCTGCGTCAAAGATCTTTGACGCAGCGAAAACCTAAAAACGGCAGTCGTGCCAAAGGTTCAACATTCTGACGATAGGGTAACCGGGAAAAAATAGAAAGGGCGTAATGCCCGGATTCACCATAGGCATCTCCTTTCGCAACCTTGAATTTCTCTCCAAAATCGTCGCTTTGGTAATCTCCGCCGGGAAAAGCCTTATACCAATCGGCTGTCCATTCCATGACGTTGCCGTTCATATCATAAACATCGTAGTCACTTTTATCGTGGCTGAATCGCCCGATCATCATAATGCTTCCATGGTTTCCCGCACTGACATTCGCCTTCGTGCCGTCAAAGATATTTCCCCAAACATAAATATTGCCATTCGGCCCGCGGGCCGCCTTTTCCCATTCGGCTTCCGTCGGAAGCCGTTTCCCAAGCCAGCGGCAATAATCCCGCGCTTCGTACCAATTGACTTCAACCACGGGCAAGAGCGACTCGCCTGTTTTGTAACGCGGCCCCCCCCAATACTTGGGCGGGTTGCGGCGTTTTTCACGGACAAACC
>Ga0256830_1001252_pt1 | contig 18248 bp, 18 predicted proteins | sample 128326metaG_FD_190537 | JGI IMG/M metagenome (GOLD analysis project Ga0256830, IMG submission 190537) | Hydrothermal vent microbial communities from Lau Basin, Pacific Ocean - 128-326 | ecosystem: Environmental > Aquatic > Marine > Hydrothermal vents | place: Pacific Ocean: Lau Basin | collected... | reverse complement strand
GGGCTCTATAGATGAGTGCCGATGGAAGACAGGGGCTTCGGCTACCTTCGGTGTGAATTCAGAAGTGAGAAAAAGAGTCGAGGAGGCCAAGGCCGAGCTTGCTCATCGGGCCCCTTCGTATCTGGAGAGAAAGGGAGCTCAGAAGAATTACCTGAAACTTCCTCTGTTCCCCACCACCACCATCGGGAGCTTCCCCCAAACCCCTGATGTTAGGGAAAAGAGGAAGGCCTATAGAGAAGGTAGGCTTGGGCGGGAAGACTATGAAGCATTTATAAGGGAAAAGATAAAGGAGGCCATAAGGGTCCAGGAGGAGGCAGGCCTGGATGTACTGGTCCATGGGGAGTTTGAGCGCTCAGACATGGTGGAGTTCTTTGCGGAAAGGCTAAATGGGATAGCCACCACCTCAAGTGGATGGGTCCTCTCTTACGGGACCAGGTGCTACAGGCCTCCCATCATTTATGGGGATGTCTCTCGTTCTGGTCCACTTACCCTAAATGAGATCCTTTTTGCTCAGGGCCTTACCAAGAAGCCTGTGAAAGGGATGCTCACAGGTCCTATCACCATTCTGGCCTGGAGTTTTGTGAGGGAGGATATCCCGGAAGAGGATGTGGCCTATCAGATTGCCCTCGCCTTGAGAGACGAGGTGAGAGAATATGAAAACAACGGGATAAAGGTGATTCAGATAGATGAACCTGCATTTCGTGAGAAGGCCCCTTTGAAAAAGGGGGAGTGGAACAATTACTTCTCCCGGGCAGTTAGGGCTTACAACTTGATTGTCTCACGGGTAAAACCGGAGACTCAGATTCATCTTCACATGTGCTACTCCAGGTTTGAAGACATCGTAGAGTATCTGGAAGAGATGGATTTTGACGTGATCTCTGTTGAGGCTTCCAGAAGTAAGGGGGAAATTCTCAAGGCCTTTGAGGCAAGGGGATTCGAGAAAGGGATAGGCTTAGGGGTGTGGGACGTTCATTCAGAGGTGGTGCCGGAGGTGGAGGATATGGTGGCCATGGTGGAAAGGGCAGAGAAAGTTATTGACCCAACAAATCTCTGGATCAATCCGGATTGTGGTCTAAAGACCAGGGACTGGAAGGAAGTGGTGCCTGGTTTGAGGAACATGGTGGAGGCAGCAAAAAGGCTGAGGAGGAGTCATGGCAACCTTTGAGAAGGGTTATGTGCAGGTCTATACGGGCAATGGGAAGGGCAAAACCACAGCGGCCTTAGGTCTTACTCTCAGGGCAGTGGCTCATGATATGAAGGTTTACATTGCCCAGTTCATGAAGGGACAGGACTACGGGGAGCTCCATGTCATTAAAGAAAGGATGGGGGATCTGGTGGATATCGAGCAGTTCGGTACTCCCAAGTTTGTCAGGACGGGGCAGATCAGTGATGAGGATTATGAGCTGGCCAAAAAGGGACTAGAGAAGGTAAAGGAGGCTTTATTTGAGAGGGACTACAAGATCGTCATCATGGAGGAAGCCAACGTAGCCATGTATATGGGACTTTTAGATAAAAGAGATGTGTTGGAGCTCATCAGAAATAAGCCCGAGGAAAAAGAGCTTATCCTTACAGGCAGGTATGCTCCCCAGGAGATTATTGAGGCTGCCGATTTGGTGACAGAGATGGTAGAGGTGAAGCACTACTATCAGAGAGGAGTTATGGCCAGACCGGGGATAGAGAAATGAGGAAGAAGGCGTTTGTTTCCTGGAGTGGTGGGAAGGATTCCATGCTGGCCCTTTATAGGGCCGTGCAGAGGATAGAAGTCCCTTACCTATTGAATATGCTTTCTGAGGATGGCTTCGCTTCCCGTTCTCATGGTCTCACCGCCAGGCTGTTGAAGGCCCAGGCTACCGCTATGGGCAAGGAGATCATCCAAAAACCCTCTACCTGGAAGGGGTATGAAGACGCCTTCAAGGGAGCGGTTTCAGAGTTAAAGGAGAAAGGCATCACAGCAGGGGTTTTTGGTGATATTGAGCTTCAGGAGCACCGGGACTGGATAGAGAGGGTCTGCCGCGATTTAGAGATTGAGCCCGTATTCCCGCTCTGGGGTGTAGAAAGGGGGGAGCTCATGAACGAGTTCATTTCAGCGGGCTTTAAGGCCATTGTGGTGAGCACCACGGCGGAGATGCTTGGAGAAGATTGGCTTGGTAGGGAGATCAACTGGGGATTTGTCAAGGATCTAAAGGCCCTGGGCAATGTAGATCTCTGCGGTGAATTGGGAGAGTATCACAGTTTTGTCTATAACGGTCCTTTTTTTCTTCATCCGGTAAGGTTCAGCGTGCTGGGCATTCGAAGAGAGGAGAAACGCTTGTACCTGGAGATCAGCCATGAAGAGGGAAATTGATGTCGAATTGGAAGGAGCAAAAGGTGCCATTGTCTATCATACCCTCAATGGACACCACTTGAAGACCTTCCTGGTCACCTTTGATACCAGAAGGCGGGCCTTAAGCACCCATGATGGCTTCAAGGAGGTGAGGTTCGTCGGTAACAACTATGCTCCCCCAGGGCTCTGGGATTACATCCATAAGTATTTTGCCGAATACAGGAATCGTTTATGTCAGGATTTGGGAGTTACCTTTGAGGAGACATCTATGCTCTTTACTGGCGCAGATGTGGATAACATCCGCGTTGTTTGCGGCGGCTATAGGGATGTGAGGTTCTGCGCTTGCGTTACAGCCGGGGTTGAGACAAATGCCCAAAGGATTGGAGTGGATAAGGCCAGCAGTGTGGAGGTGGGCGAGGGAAGGTTTGAAAGTGAAAGTATCGGTACGGTAAACATCATCCTACTCACCAATGCAAACCTTTCCGATGGGGCCATGACCAGGAGCCTTATCACTATCACAGAGGCAAAGACCATCGCCTTCCAGGATCTGGATATCAGGAGCTCATACAACCCAGGACTTCAGGCAACCGGTACAGGGACAGATGGTGCCATTGTTGTAAGTGGCTTTGGACCCAAGATCACCTTTGTTGGGGGGCACACAAAGGCAGGGGAAATAATGGCAAGGACTGTAACTCAGGCTGTGAAAAAGGCCATTTATAGAAAGACCGAGGAGAATGAAAAGAAAAAAGATCCCTTTTCTTAGTTGTGTAGTTAGCCCGTATGAAAAAATAAAGGTAAACATGGCAGGGTGCAATTTTGATTGCGAGGGTTGTTTTGCGCTGGCTAAGAACGAAATAGGAAGAAAATTCACAGTAGATGAACTAATTCAGCTCATTGTGAGGTCTTCATCAGTCATATATGGTCACCTGGTTGGTGATGTTCAGATAACCGGAGGAGAACCGACTACAAATAGAGACTATCTTCTTTCGCTTATATATAGTCTAAGGGCGTTGAGCATTCCAAGGATAGGCATTTCGACAAACGGGTTTTTGCTTGATGGAAACTTTGCGAGAGAGCTAAAGTCGCTGAATATAAACTATATAAAACTTGACATAAAGGCATTTGATGAAGAAGTCCACAAAAGGTATACAGGTAAGAGTAACGAAACGGTCCTTAGGGCTGCGGAGCTATTGCACAAGTATAACTTGCCCTTCTATGCCAGGACAATACATATTCCGGGTCTTGTCGAAGCAGATCAGATATGCAAGATCGCCAAGTTTCTGAGTGATATCAGCGAGGATATTCCTTATAAAATCTATCAGTTTGCTCCCGAGCAGATTGCAGGTTGCAGATACAGAAAACCCGAAGCAAGTGAGGTGCAAGATGCATACTATATCGCTAGGCGCTATTTAAAAGGAGTGGAGTATTACACGACAAAAACGGCTTATAAACCCGATCCATATAGGTGCATAGAGATAAGAGACGATGGGCTGATGGAGAAATTCAGAGAGATTGACAAGGTGTCAAGGTTTGTCATTCCGGATTGGGACACCCAATTCCTCACTATGGATCGGATATTGGATTATAGGTGAAATGCCCATGCGATACAGCAGAATTGTCTCCTTGGCCCCTTCCAATACGGAAACCGTCTTCGCCCTTGGAATGGGTGATAGGCTAGTTGGAGTGACGGATTACTGCAATTACCCACCAGAGGCAAAGCTGATTGAGAAAGTAGGTGGCTTTTCCACTCCTGATGTAGAGAAGATTCTCTCCCTTTCACCAGACTTGGTATTGGCCATGGACTTTCATGAAAGTATGGGGATTACAGAGGAATTAGTAGGTAAAGGCATTCATTGTTGTCTCTTATCCTCTGAGTTCATATTTAAAGCTCCTCAGAACATCATTGAGATAGGAAAAGTATTGAGCTGCCTTGAAAAAGCTTTGAATATCGCTGAAGAAATAGAACAAAAGATGAAAAACATCCTCGATACAGCCGTCTTGGCCTCTAATAGGACACGGGTATGCTATTTGTGTGACATTGCTTGTACCGCATGGAGATCCTGCCATATGAGCAAGCTAATGGAGATGCTCGGTGGTGTAAATGTGGTAAGAGATATAGCTGAGAATGCAGCTGAAGACGCCATCATCAAGGAAATAATCGCCCAAAATCCCCAGCTTGTTCTCTACTCAAAGGGATATGATAAAAGCGAGGAACTTCTCTTGGCTGTAATGGGAAGGCCAGAATTTAAGAGAACAGATGCATACAGAAAAGGCAATATCTATGGGTTAAAGGCAGAGCTAATATGTCGCCCTGGCCCTCGTGCTGCTGAAGGGTTAGAAGCATTGGCCAGGCTCATCCATCCAGAAGTCTTTGGAGGGTAGATTCTATGGGAATTTATCATATCACTTATTCTAAGGAATTAAAAGAGGTTTATCTTTATTTTGATGCTAAATGCAACTTTTCATGTCATGGATGTATTACTGATCATCATCCTGAAGATTGCCATGTAAAAGGACCACAAGCAAGAAAGAGTAGCACCTTATCTGTGAAAGAGCTCATATCTTATCTTAAGACCCTATCTTTTAAGAGAGCATTATTTATGGGAAAAGAGCCCACCGTAGACACAGAGTTTCTGCCATTAGCAAGGTTGCTGAAAAAGGAGTTCTTGAGCTATAATATTCTCCTCACTAATGGCTATGAACTTGTGAGGGAGATGGTAATAGATGAGGTGTGTGTGAGCATAAAGGCCATAACAAAAGTCACATTTAAGGATTTTACAGGAAGGGACCATCCTGAACGCGTATTAAACAATTTTGCAAAATATTACTCTGTCTCCTGTTTGAAGCTGAGGGCAGAGAGTGTCCTTATTCCTGGATATATTGGTCAGAAAGAGATAGCAAAGATAGCCAAATTTATCAGCAGTATAGACAGTAAAATCCCATATCGCATCGATGCATATATGCCTTTTGGGGAGAAAGATAAGTTCAGAAGGCCAAGTATAGAAGAGATGCAAGAGGCAAAGAGAGTTGCCGAAAAGTATCTGGAGAATGTCTCTATCCTGCATTACGGGTGCAAAGTTAAGTATGGGGTAGAGAGGGTATATTGATAAAAAGAGCCACTGTTTATTTTGTCTTTTGTGTAATATCATTTCTGTTTTGCTCAGGCTCCTTGTGCGCCCAAAGCTATCCTCGACGCATCATCTCCTTAGGGCCATCCATTACAGAAGAGCTCTACCTGTTGGGTGCTGGGGATCACCTTGTGGGTTGCACCACATACTGTAAGAGGCCAGAGGCTAAACTCAAGGAGAGGGTGGGCAAGGCCATAGAGGTGGATCTGGAGAAGGTCATCGCCCTTAAGCCCGATATCGTTTTTGCCACCTCCCTTACAGATCCCAGAGCCGTTAATAGGATGAGGGAGTTGGGCGTGAAGGTGGTGGTCTTTCCCGAGCCAAAGGACTTTCAAGAGATATGTAATCAGTTCGTGAAGCTCGCCAGGCTCATTGGCAGAGAAGGGAAGGCAAAAGAAATTATTTCCCGGGTAAAAGCCCGGGTGACACGTTTTAAGGAAGAGGTGAAGGGTTTGAATAAGCCTAAAGTCTTTGTGGAAGTTGGGGTCCGACCTCTCTTCACCGCCACGGGGGACTCTTTCATCAATGATTTCATAAAGTTGGCTGGGGGGATCAACATTGCTGCCCATGCCAGGAGCGGTCTCTACAGCCGGGAGAAGGTTCTGGAGGAGAATCCAGATGTCATTATCATTGTCACCATGGGGATTGTAGGGCAAAAGGAGAAGAGTACCTGGGAGAAGTTCAAGACCATCAAGGCCGTGAGAGAGGGGCGGGTGTACGTGGTGGATTCTTACAAGCTGTGCAGTCCCACCCCTGTTACCTTCGTGGAGTTTTTGGGGGAGCTGGTAAGGCTTCTTCATCCCGAGTTAAAGGGGAAGAACGTGGGTCCGGGGGCCGCGGAGGGGGTTCAAGGAGGGGGAGTTTGGAAGATAGACTGGTGAAGTGGGGTCTCTGGACGGTCTTTTTTCTCTTTATGGCCGTGGGGGTCTTCTCCTTGGCTCTGGGTTTTAAAGGTTGTCCTTGGAAAAGGTGTTCCTTTCCCTCTCTTTCTCCCGGAGGGGAAGCGTGGCCCATTCCCTCCTCTTTCAACTTCGCCTGCCCATTTTCACCACAGTGGTCTCTGGCCGGGAGATCGAAGACAAGGGATTGGAGACCGTGGCCGATGTTCTGAGATATGTGGAGGGGCTCTATGTTCAGAATACGGGAGGACCGGGCAGATTCACCAATCTCAAAATCAGAGGGCTGGACTCCCGCTGGGTTATGGTGATGGTGGATGGCATGGAGGTGAACGACCCATCGTCCATCGGAGGGGCCTTCAACTTCGCCAACCTCACCGTGGACGATATAGACCGGATAGAGGTGGTGAGGGGACCTGCCAGTTCTCTCTATGGCTCCGATGCCATGGCCGGTGTTATCAATATCATCACCAAGACGGGTCGGGGTAAACCCTCCCTGGCTCTATCGGGTTACACGGGGTCCATGGATACATGGCAGACCCGTCTCTCTTCCCAGGGGCGGGTGGGACTCCTGGACTATTCTCTCTCTGCATCCCACCTGGAGACCAACGGCGTGGGTAAGGACGACAGATACTGGAACGGCACCTACGCCCTCAAGGTGGGAGCCGATCTGCTGGAGGACCTGCGCCTGGAGGGGACCGTCAGATTCACCAACGCCGATGTGCAGTACGACGACTATAACTGGTCACTGAAAGAAGCGGTGAACGACCCAAACCAGTGGCAGAAGACGGACCACCTGATTTTCACCTTCACCGCCACTTATCTCCCCTTCCAGTGGTGGGAGAGCCAGCTCAGGCTGGGGATGTCGGACACCCGACGCAAGTACTCCGACCGTATCGATTCCGAGTCCATGGACCACCAGGTGTGGGGAAGCTTTGTCCAGGACCAGTTGAAAAGCGAGCAGAGCTACACGGGCAGGATAAAGAAGATAGACTGGCAGAACACCTTCCACCTTCTGGACAGGAGCGGCCTGAAGGATACCCTGGTGGTGGGATACGAGTATAGAGAGGACGAAGGTAAGAGCACATCTTACATAAAGACGGAGAGTTTCTGGGGAGGGTGGCCCCTGGGCGTCAGGGTGAACAAGTCCAGGTTTCCCTTCCGCAGGGCCCAGCTCATAGGGTATTATGCCCAGAACGAACTCAGGCTCTGGGACAGCCTCACCATTCTCACGGGGATGAGAATCGACGATCCCGACGATTTTGGAGGCAGAACCACTTACAACTTAGGAGCCAGCTATCATTTGAGAAAGACGGATACTATCTTCAGGACCCGTTTTGCCACGGCTTTCAAGGCTCCTACCCTCTATGAACTTTATGCTCCTCCCGTGCCTGCCTGGTATTTCCTGGGGGGTAACAGGAACCTCACTCCGGAGAGGGCCCAGAGTTACGAGGTGGGTTTCACCCAGTACCTCTTGGAAAGGAGGCTGGCCCTGGATCTCACCCTCTTCAGGGAGGCGGTGAAAAACAAGATCCTCTATGTGTATGATCCGGTCACCTGGTATGGCACCTACGAGAACATTGCCTCCGTGGTGGACAGGGGAGTGGAGGTGGGCCTGACCCTGAGGCCTCTGTCCAACCTCTTGGTGAAGGCCAACTACACCTATGTGGATCCCAAGGACAGGGAGCACCATCGCAGGGTGGAGAGGGTGCCCTTGAACCAGTGGAGCGCTTCGGTCTTTTACTCCTGGCGCGACAGGCTGAAGGCCTATCTGGGTGCCCGGTTCGTGGGAGACAGGGTGGATTCTTATGGTTCCCACAGGACCTACTATGTGAACTCTTATACCGTGGTGGATGGAAAGTTGAGTTACCAGGTATGCAAGTACTTCCAGCTCTTTGTTAGGGGGGAGAACGTCTTCAACAGAAAGTACGAGGAGGCTAAAGGATACCAGGCCCCCGGAGCCTCTTGGTATCTGGGGGGCAAGGTCCAGTTCTGATCTTCCTGGGGGAAGCCTGCCTACCTCAAGATGGGGGACGGTGAAAACTGTCCCCCATCTTGTTAAGCTTAACAGTCCGGACTTCTGGAGGGGAGGAGAGAACCATGGGGGGATTCAAAAAGGAGACTTTTTCCAAAGGCTACGTCCAGGTTTACACGGGCAACGGCAAGGGAAAGACCACGGCGGCCCTGGGGCTCACCATCAGGGCAGTGGCCCACGGCATGAAGGTCTACATTGCCCAGTTCCTCAAAGGCCAGGACTACGGGGAGCTCTACGTGTTGAGAGAACGCATGGGGGATCTGGTGACCATCGAGCAGTTCGGTACCCCCAAATTCGTCAAGACGGGGCAGATCAGCGACGAGGATTACGAATTGGCCAGGAGGGGATTGGAGAAGGTGAAGGAGATCCTTTTTGATAAGGATTACAGGATCGTTATCATGGAGGAGGTCAACGTGGCCATGTACCTGGGATTGCTGGGCAAAAGAGAAGTGCTGGAGCTCATTAAAAACAAGCCCGAGGAGAAGGAGCTTATCCTGACCGGTCGTTATGCCCCCCAGGAGATCATAGACGCCGCCGATCTGGTGACCGAAATGAGGGAGGTGAAGCACTATTACCAGAAAGGGGTCATGGCAAGACCGGGCATAGAGAAGTGAAGGGTGGACAGGCTACGCCGTTGAAGGTACCTAAAAGGAAGGATTTTGGGGGCCCCTGGGATCTTTTGGAGGGTTGGTCCTCAGTAGGGAGGGTCTTTTGGGCGTGTTGAAAAGAAGGAGGAAGAAGACGCCCCTTGGCCGGGCGATAGATCTTTCCATCACCGTCTTTTTGGTGGCTGTTATGGTATACCTGGCCATGGATATGCTGAGGAGCGGCAGATTCACCTTCCTCAAATTCACTCCCACTGCCATCTACGTGGGGGACTGTAAAGTCTCCCCCGTGCCCCCGGACCTGGTCAAGGCCTGGGGCACGCTGGTGAGGAATTCCAAAAAGTCTTCCTGGCAGAAGATCATGGAAGAGGGGGGAGGTTCTCCCGCCCTGGTGGTGGAGGTGACAGGGCAGGAGAGGAGGGTAACCCTCTCTTTCTTCCCTCTGGATGGAGGAGGCTACTTTCTGGCCAAAATGGGGAGAGAAGAGCTGGCCTTCCAGCTGGACGGCTGGACGTACGGCAAATTCGTAGAGGCCCTTCAACAGGCCTGCAGGGGAGGTGGAAGGCGTGGTGGTTAAACACTGGAGGGAAGTGGAGGAGGTAGAACCCCAGCTGCCAGGGGCATGGGGGGTGAAGCTGAGGGTGCTCATTGGGGAGGATGAAGGGGCCCCCAACTTCATCATGAGGTACTTCACCGTGGAACCCGGGGGACGGACCCCTTCCCACTCCCATCCCTGGGAGCATGAGGTCTTTGTCTTATCTGGAGAGGGGGAGGTGAGGCAGGGGGAGGAGAGCTGGGCTATAGGCCCGGGAAGCGTGGTGTACGTATCCCCCGGGGAGGAGCACCAGTTTGTGAACAGAGGAAGTGACTCTCTGGTCTTTCTCTGCTTAATACCGGTTTCTAACTAGCTACAATAGATTAAAAAACCCTCTCTGTAGGGGGAAATTCTGCTTTTTCCAGGATCTGCTGGATTCCGTGGGTTTTCTTTACTCAGTCTCGGTGGTATTTAGTTGCCTTGCCTTTGAAGGCTCCAGGTTGGGCTGGGGAGAGTATGGATGGAGGAGAGGGGAAGGAGAAAGAGGGAGGTGGTCCTTCTGGTGGAAGATGACCCCCACGACGCCATGTTGGTGGAACGCTCCTTCCGGAAAGGGGGGTTGAGGGTCTCTCTGGTGGTGGCCAGGGATGGTAAAGAGGCCTTGGACTATCTGGCGGGAGCGGGGAGATTTGGAGGGACCCGGCTTCCGTCCCAGCCTAAACTCGTTCTTCTGGACCTGAAGTTGACTGGTATGGACGGGTTCGAGTTCCTCAAAGAGGTGAAGGGTGATCCTGCCCTTTCCTCTATTCCCGTTGTGGTCCTTACCTCTTCCTCCCAGTGGGAGGACGTGAACAGGGCCTATCAACTTGGGGCCAGTGCCTACCTTGTGAAGCCTCTGAAGTTCGAGGACTTCATGGAGATGATGGAGGTGGTGGGCAGATTCTGGATCTCTCTCAACGTCACCAGCCATGGCGATTATCTCTATTAAAGGAGGAACTCTTGGAGGATCGGGAGAGGATCAAAGCAATTTTGTCTCGGATAAGCGGTAGGGGATATAAGGCCTATAGAGATCTGGAGGGAAGCTATGGTCTGGCACCTGGGCTCACTTTTTACCTGGACCATGCCCAGGGGGACCCCTTTGCGGCCCCTAGTCGGGTGAGACTCAGAATGGACATGACCAAGGCCCAATATCCCCCTCGGCTCTTTAAGAATCCTGTGAGGCGTATGGCTCTCCAGGATTTCATCTTGAGGGCCTTTGCCGAGAAGATCCGTCCCTTTTCCCGGGGAAGGGGAACGGGGGGGAGTGGACGCTACTCTGTGGATGCCGGCGGTCAGGAGATCCTGCTCCGTTCGGGATGCGTGGTTACCAGTGAATACGTAGAGGTCCGGTTCTTCATGGGCCTTCCTGCCGCGGGGCGCAGGGTACTGGGAAAAGAGGCCCTGGAGATGATCCTAGTGGACCTGCCCAGGGCCGCCCGTTCTCTGGAGTATGCCGCTCATAGCGCAAAAGAGGTGGAGGCCTTTGTGGATCTTGTGGAGGATCAGGAGTACCTCCGCCGCCGACTGGCTGAGAGGGGACTGGTGGCTTTTGTGAGAGATGGCGCTCTCCTGCCCAGGCGGTCTGGGGTGGATGATAGACCCATGGAGAGGGGTGCGGTCCTCTTCGAGAGCCCTCCCGAGTTGAGGGTCACCATGGAGACCCTTCACCATGGTGAGGTGACAGGCATGGGCGTTCCCCAGGGGGTCACCCTCATAGTGGGAGGGGGGTTCCATGGTAAGACCACCCTCCTGGAGGCCATCAGTCGGGGTGTCTATCCCCATATCCCCGGCGACGGCCGGGAGTGGGTGGTCACCGACGCTGGTGCCGTGAAGGTCCGGAGCGAGGACGGCCGTTACGTTGAGGGGGTGGATATTTCACCCTTCATAAAAGACCTCCCCATGGGGCGGGACACCTCCTTCTTCTCCACGGAAGACGCCTCGGGATCCACTTCCCTGGCGGCTTCCATCATGGAGGCCCTGGAGATGGGTGCCCGGGTACTTTTGCTGGATGAAGATACGGCGGCCACCAACTTTCTCATCCGGGACGCCCGCATGCAGGCCCTTATCCCCCGGGAGAAGGAGCCTATCACCCCCTTCATAGACAAGGTGCGGCAGCTCTACAGAGAGTACGGGGTTTCCACTGTCCTGGTTCTGGGCGGATCGGGGGACTATCTGGATGTAGCGGACACAGTGATAGCCCTGGACTCTTACAGAGTCCTGGACCTCACCGAGAGGGCCCGGGAGGTGGCCCGGAAGTTTCCCACGCCCCGCCATCCCGAGGGTGGTGACACCTTTGGAGAAGTGAGGTCCAGAGCGCCCCTGGCCGAGAGCTTCAGCCCCAGGAAGGGGCGCAAGGAGAGGGTGAGGAGCAAGGGTTTGAAAGAGATCCTCTTCGGTGAGGAGGTGATCGACGTCTCCGACGTGGAGCAGATGGTGGACCACTCCCAGGCCAGGGCCGTGGCGGAAATCCTGCGTTATTACGGGCGCCAGATGGCTGGATCCAAAACGGCCATGAAGGAGGGCATATCCAGGGTCCTGGATGTGGTGCTTGATAAGGGTTTCGAGGTCCTCACGGGGTGGCCTGTGGGCAACCTGGCCATGCCCAGGAGTTTCGAGGTGGCTGCGGCCATGAACCGTCTGAGGAGCCTGAAGGTGACTTTTGTGGATGGGGATTTGGGGAGAAAGTGAGGCCCCGGTCTCCCTTTTATTGCCTTAAGTGAATGGGAGGTCTGGGCCTGGGGCCCTGGCAACACCGTTGAATTGGGGGAGGGAGCGTCACTTTCGGGCCTCCTCCGTCTTCTGGGCGAGGGCGTGAAATAGGTCCCTTATGGGCCTTAAACGGGTTTCCCAGATTTCCTGGTACTGGGGTGTGTCGCCGCCGTAGCCCTTCATCCTTTTGGGTTCCAGCTCCAGTCCAGAGACGAAAGCTGTATTGGCCATACCTGCCAGGATTCGGGATGTCTTTTCCTCATGGGCGGGGATGGAGGTCTCTCCCTTGAGGCTGTTCAGGATCTGGAGCACCTCTTCCAGCAGGGCATCCATCTCTTCCCTTTCCCGGGGGGAAAGATCCTGGGTCAAGGAGTAGAAGTTACCCCGGTACCCGGGGGTGCGAAGGAACTTCCTCATTTCCAGGACTCTCTCTTCCAGGAGAGCCAGTCTTATGGACAGGGTCTTCTCCAGGTTACATTCCAAAGGGTGTCAGCCCCTTTGAAGGACAGACTGGACCTTTTCCCTGAGGCGATGGGGAAAGGCGTTGCTTCGTTCCACCACTGAAGTCAGTGCCTCTTTACACCTGAGAGAAGTGAACCAGTCTTCCCCCTGGTATCCCTCGATAAGCTTCTCCAGGGACTCTTCGTCTATGTAGCCCCTGTGGACCAGGGCAAGGGCCGCTTCTACCCCCAACTCTTCGTGGTCGAGGTAGGACTTGAGGATCTCCGTGCTGTCTTCCCAGGTCATCAGGCCCAGGAGGTCGATGATCTTCTTCCTCCTGAGGAGGCTGCCCGGGGTTTCATCCCCGCTCTCCTTTTTCTGGATATGGTTGAGGCTCTTTACCAGCTGGGGGATGATCTTTTCGCCGTAGTGGAGAAGAGCCCCTTTGGCCCCACCGGATTTGGTGTCATCCTCCAGCATCTCCAGTAGGTAGGGTATGGCTTCGGGATCCCTTCTTCTGGCCAGAACCCGGGCAGCACCCATGAGCCTGTACCTTTCCAGGGCCGTGAGGAGGGTGTGTCTGACCCGGGATGAGGAAGGGGAGATGTCCATCAGTACGGAGGCTATATGGTCTTTCAGGATCTCCTCGGCCAGCCTTTCTGGGGAATCCTCCGGGGTCGTCCAGGGTTTGAGGAGGAGTTCTTCCAGAAAGTCGAAGGCGTTGGGATCGATCCTCACCAGTATGTCCACGGCTCTCACCCAGGCAGGGGTGGAGCTTCGGGGAGGGGACGAGAGGAAGTTCCTCAGCTCTTCAATGGCCTCTTTCCCTCGAGATATCAGCTCCTTCTCCGCTTGGAGTTCTTCCTTGGGATTATCCAGTTGACGGATTAATCCTTTAATCTCCATCTTCAGTCACCCCCTTGAATCTGCGTAAATATTCTCTGTGGGCCTCTTCCAAGAATCTGAAGGCCTCTTCTTTGTCCAGCCAGCCTTTGACGTTGGTGATCCTCTTGTAGGTGTCCAGGAAGTGGCGGATCTCGTTCAGGGTGGCCTTGTTTACGTGGGCTAGGCTGGAGATCTCCTCTGTACGTGGGTCTTTGACGGGTACGGCCAGGAGTTTGTTGTCTACGCCCAACTCGTCGGCCATCTCCAAGAGCCCTATGGGTCTAACCTCCACCACGCAGCCGGGAAACAGGGCATCCGGAAGCATGATGAAGACGTCCACGGGGTTTCTCGTATTGCTCAGGGTCTGGGGAACGAAGCCGTAGTTTTCCGGGTATCGGGCGGATGTTTTGAGAATTCTGTCCAGACGGAATATGCCTTTGTGGATGTCGTACTCGTATTTGGTTCTGCTCCCTGCCGGTACCTCCACCACAGCAATTACCCTTTGAGGGAAGCCTTCTCCTAAGTCAAGGTGAAACAAGTTCTGCATACTTTTCACCCCCTTTGGGTGTGACCTCAGGGAACCCGTCCAGGAACTGGAGGACGCGCAGGGCGTAAAAGGTGGTGTCTATGAAGGGCACCCCTCCCGGCGCCCTGGCGAATCCTCCCTTCTTGCTCTGGCAGTTGGTGACGAAGGCCCTGGTCTCTTCCATGTGTCGGGGACGGGTGTCCAGGGCCTGGTAAATGCGATAGGCGAAGTAGATGTGTTCCAGGAAGGAGGTGGTGTGGGGCTTGCATCCGTATCCCCCGTCGGGGTTGTAGCAGGCCGCCAGAAAGCCCAGAACCATGGCGGTAGGTAACCTCTTTCTGTAGATGGTGGCCACCCGTACCTTCCTCCAGAGGCTCTCCAGGGTGTCTCTGGGGGTGATGTGAAGATCCACCTTTCCAGCTTCCATGAAGAGGAGTCTCTCCAGTTGGGGCCATGTGACCCTTTCCTTCTGGGCCAGGGAGAGGATACGCCCGAAGAAGTCCAGCTTCCTGGGATTCCCCTTGATCCCTGGCAGGGCCTTTTCGATTTCCAGTGTCACCACTTCCCAGGGCACCTCCAGCCCCATCCTCTCGTACAGGCGTATCCTGTAGTAGAGAACCCTTCCCGTAGGATCGGGGTCCCATTTCTCCTTGGCCAGCCAATTCCGGGTGGCAGAGTAGTCCTTCTCCAGGCCCAGGGTGTCCAGGGCGTGAATGGCAAAGTAGGTGTCCTCTATGCCCGAGGGCACCGTTCTGGCGAAGGCAAACCCCCCGGAAGGCTTTTCCAGGGCTAAAAGGTAATTTATCACTTCTTCCCTCTTCTCCAAGGAGATCAAGCCGCCTTCTCCCTTCTCTCTTCCAGTATCTCTTTCAGCTGGTTCTTTGTGCCCTCCAGGAGGCGCTTCTTCTCTTTCAGGGCGTTGAGGGCGGCGTTCACCTCTTCCTGGCTCTTCTCTCTGAGGCTGAGGGCCTTCTGGATGGCCTCTTCCACGAAGGCCACCGTCTGGTTCATCTTCTGTTCCATACCCCAACGAAGCTCCATGGCACTCTTGGTGATGCGGTCCACGAAGTCTGACCTCACCCGGCCACAGTTCATGTCCACCTTCTCGGGAAGCTTCTTCTGGAGTTCCGCCTTGATCTTTTTGTGGACCACGGCCGAGGGCAGGATGGAGTAAGAGATGAATTTGCCCGCTCCCTCCAGGTCCAGGAGTTTGGGCCTGTCCTCCAGTTTGTACCACAGGGCCGACTCTTCAGTGATGCTCTCTTCCACCTGGAAGCGCTCCAGGGGAATCTCAAAGAGTTCCGCTGCCAGGGTCATGAGCTGGTCTATGATGCCGTTCACCTTGTCGGCGAAGCGCCGGGCTATGCGGCTGTACTCGGCGTTCACCTTCTCGTTCTCTTGGATGACCATCTGGTCGAACTCTTTCACCAGGATCTCTTTCATGGCCTGGTCCAGGAGCTTGGAGAGTTCCAGGGAGCCCTTGTGTTTGTTGGCCTGGAAGACCTCCATGAGCCTGGAGTAGATTTTGGGGATTTTCTGGGTCCTGAAGCGTTCCATGTCGTTGTTCACTATCTTGATGAGAGAGTCGATCTCTCCCTTGAAGAGGAATTCGCTGTCTCGCCTTTCCTGGGCGATCTCCTCTTTGATTTCCTGGAATCTGCCGATCTTCTCCTCCAGCTCCTCCAGAGGAGTGGTGGCTGCCTTTATTTCCAGGTCTACCCGGAAGAGCAAGGTGGAGAGAAGGGACAGCACCTTGTTGGCCGAGGAACGAAGGACAATGCTCCCCTTCTCCTTGAGGAGGAAGTCCTCCAGGGCCTTTTCCAGCTCTGTGATGCCGCTCCTGCCCACCTTTCCCTGGTCTTTTTGGATACGGCCTTCCAGAGCCATTTTGGCCGAGAGGGGGTATATAGGGATGTGGTTGGAGCCCAGGGCATCCTTGAGGTTACCCAGGGCGAACTCCATGACCTCCTGGAGGTCGTCAGAGTCCACGTAGTCCACTTTGTTTAGGACGAAGAAGATCCTCTCCACGTGGGGATAGACGTCCTTCAGGAAGGCGATCTCTTCCTTGGAGAGGGGAGGGTCCACGGTGAGAAGGAAGACCCCGGCATCCACCCGGGGCAGGAATCCGTAGGTGACGTCTGTGTTGTTCTCGTAGAGGGAGCCCACCCCTGGGGTGTCCACCAGAATGATACCTTTTTTGAGGATGGGAGCGGGATGGAGGACCCTCACGTACTTTACCCCCTTTTCGTTCTTGGGGTTCTCTTTCTCTGTGACGTAGAGTTTGATCTCCTCGTGCTTGATCTTCTTCACCTTCCCGTCCAGGAAATGGACCTGCACCTCCATCTGGGGGCCGTACTCAAGAAGGGTGACTATGGAAGTGAGAGGCAGGATGGCCGAGGGGAGGAGCTTCTGGCCCAGGAGGGCATTGATGAAGGTGGTCTTTCCCCTCTTGAACTGTCCCAGGACCACCAGGTTGAACTTGTTCTCCCTGAGCTTGTGCTCTACCTCGGAGAGCATCTCCCTGTCCTGTTCTTGGACCAGGGGAGCCAGGCTGTTTATGGCTTGGGTGATCCTCTCCTTGGCTTCCTCAAAGCGCATGAATCACCCCCGTGGCTTTGGTGGGATGGACTCTCTTTTCCTCCTGTCTTTGCGACTGCATGCCTCCACCTCCTTGGATCTTAGAGGTAGAGGTCATCAGCCGCTCCAGCGGCGGTTAAAGGCGGACCTCATCGCCTGTTCACAAGGGGAATTCTAAGTAAAAAGTGAAGAGAATGCAATGGGTAGAGCTCACCGGGTGTGGAGGGTGAGTACCGCAAGGATGGCCAGTAGGAAGGTGACCCTGCTCAGGATCAGGCCCCGCTTCACGGCGGAGGCATCGGGCGGATCCCCTTCTCCCATCCAGGGCCGGTCCACAGGCTGGCCGAAGTAGTGGCACGGTCCCCCCAGCCTGATGCCCAAGGCCCCTGCCATGGCCGCCTCGGGGTATCCCGAGTTGGGGCTGGGATGGAGAGTACCCCATCTTCTGGCGGCCTCCAGGACTCTCTTCACCCCCGAGAATCCCAGCAATCTGGCACTGAAGGCCATAAAGAGGACCGTCAGGCGGGCGGGGATGAGGTTCATCAGGTCGTCAAGACGGGCGGCGGCCCATCCCAGGTGAATATAGCGGGGCGTTTTGTAACCCACCATGGAGTCCATGGTGTCGGCGGCCTTGTAGGCCATGGCCAGGGGCACTCCCCCTATGGCCAAGTAAAAGAGGGGGCCTATGACACCGTCGGAGGTGTTTTCGGCCAGGGTCTCGGTGGCGGCAATGAAGATCTCCCCCTCTGCCATGGACTCCGTGTCCCTGGAGACCAGCCAGGATAGGCGCTTCCTTGCTTCCGGAAGGCGGTTATCCTTCGCCAAGTCCAGGATACCCTCCACCTCTCGCCATAGGGCCCCTCCTGCCAGGGCCGAGTAGGCCAGGTAGGTCTCCAGGGCGTATCTCACCCAGGGATGGATACCCTGAGCCAGGGAGAGGAGGGCCAGGGTGGAACCCACCACCAGGGTCTGGACCCCCAGGACCAGTGCCATCCCCTGGAGCCGGGGGGAGAGGGGTAGGCCACGGCAGGCCTTCTCTCCCCAATGGGTGGCATGCCCTATTAGTCTTACCGGATGGAGGGGGTATTGGGGGTCTCCCAGGATCAGGTCCAGGAGAGCCGCCCCCACCAGGATCAGGGGATTGAGGGGCTTCATGCCTCATCTCCAGGGGTCGAATCAGCTCCGGCTCTCATCATACCCATTTCCTCGTTTCTTGGTCGCAGTTCTCCTTTATAGGGTCCTGGTGCACCTTTTGGAAAGGCCCAGTGTGTGCTAGATGAAGAGCCATGGTGAAGAGGCTGAGAGACGCTTTCTCTTTCCTCACCATTCTGCCCCTGGGGGGTGGGGTGGTGGATGGAAAGGACCTGGGGGGCATGGTGGCCGTGTTCCCCTTTGTGGGACTGGTGTTGGGCCTCCTGGCTCTGACAGCGGCCTATTTCCTAAGGGGGGTATTCCCTCCGGCCCTGGGAGCGGCCCTTCTCCTGGCTTTTACCGTGGCTCTCACCGGGGCTTTTCACCTGGACGGCCTGGCTGATATCTTCGATGCCCT
>Ga0256830_1001251_pt1 | contig 18251 bp, 16 predicted proteins | sample 128326metaG_FD_190537 | JGI IMG/M metagenome (GOLD analysis project Ga0256830, IMG submission 190537) | Hydrothermal vent microbial communities from Lau Basin, Pacific Ocean - 128-326 | ecosystem: Environmental > Aquatic > Marine > Hydrothermal vents | place: Pacific Ocean: Lau Basin | collected... | reverse complement strand
CGTGGTCTTGTCCTCCAAGACCCGGCTCGTAAGCCGATAGACTTTCCCATCGCTGACCGCCAATGGTAAGATTTCCCTCTATCTTACCGCGGGGACACCCTGCCCGCCACTATTTTATACAAGCGTAGTGTAGCGAAGGGAGGCCATCTTCCTCATCCAGGCAGGCGGGAGAGGGCTTCTCTTGCGTTGAATGCCGGTAACGCTCACCGCCGATTCGCGAGGCGTAGGTAAACGGCCAAAAATCCCAACAAGAGAATTCCTCCGCTACAGAGCAGCCCGAGCACAGCCAGGCCAAGCCGCAGCAACGCGGCACGGTTTGCCCCCTCGAAAACGTCCGGGGGCGGTGTGTCGCTGGGGGTGGGGGTACGAGTAGGGAACGGCGTGGCAGGCGTTCTGGTCGGAGTGTGGGTGGGAAAAGGTGTAACCGTTGCGATCAACGCGGTCAGGGTCAGGTCGAGGGCATTGCGGGGCGGGATCGAAGGGGAGGGGGTGGCCGTAGGGGTGGCAGAGGGTGCGGGAGAAGGCGTACTGGCGGGGGTAGGGGTAATCGTCGGGGTGGTGGTCGTTGTAGGGGTGAGGGTGGCGGTAGGGCTGATAGCCGCGGTGGAGGTGAGTGTGGCCGTTGGGGTGATCGGCGTGGCGGTGGTCGTGACAGTACTCGACACGGTGACAGAGGGGGTTGGCGTGAGGGTCGGCGTGGCGATGGGTGCGGGGGTGGTCGTTGTCAGTGTGGGCGTGGTATCGGTGGACAAAGCGACCTGGACGGGTGTGCGCGGCGTTGCGCTGGGGTCAGGCCACCAGGACGCAACGCCCGTCACCAATCCCACAATCAGGGGGAAAATCGCTGCCAATCGAGAGGCTGCGTGAAAATTCATCGACATGACGATGATTATATCTTCTCAATCGCAGGGGTATAATGATTTTGTTTCGCTCGTCGGGTGTCTTCTCCATGTTTTTGTACCTGACCTTCGCTCATTTAATCGCCGATTTCCCCCTCCAACCCAACTGGATGGTACGGGCAAAGCGAAAGCCAAAAGGGCTGCTACTCCACACTGGCGTACACTTTGTGGTCATGCTCATCCTATTTGGAAGTGCTGTGCAACGGGTTTGGTGGTTGTTGGTGGTTGTCGCAGCATTTCATTACGGGATCGACACTTTCAAAAACTATCTTTCCGGCAAGCGGCCTGAGTGGATCATCGCCCCCTACGTTTTCGACCAGATTTTGCACTTTCTTTCTCTTTGGCTGGTAGCTACCTGGATGGAGAAACTGATTCCGCCCGAAAATTCGCCCGTCGCGGGGCCATGGCTGATTTATGGAATTGCTTTTTTGTTTGTCACCTACGTTTGGTTCATTTCCGAGCGCATCTTATTTTACGCTAACGAAGCCTACCAACGCGAATTAGCTGCGCTGGCGTGGCAGCGCATGATAGCGCGGCTTATTTTGCTCATCGGCCTCGTCAGGCTTGGGAGCCTGTTGCCTGGTGTCGTCCGAAGACAGGCCGATCACCTCGGCCCCGGCCTGGCACTTTCCCTGCCCTACCTGACGGGCAAATATCGCAGGCGGGCCTTTATGGTCGACCTCGGTGTAGCGCTCATAGCCGCCATTTTCATTCAAGTGGCGATTTGACCCTTTCTGTAAATTAATTTCGGCCTTGAGCAATGCTCCAGTCAATGGTATACTCTCCCACAGCACACGTTTCATTGCAAGCAAAACACTATTCATAAAGATTAAACTGTACCCATGTTCAGGATGAAAACCACACCCGCGGCCAATGTTTTTAGCGCATACGGCGTGTATCGTATGGGTAAAAGATGGCGTTGATTCCTGAATCGCAGTGTTTTTTCCAATGCGTGAGGTTGACGCCTCACGCATTTTTTGTTTCTGGAGGTGTAACACCGTGAACCACCGACACACACCTGAATTCGACTTGCAAGAAACGCTCTCCGAGAATCGTTTGATCGGATTGTGGCGCATGATGCGCGGCTTCCGGCTGCCCTACGTGGGGGCCACGCTGGCCCTGGGGTTGGCCGCGGTCAGCAAAACGGCCACCTACCTGCTGATCCAATACCTGATCGACGATGTTCTGGGCGGCGGGCTGTTGAACCTGCTGCCCTGGGTGGCGCTGGGCTTTCTGGGGCTGGCGCTGTTCGAGGGCGCGTTCACCTTTTTGAGCGGGCGCTGGGCCGCTTTCACCGCGGAGGGCATCGCCCGCCGGCTGCGCAACTACCTGTTCGACCACATCCAACGGCTGTCCTTCAGCTACCACGACCGCACCCAGACGGGTGAACTGTTGCAGCGCGCCACCTCCGATGTGGAGGCCATCAACCGCTTCTTTTTGCAGCAGGCCACCGGCGTCGGGCGCATCGTGCTGCTCTTCGCCATCAACTTCGCGGCCATCGCGTACATCAACGTGCAACTGGCCTTCCTCTCGGTGGTCTCTCTGCCGCTGCTGTGGGTGATGTCGTACTACTTCTTCACCCGAATCGAAAAGGCCTACGAAGCCTATCAAGAGCAGGAAGCCCGGCTCTCGGCCACATTGCAAGAAAACCTGAGCGGCGTGCGTGTGGTCAAGGCCTTCGCCCGCCAGCAGTTCGAGATCGACAAGTTTGGCGCGGAGAACAAGGAGAAGTATCGCCGCGGGATGCGTTTGCTGCTGATGCACTCGCTGTACTGGCCAGTTTCTGACATCGTGGCCGGGATGCAAATGCTGGGCGGCTTCCTGGCCGGCGCACTGATGGCCCTCAACGGCATCATCACCGTCGGCGATTACCTGGCCTTTTCCGGTATGGTGATCTGGATCATCTGGCCGATGCGCAACCTGGGGCGGCTAATCGTGCAGGCCTCCACCGCGCTGGTCTCGTACAACCGGGTTTCGGAAATCATCCGCGAAGACCGCGAACCGATGGAGGCTGGAGACCACCTCCCGGACGGGGATGTGCGCGGCGAGATCGTGTTCGAAAATGTGCATTTTGCCTACGAAGACGGCACCGAAGTGCTGCACAACATCAACTTTCACGTGCAGCCCGGCCAGGTGATCGCGCTGATGGGTTCGACCGGCTCCGGCAAGACCTCCCTGGTCAACCTGCTGCCGCGCTTTTACGAATACACCGGCGGGCGCATCCTGCTCGACGGCGTGGAACTGAAGCGTTACCCGCGCAAATACCTGCGCTCGCAAATCGGCATCGTGGAGCAGGAGCCTTTCCTGTTCTCCCGCACTATCCGCGAAAACATCGCCTACGGGGTGGGCCGCCAGGTCACGGATGAAGAGGTGTACCAGGCGGCCCGCGCCGCCGCCATCCATGACGTCATCCTGTCCTTCCCGGAGGGGTACAACACCCTGGTTGGGGAGCGGGGTGTGACCCTGTCAGGCGGCCAGAAACAGCGCGTCGCCATTGCCCGCACGCTGCTCAAAGACCCTCGCATCCTGATCCTGGATGACGCCACCTCCTCCGTGGACACCGAGACCGAAGCGGCCATCCGCGCCGCGCTCGAGCGGCTGATGGAAGGCCGCACCACCTTCATCATCGCCCACCGCATCCAGACCGTCATGCACGCGGATGCCATCCTGGTCTTCAACAAAGGTCACATCGTGCAGCAGGGCACCCACGAGGAGCTACTCAAAGACGAAGACGGCATCTACCGCCGCATCTACGAGGTGCAGGCGAGAATTGAGGTTGAGTTGGAAAGGGAAATCGCGAGTGTGGGGGGGTGATGGGACGCGGAAAAACGCGGAGAGACGCGGAGAGACGCGGATAATTCTTAATTTTTTCTTCATCTGGTATATATCCAAGCCTTGGAATTTGAGAAGATGAGTAAATTCATAAATTTGAAACATAGTGAAATCACTGACAAGATACTACACGCCTTTTTTAAGATCGTTTATCCCCAACTGGGCTATGGCTTTTTGGAAAAGGTGTATGAAAACGCATTAGCAATTGCGCTTCGTAAGGAGGGACTAAAGGTAGCACAGCAAGCTAAAATTTGCGTTTACTTTCAAGGTCAAGTGATTGGCGAATACTATGCCGACTTGCTCGTTGAAGATAAAGTGATCATTGAGATCAAAGTTGCCCGGACCATTACAAAAGCTCACGAAGCTCAACTGCTCAACTATCTCCGAGCAACGCCTTACGAAGTGGGCTTGCTGCTCAATTTTGGCCCCAAAGCCGACTTCCGCCGCCTAGTATTCAATAACGACCGCAAGACCATCACCTGGAAGCAATAATATAACAAGACTCCGCGTTCATCCGTGCTCGTCCGCGTCCCATTTCAAAAAGGAAACAACCATGTCCGACCACTACTTCGAAGAAGAAGAATTCACCACCCAATTCAACGGGCGCACTATCCTGCGCATCATCGCTCAGGCCAGGCCCCATTGGCCGCTTCTGGCCGGATTCCTGCTGGCTATCACGGCTATCTCGTTCCTGGACTCGCTCTTCACCTTCATCAGCAAACGCATCATTGACGAGGGCATCATCGCCCGGGACACCGCAGCGCTGTACCAGCTTGTGCTCATCTACGCCGGCCTGATCCTGCTCTCCGCGCTGGGCGTGTTCGTCTTCATCTACATGGCCGGGGGGTTGGGGGAGCGCATCCAATACGATCTGCGCCAGAAGATGTTCGCCCGCCTGCAAGACCTGTCCCTCTCGTACTACGACCGCACCCCGTTGGGCTGGATCATGTCGCGCGTCACCTCGGATTCCCAGCGCATCGCCGAGTTGGTCAGTTGGGGCCTGCTGGACATTACCTGGGGCATCGTCAGCATCATCTCCTCCGCGGTGTTCATGTTCATGATCAACTGGAAGCTGGCTTTGATCGTGCTGATCCTTGTTCCGGTGTTGATCGTGGTGGCCAGCATCTTCAAGCAATACATCCTGGCCGAATACCGCAAAGTGCGCAAACTCAACTCCAAGATCACCGGCGCGTACAACGAAAATATCACCGGGGTGCGGGTGAGCAAAGCCCTGGTGCGCGAAGAGAAAAATCTGGACGAGTTCAAAGTGTTGACCGGCAGCATGTACCAGGCCGGTTACAAGGCGGCCTGGCTGTCCGCGCTCTTTCTGCCGGTGGTGCAGATCATCAGCGCGCTGGCGATAGGCGCGATTGCCTGGTACGGCGGGATTCAGTCCACCGTGGGCGGGATCACCATCGGCGGCATCCAGGCCTTCATCGCCTACGTCACCTTCATGCTCTGGCCCGTACAAGAACTGGCGCGCGTCTACGCAGAATTGCAACGCTCGGTGGCCTCCGCCGAGCGGGTCTTCTCGCTGATTGACTCGCGGCCCGAAGTGGTGGACCGGGAAGGCGCATCCGAACCGGCTTCCCTGCGCGGGGCGGTCGAATTCGACCACGTGGACTTCTACTACGAGGAAGACAAACCCGTGTTGCGCGATTTTTGCCTGCGGGTCCATCCCGGCGAGACCATCGCCATCGTCGGGCCGACCGGCGCGGGAAAGTCCACCATCGTCAACCTGGTGGCGCGCTTTTACGAACCGCGCAAAGGCGTGATCCGCATCAACGGGCGCGATTACACGCACTACACCCTGCAGGGCATCCAGTCCCGCATCGGCGTGGTGCTGCAAACCCCGCACTTGTTCTCCGGCACCATCCGGGAGAACATCCGCTACGGACGGCTGGAGGCCACAGACGAAGAAGTGGAGCAGGCCGCCAGACTGGCCGGCGCGCACGAGTTCATCTCCGAACTGGAAAACGGCTACGACGAAGAGGTCGGCGAGGGCGGGGTGCTGCTCTCGGTCGGGCAGAAGCAGCTGATCAGCCTGGCGCGCGCCATCCTGGCCGATCCGGACATCTTCATCATGGACGAGGCCACCAGCTCGGTGGACACCCTGACCGAGGCCCTGATCCAGAAAGGGATGGAGCGCATGATGGAGGGCCGCACCAGTTTCGTGATCGCCCACCGTCTCTCGACCATCAAGCGCGCCGACCGCATCCTGGTGCTCGAGAACGGGCGCATCACCGAGCAGGGGAACCACACCGAACTGATCCGCCAGCGCGGGCATTACTACCGCCTCTACACCCAGCAGTTCCGCCGCGAGCTGGAGCGGGCTTACGAGTCGTATGGAGACCTGCCCGCGGCGGGAGATTAGCCTGCGAAAGGTGAATGCGATGAGAGTCAAGATCACCCTCCCCAGCCTCCAACAGGCAAAAGCGTACCTGGAAGCGGGCGAGCGCCGCAACCCCGGCGGCTGGGTGGCGCACTCGGTACACGTGGCCGAGGCCGCGGCCGCCATCGCGGCCCGCCACCCCCGCCTGGACCCGCAGGCTGCCCGCGTCCTCGGTCTGCTGCACGACATCGGGCGGCGGGAGGGCCTCACCGGCATGCGCCATGTGCTGGACGGCTACCGCTTTCTGCTCAGGGAAGGCTTCCCGGACGCGGCGCGCATCTGCCTGACCCACTCCTTCCCCATCCCGGATGTGTACGCCGGTTCCAGCGAGTGGGACTGCACCCCGGAAGAGTTGCACTTCGTGCAGGACTACCTGGATCGGACCACATTCGACGAGTATGACCGCCTGTTCCAGCTTTGCGATTCACTGGCGCTGCCTACCGGCTTTTGCCTGCTGGAAAAACGCTGGGTGGATGTGCTCATCCGTTACGAAAACTTCAACCGCTTCACCATCCCCAAATGGAAGGCGATTTTCCGCATCAAAAGCGACTTCGAGAACACAATCGGCTGTTCGGTGTACCAACTGCTGCCGGGCGTGGTGGAGAACACTTTCGGGTTTTAGCGCATGTTTCTGCTGCTCTCCAAACTGCTCCCCATCCTGGTCTACCCGCTGAGCCTGGCCGGTATTTTGCTGGCGCTGGCCTTGTTGCTGCGAAAGAAGAAATGGCGCACCCGCGTGCTGGCCCTGAGCCTGGCAATTCTGTGGTTGGGCGGCAACCGCTGGGTGTCCGCCGCGCTGGTGAAGTCGTTGGAATGGCAATACCTGCCCCCCTCGCCGCTCCCCCCGGCGGAGGCGATTGTGATCCTGGGCGGCGGCACCGCACCCGCGCAGTTCCCGCGCCCCATGGTGGAGGTAGAGGACGCCGGGGACCGGGTGCTGTACGGGGCGATGCTCTACCGCCAGGGGGCCGCGCCCCTGGTGGTCGTCACCGGCGGCAAGCTGCCCTGGACCGCGACCGAATCCAACGGGGCGCGCAACATGACCGCGCTGCTCACCTTCCTGGGTGTTCCCCAAGAAGCCATTTTGCTGGAGGAACGCTCTGCCAACACCTACCAAAACGCGGTCTTCACCCGCCAGGTGCTCGAACCGCTCGGCATCCGGCGCATTTTGCTGGTCACCTCCGCCATGCACATGCCCCGCTCCGTGATGCTGTTCGAGAAACAGGGCTTTGAAGTCATCCCCGCGCCCACCGATTTTCGCGTCACGGTCTCTGGCGTGCAAAAACCGCTCTCCGAAACCTGGCCGGATTGGGTTTTGGGCCTCTTCCCCAGCGCGGACAACCTGAACGAAACCACGCTGGCGATCAAAGAATATCTCGGAATCCTGGTGTACCGCCTGCGGGGCTGGCTATGACTTGGGGATCAGCTTTTGGGGGTCTACGAACGGCTTTTCCACCACCCGCGCGGGCCGCGGCTCCCCGCCCGGAAGCGTAACCGTGAGGCGCGTTCCCAGCGCGGCATACGCAACCGGCAGCATGGCATAGCCGATGTTCTTCTCCAGCCGGGGCGAATAGATCGCGGAAGTCACCCGCCCCACGGCCTGGCCACCCACACTGACCGGCCACTTGGTCATGTTGAACTCGATACGCGGCCCCTCGATCACGATCCCCACCAGCTTACGCTGCACCCCCTCCGCCCGGACACGCTCCAGCGCGCGCCTGCCGATGAAATCGGCCTCCTGTTTGAGATTCACCAGCCAGCCGAGGCCCACTTCGTAGGGATTGTTCTCCAGCGTCATGTCCGCGCCGTAATTCAGAATACCGGCCTCGATGCGCCGGATGTCGGAAGGGCCGGTGGGCGCGATGTTGTGCGGCTTGCCGGCCTCCATGATGCGCTCCCACAGTTCCACCCCGCGGCTGCCATCCCGCAGGTAAACCTCGTACCCCACCTCCCCGCTCCAGCCGGTGCGCGTCACCACCACCGGGATGCCGTCCAGGTCGGTTTCCAAAAATTCGTAATACTTCAGCTTGAGCACTGCCTCGCCAAACAGGGTTTGCACCACCGGTTTGGACTTCGGCCCCTGAATTTGCAGCGGGGAAACGTCCGGTTCGCGGATTTGCACATCCATCCCCGCGTGCAACGCAACCCCCCTGGCCCACAGCAGCACGTCGCTGTCCGCCAGCGCCAGCCAGAAGTGATTCTCGCCCAGGCGCAGCAAGACCGGGTCGTTGATGATGCCGCCCTCCTGGTCGGTGATCACCACGTATTTGCCCTGCCCCACGCGGCAGCGGCTCAGGTCGCGCGGGGTGAGCAGATTGGTGAAGCGGAACGCGTCCGGGCCGGTAATCTCCACCTGGCGCTCCACCGAAACATCCCACAGCGTGACGTGGTGGATCAGATGCCAGTATTCGGCCTCCAGATCGTCGAAGCAGATCGGGAAGAGCATGTGGTTGTAGACCGTGTAGCCTTTTGCGCCGTATTTCTGGGTGGCCTCGAAGAAAGGGGTGCGGCGCAACCGCGCGCCGCGCTGGATGAGGGACATGTCGAAGGTCATGGTTTTCGCTCCAAAGAAAATTTTCAGGGTTCGGGCTATTATAACGCCAGCGGGTGTACGGCAACCGGCATAACTCCCCTCAGAGGTGTGATACAATGCGAGCCAGATAGTTCAGGAGGTACCTCACTCATGCCCGAAGCTGTCATCATCGACGCAATCCGCACCCCTATCGGCAACCTGGGCGGCGCGCTGGCAAAAGTGCGACCCGACGACCTGGCCGCGCACGTGCTCAAAGCCCTGGTCGAGCGCACCGGCCTGGACCCGGCCCTGGTCGAAGAAGTCTACTTCGGCTGCGCCAACCAGGCCGGGGAAGACAACCGCAACGTGGCGCGCATGGCCACCCTGCTGGCCGGATTCCCGGTCGAGGTGGCCGCGGTGACCTACAATCGCCTGTGCGCCTCGGGCTTGCACGCGGTGGTGCAGGCCTCCCGCGCCATCAAAGTCGGGGAGGGCGAAGTGTACATCGCCGGTGGCGTGGAGAGCATGTCGCGCGCGCCCTACTCCGTACCCAAAGCCGAGCGCGGCTTCGCCTGGGGCAACCAGACCATGTGGGACACCACCCTCGGCTGGCGCTACCCGAACGAACGCCTGAAAGCCATGTACGGCAACGAATCCATGGGCGAAACCGCGGAAAACATCTGGGACGTCACCCACATCTCCCGCGAAGAGCAAGACCGCTTCTCGCTGCAAAGCCACCAACGCGCCATCGCGGCCATCGACAGCGGCAAGTTCGCCGAAGAGATCACGCCCGTCAGCGTCCCCCAACGCAAGGGCGACCCGATCATCGTAGACACCGACGAGCGGCCCCGCCGCGACACCTCGCTCGAAAAACTCGCCCGCCTGCGCCCCGCGTTCCGGCGCAACGGCACGGTGACCGCGGGCAACTCCTCCGGCCTGAACGACGGCGCGGCCGCGGTGCTGCTGATGAGCCGCGCAAAAGCCGCCGAGCTGGGCCTCAAACCGCTGGCGCGCGTGGTCGCCACCGCCGCGGCCGGGGTGGACCCGCGCACCATGGGCTACGGCCCGGTCCCGGCCACCCGCAAAGCCCTGGCGCGCGCCGGCCTCACCATGGACGACATCGGCCTGATCGAACTCAACGAGGCCTTCGCGGTGCAGGCCCTGGCCGTGATGCAGGAATTGGGAATGCGGGAGGAGATCACCAACGTCAACGGCGGCGCCATCGCCCTCGGCCACCCCCTCGGCTGCACCGGCGCCCGCATCCTGACCACCCTGCTGCACGAGATGAAACGCCGCGCGCCGCACGAAAAACGCCCCTACTACGGCCTGGCCACCCTGTGCGTCGGCGTCGGGCAGGGGGAGGCGTTGATTGTGGAGTGGATTGGGGAATAAATCTCTGAAGCGTGGTACATGGCAATAAATTCCCCTATCGAATGGACTTCACCTCATCGATATCGAAAACCACTTCCTCTTTCCCCTGCAATTTTTCGTACATTTTCTCGATGATCAAGTCGAAATGCCGGTTGTGCGCCACGTAATCCAGGTCGTCGGCGGGTACGGCCAACACCGGGCAGAACTCAAAATTTGCGATCCAGGCCTCGTACAATTCGTTGAGACGGGAAAGATACTGCTCAGTGATCTTCTGCTCGTAGTCGCGGCCGCGTTGCACAATCCGTTTGCGTAACGTGGGCACAGAAGCCCGCAGATAGACGATCAGGTCGGGCGGGGGGAGAAACGCGGTCAGCACCCGGTAAAGTTCCCGGTAGGTACGGTAATCGCGCTCGTCCATCATACCCTGCTCGTACAGGTTGCGGGCAAACACCTCCGCGTCCTCATACACACAGCGATCCTGGATCACCGAAGAGGGGTGGGTCATCAACCGGTGGTGGGTTCGCAAGCGATTGGTGAGGAAAAACAACTGGGAGTGAAACGCCCAGGCGCGCATATCGCGGTAAAAATCCGCCAGATAGGGGTTTTCGGTCACCGGCTCGAAAAAAGGCTGCCACCCCAGGCGTTGGGACAGCATGTCCACCAGGGTAGATTTGCCTACGCCAATGTTGCCGGCAACCACGACGAAGTGTTTCACAAAGCCTCCATTTCCTGATCCGGCACCAGAAAGGCAATTGCCTCCCCGCGCTCGTCATCCATGATCAGATCGATGTGATGGCCTGGGCGAAACGAGCACACCTCGATCAAACGCAAACTTTTCTCCAGGCCGGGATTGGCTGCCAATGTTTCCTGGGGCAAAAAGTCGGCCAGGCGGTTGGGCGTTTCGTAGAAAAAATCCCGGTTGAAGACGGTGTCCTCATCGGCCAGATAAATTGCCAGGGGATAGGTGTTGGATTCCATCAAATCCAGAAAAAAGTGGGTGCCAAAAGAGGGTTCCGGCGCGGACCCGATCTGGTCACCGGTCATCTCCACCAGCGCGCGGGCATGGTAGATGTCCGCGTACCCCACGGTGACGCCCAAATCGGGGTTGGTCGTTCCCCAGCGTCCCGGCCCCACACAGATGAAGGTCTCGTTTTCCAGAGCTTTGTCCAAACGCCCGATCACGCGCGCCAGCCTGCTCCTTTCGGAGGCTGAGGGCAGGGAAAAATACCCCTCCGGCGCGACGAACAACACATAGCGGATGCCACCCACATACCCCTGCGGCACCATGCGCCGGGTGGCAAAAATGATGTCCTGCTGGGGTACGTGGGCGGGCAGGCGGGCGTTGCTGTCCTGGAGGTGGCTTTGCGGGCGGCATTGCACAATCGAAATGCACACATCCGGCCTGGCGCCGTTGTTTTCGACGATGCGCACGGTGAATTCCATGTCCACCGGCAGCTCGTAGTGCTCCTCGAGCAGGTGCAAAATCCGGCGCATACGCTCTGGGAATGGGGTGCGGCGCAGCATTTCGTCGAACGTCAAAATCAATTGGTCCGGGCCGGCATCGATCAACTTGCTGCGAATAGGCGAGAGGAAACCGTCCTGGTACAGTTGGGCGATGTAGCGCAGGTTTTTGTAACGCGGGGACAACACCTCCTGGATAGGCATAGTCTTGAAAGTGTTTTCTTGCAGATCGATCAGGTCGATGTAGCGCTGGGAATACCGCCGGACGGCCTGCGGAGAGGCCTCGGGGCGCAGCGTCGGATGGCTGAGGGCCACCAGCCTGGGATAGTCGCTGCCCACCCGGTCCACCGCGCGGGTGCCCAGCCCCCACACCAGGCGCACGAACCCGTCCTCCCGTTTGATCCTGGGCGACCAGCGATACAGATTGCGGCTGAAAGCCACCCCCGCGGCATGAGGGAAGAAGTACCGCCCCACCCGCTCGCCATCTACGGTCTGGATCAGGATCGCCATACGTTCGTCATAGTCTTGCAGGCCTTTGCTGCGGCGGTAGAGCAAGGCCTCCGGGTTGAGCGTGCTGGCGTACACGCTGGCGATGGCCTTCGTCAGGGCTTGCAGGTTTTCCTCCGGCGTGCCCTGGTTGGGGCAAAAATAGCTGTCGTATTTCCCCGCAAACGAAGTGCCGAAGTTGTCTTCCAACTGGCTGGAGGAGCGCACGATGAGTGGCCTGCCCTGCAATTGTTCCAGCATGTCTCGCAGCCGCTCCAGGATGTCGGCGGGAAATTCACCAGCCAGGTATTCCTGTTTGATTTTGGGGTAATCCTGACGGATTTGTTCCTCGGGTTTGTATTTTTGGTCGTTCCAGTGTAGTAACCCGTTCATGCTCATGAACGTGTACATCAAGTTGGAACCCAGAAAATAGGATTCGGGGTACGTCAGGCACCGGCGCAACTCTTCGTCGCCCACGGATTTCAGGATGCTGATTGCCAGCAGCATCCCGGCGGCCTTTCCGCCAATGCGCCCATAGCCGATTTTGTGTTCACGAATCTTTTGCAGGTCTTCGATGGTGAGCCAGCGTTTGGCGATCCGCACGTATTCCAGTTGGTCGCTGATCATGGTGCGGATGAGCACCACTTTGATCTCTTGCAAGAGGGGTTGGTACTGCTCCCGCTCTTGGGGCGGCAGTTTGGCGATCATGCGCGCCTGCTCGAAGAGCATGTATTTCGGGGCCAGCTCGGGGTTGAAGGTGATCTGGATGGCCCCTCTGTCTTTGTTTTCGGCCAGCGTTCCAATGATGATCTGCTCGAACAATTCGTAGGGCAAATAGGTGGCGAAGTAGAAATCCGTCAAATGGTCGCGCACGCGTTGCAGCCGGATTTCCCATACATCTGCAGGCTCTTCAGCGAACGGGTCCTCCAGCCCTTCCCGCTCTTGAGAGCGAATGGCGTGTTCCCTGACCTCGGCCTCGAAATCCTGGGGACTGATCAGCGCGTGTTTGAACAGCTCCTGGCGCATTTTCTCGCGAATCTGGTCCCCCAAAATCGGATATTCCGCCAGGGTGAGGGTGATACGCAGGATCGGGTCGGTGTGTTTGGAGGGGAGGGTCATGGGATTGGGAGTTGAGAAGCAAGAAGTCAGGGTTTACGCTTCACGCTTTACGTCAGGCGACCTGTTTACCCTGTCTACCTGCTTGCGTGCGACCTGCAACTTAAAAGCAAAGACTCCAGCGCGCGCTGGAGTCTCACATTGGCTAGATGTGCATGGGCATGATGACATGCAAAAAATCTTCTTCTCCCAGCGGGCGGATCACGCCGGGGCTGGCGGAGGTGGTGGTTTCCAATGCCACGTTGGGTGTGTTGATCACTTCGAGCACATCGCGCAAGAAGCGCACGTTGAACGCGATCAGGATAGGCGGCCCTTCGATACTGGCGTCCACCACGGTCTCGTTCGAGCCGGTTTCCTCGGACTGGGCGAATATCTCGACCGTTCCGGGTTGCAATTCCCCGCCAGGGGTGATATTCAGCCGGGCGATATGCGAGCTTTCCCGCGCGAAAATCTCCGCCTGTTTGCAGGCTTTCAAAAATTGTTCGGTGGACATCACCGAGCGGGTCTCGAAAGTGCGTGGAATGACCTGCTGAAAGTCCGGGAAGTTGCCTTCGATCAGTTGCGAGACCAGTTCGACATCTTTCATGCGGAAGACCACCTGGCCGCGTCCCGGCGGGAGCAACATGGAGACCGCCTGATCGCCGTCCGTTGCCACCCGCGCCAGTTCGCTCAGCGCGCGCGCCGGGATGATCACGTTGATCGGCTGCTCGGCGGGACTGGAAAGCTCCGCCGAGCGCACCGAGAGCCGGAAACCATCTGCGGAGGCCAGCGTGATTTTGTTCCCTTCCACCGTGACCAGCACGCCGGTCAGCACCGGGCGGGCTTCGTCGGTGGAGGCCGAAAAGACCACCTGGTGAATCATCTCTTTCAGGTCGGCCACATTGAGTTGGATGCCCTCGGCCGCGTCCAAAACTGGCATGGGTGGGAACTCCTGCGCGTCGATGCACTTGATGTCCGTGTTGGAAGTGCCGCATTTGACATGCAGTGTTTGCGTATTCTCCGTCAGGGTCATTTCCACCCGGTCCTTGGGCAGTGTGCCGACCAGATCAGCAAAGGTGCGCGCCGGCACGGTGGTGGCGCCTTCGGCCTCGATCTTCGCACCGATCCAACAGGTGATGCCCAGTTCCAGATTGGTGGCGGAGAGACGCAAGCGGCCATCATCGGTGGCTACCAGCACGTTTGCCAGCACCGGCAGTGTGCTGCGCGGTGAGACCGCCCGTGAGACGATGTTGATACCCTGTGCCAGTGTTTCTTGCAAAACGGATACTTTCATGGGGACGTGGCCTCCTGCAAATGATGATTGCTATGATTATAAACGAGAGATGGCAAAATGACACCCTGAACTTCAAAAGACCTCACAGGTTTTCAAAACCTGTGAGGTCTCGGTGAGGTCTCGGAAGGTATGGAGGGATGGGGCGTGATGCCGTCGGGCTTACACCCAGCCGCGCAGCTGCATCGCCTCGGCCACGCGGGCTACCGCCACCATGTAGGCAGCCAGCCGGTTGTGGACGTTGTTGTCCTGCGCCATCTTGTGGACGGCGTGGAACGCGGCGGTCATCTTCTTGTCCAGCCGCTGGTGAACCATGTCCTCATCCCAGTAGTAATCGTAGGCGTTTTGCACCATTTCGAAGTAGGATACGGTCACGCCACCGGCGTTGCACAGAAAATCGGGGATGACGTACACGCCCTTCTCGAACAGAATCTTGTCCGCTTCGGGCGTGGTGGGGCCGTTAGCCAGCTCGGCAACGATTTTGGCCTTGATACGCCCGGCGTTTTCCGCGGTGATCACATTTTCGAGCGCGGAGGGGAAGAGCACGTCCACTTCCAGCTCGAGCAGCTCTTCGTTGGTGATCTCCTGCGCGCCAGGGAAGCCGACCACAGAGCGGGTCTTGCGTTTGTGGTCCAGCACGGCCTCGTAGTCCAGGCCGTCGGGGTTGTAGATGCCGCCGCGCGAGTCGGATACGGCCACCACCTTCAGGCCCAGCAGCTCGACGCCCAGTTTGTGGGCGAACGAACCCGCGTTGCCGTAGCCCTGGATGGCCGCGGTCGCGCCCTGGAGTTCCATGCCGAGCACTTTACCGGCCTCGCGCAGGGTGTAGATGCCGCCGCGCGCGGTGGCGTCCCCGCGCCCGGCAGAGCCGCCCAGCGGCAGGGGTTTACCGGTGATCACGCCGAATTCGTTGAAGCCTTTTTGGAAGGCGTACTCGTCCATCATCCAGGCCATGATCTGGGGGTTGGTGTACACGTCGGGTGCAGGCACGTCCTTTTCCAGGCCGATGATGCGCCCCACCTGGCGGATGTAGGCCCGGCTGAGGCGTTCCAGTTCGGCCTGGGACATCTCGCGCGGGTCACAGATCACGCCGCCTTTGCCGCCGCCGAGGGGGATGTCCACCACCGCGCACTTCCAGGTCATCCAGGCGGCCAGGGCGCGCACCGTGTCAATGGTCTCATCCGGGTGGAAGCGGATGCCGCCCTTCGTCGGCCCGCGGGCGTCGTTGTATTGCACGCGGAAGCCGTGGAAGACTCTGGTGCTGCCGTCGTCCATCTTGACCGGCAGGGTGACGTGCAATTCGCGCAGCGGCCAGCGCAGCAGTTCGTGGGTTGCCGGGTCCAGTCCCAGCATTTCGGCTGCTTCGTCGAGTTGCGCCTGTGCGACCTCGAACGGGTTCAGCACTTCATGTTCCTTTGCAGTAAGCATGGTGTTGTTCCTCCTGAAGAGATTGTGAATTTCAGCAGATTGTGTGCGTTCCGCCGTGATTGATCCGGGAGATAACCAGGCGGCTTAATTTCACCAGCCTCCCATCCCTCCTTCAAGGGGCAAATGTCCTTAGTTTTTGGTGACATTCATTACCAAGTCACTCACAACCACCCGCGCAGCTCCATAGCTTCCACCACGCTCTGGATGGCGACCATGTAGGCGGCCTCGCGCATGTAGACTTGCTGCCGCTCTGCCATCTTGAGCACGTTCTTGAACGCCTGAGTCATGCTGATGTCCATTCTGTCGAGCACTTCCTGCCGCGGCCAGTAGTAGTTCATCTGGTTTTGCACGCTCTCGAAGTACGAGACCGTCACCCCGCCCGCATTACACAGAAAGTCCGGGATCAGGAAAACCCCTTCGCGTTTCAGGGTCTCGTCGGCAGCGGGCGTGGTGGGCCCGTTGGCCCCTTCGGCGATGATGCGCACCCGCTCGCTGATCTGGCCGACGTTTTCGCCCGTGATTTGCCCCTCCAGCGCGGCGGGGATGAGCACGTCCACGTCTTTGGAGAGCCAGGCGTCCCCGTCTTCGATCTGGTAACCGGCCTGGATGGCTTTGTCTTTGTCGATGCTGCCGTAATGATCGGTGATGGACTGCAAAAAGCGGGGATCGAGACCAGCGGGATGGCTGATGCTGAACGCGGCCTGTTCGCCGCGGTCCCAACACGAAACGCACACCACCTTGCCTTTCAACATTTCGGTGAACCCGAGGGCGCTGTACTGCGCCACGTTGCCAAACCCCTGGATGGCGGCGGTGGATTTTTCGGGGTCGATGTTGAGGTGTTTCATGGCCTCGCGCACGGTGAAGACCACGCCGTAGCCGGTGGCCTCTGTGCGGCCGCGCGAGCCGCCGCCCTTGATCGGCTTGCCGGTGATCACGCCGGGGGTGAAGTGCCCGGCCAGCCGGGAGTATTCGTCCATCATCCAGCTCATCATGCGCGGGGAAGTACCCACGTCGGGCGCGGGGATGTCCTGATAGGGGCCGATGTTGCGCCACAATTGCCGAATGTAGCCGCGGCAAAGTTCTTCCTGTTCGCTGAGGGTGAGGGAGGCCGTGGCAACCGGCACACCGCCTTTACCGCCGCCCAGCGGCAGGTCGGCCACTGCGCATTTCCAGGTCATCCACATCGCCAGGGCGCGCACTGTGTCGGGGGTCTCGGAAGGGTGGAAGCGGATGCCGCCTTTGGTCGGGCCGCGAGCGTCGTTGTGCTGCACGCGGATGCCGAAGAAGACGCGCATACTGCCGTCGTCCATGCGCACTGGAATTTGAAAGCGGTATTCGCGCATCGGCCAGCGCAGCACCCCGCGCGCAAAAGGGTCCAGCCCCAGCATTTCGGCGACCGCGTCGAATTGGGCCTGGGCCATTTCAAAGGCGTTTACAGATTTTGCCATGCTCTCTCCCGGTTTGTCATTCCAACTCCAAAAAGGAGCGGCTGAGGGTCAAGAAAAACTCTGCCTGTTCAATTGCCACATCGCCTTGAGCGCCTTTTCACCGCATTGTTGAGCGAGAAAACACGCCTGAGCATAAATCTCATTCGCCTGGAGCGTTTTTGCGGCTTGTAAATCCTCTTCGGCGGTTCGTAACCAGCGTTCGGCCTCATGCCGGTTCTTTGGCGCGCTCATAAATGACTTTTCCTTCTCGTAACGCTCTGGAGATGAAGCGGCGATGGGAGATGGCTTGTAATTCTTCAGGCGTGTAAATGAGTACATCAGCCCCACAACTCCCCAGGGCTTGGTTGATGTCGTAGAAAATACCCTCGTAGCGATCCAAAAACCGTTTATCCGTTTCCTGGATCAGAATCAAATCCACATCGCTGCGGCGAGTAATATCTCCGCGCGCGTAGGAGCCGAAAACGATAGCCTTCTCGATCTGGTAGCGGTCGAAGATGGGAGCCAGCCGTTCACGTATTGCGGAAAGCGAAAGAAACGAAGCGCGCGCCATGCCGGTATTATATCTTCAAATCTGCCAGCTTTTCATCCAAAATCTTCTTGACCACCTGGGGATTGGCTTTGCCCCTGGCCTGGCGCATCACCTGTCCGAACAGCCAGTTGGCCAGGCTTTCTTTGCCGTTCAGATAGGCCTGCACCTGATCGGGGTGCGCGTCCAATACGGCCTGCACCCAGGCCGCGATCTGTCCCTCGTCCGAGACCTGGCGCAGGCCGCGCGCCGCCACGATCTCGGCCGCAGGTTTGCCGGACTCCAGCATTTCAGCCAGCACCTTTTTGGCGGTGTTCTGGTTGATTTCGCCGCGCTGCGCGATGCGGAGCAGTTCGCCCAACCTGTCCGGGGTGAGCGGCAGCGCCCCGGCGGGAATACCGCGCTCGTTCATCCAGCCGAACACCTGTCCGGTGATCCAGTTGGCGACCGTTTTGGGGTCCACCCCCGCCGCGGCCTGCACGGTTTGCTCGAAGTAATCGGCAACTGCTT
>Ga0256830_1001250_pt1 | contig 18265 bp, 12 predicted proteins | sample 128326metaG_FD_190537 | JGI IMG/M metagenome (GOLD analysis project Ga0256830, IMG submission 190537) | Hydrothermal vent microbial communities from Lau Basin, Pacific Ocean - 128-326 | ecosystem: Environmental > Aquatic > Marine > Hydrothermal vents | place: Pacific Ocean: Lau Basin | collected... | reverse complement strand
GCATGTGAGAAACGGGGATTGGGGCTTTTTCTTTACTACTCGCATGGCCGGGACTGGAGACATCCGCATGCGCCGAATAACGATGAGTGGGGCGGTAGTGCCCGACCCGAGTACGACCCGCCAGAGCCATCCTATGCTACGGGAGATGCTCACAATCTCCAGGTTTACCTGGATTTCATGAGTGCCCAGATTACAGAACTATTGACCAATTACGGTCCCATTGCCGGTATCTGGCTTGATGGGATTGCGGTTCCTTTGTCGGGCGATTTTACAAAATTTAAATGCCAAGAACTCTACGACCTGATTCATAGTCTTCAACCCCAGGTTCTGGTATCCTACAAGCAAGGACTGCTCGGCACGGAAGATTTTCTTGCCCCGGAGCATAAACCGGTGGGAAACAGTGGTAAACCGGTCGAGATTTGCACCACCATGTGTCCGGGCTCCTGGGGTTATTACAAGGATGGTGCGGGAAAGCATAAAACCGTTGAGGAGGTCTGGGAGACTCTATGTAAAGCTTGCCAGGCAGGCTGCAACCTTCTACTCAATACAGGTCCTTTGCCGGATGGTTCTCTTGACCCGGAAGATGAAATTGTTCTCCGCCAAGTAGGAAAGCGCCTGCGGAAAGAAGGCTTCCCGGGAATATTGCCTTAGTTAAGCCTCATTAAATTAACCCAGAGGAGTAAAATAGCTAATCAGGAGGGAAAAGGAGATGGCCGGGAAAATTTAAGAGAGGGTATGTTTCTGAACAAATTGTTGAAGCAGTAGATTTAGCCCCTACTCTCATTTCCCTGGCCGGATTGCCTCCTCTGGCCACCTGTGACGGTAAAGATTTAACCCCGTTGCTTTATGGAGAGAAAAAAGCTGTACATACGATCGGCGTAACCGAATGCCCTTTCAGCAAAAGCATAAGAAAAGGAAAATGGAGGATGGTTCACTATCCGCCGGAGATGTTCGGAAAGGAATTTGGCGAACTTTACAATCTGGAAGAAGATCCCTGGGAGATGAGAAACCTGTTTTTTGAAAGAGAATATCAACCTCTTATCAATGAGTTGAGAAAAGAACTTTTAAACCGGTTGCTTACCACCACCCGACCAAACACTATCTGTCCTTCACCAGCAGGAGGAGACCCGATTACCCGGGAAAAGAACTACCCTTACGAGGCCGATGGCAAGATATCCCTGAAGCTAATCAAGAAAATGATAGAAGAGGGCAATAAAAATTATTTATAGATGGCATTTATGGAGGTGAGGGCTATATCATGGGGTATTCAATGAATATTAGCCGGGATAAGCTGACCTTTCTAAAAAATCTGACCAGAGATGTGGTGCAGGAAGCGCGCATACTGCCTGATGAGAAATTACCTTTCATCACTCACTCCCCGGCGAGAAAAAATACTACCGGAGTAACCTTAATCCGTCCGGGTGGAAGGAATTGTTATCCTGCTTTCTGGATAAGGGACTTTGCCATGTCCTTAGAGAGCGGATTTATAACCCTTGATGAACTGAAGGGAATGCTCATTTTAACGGCAAAATGCCAGAATGGAGAAAAGCCTCGCTATTTAGAGACCGGGGCAGTAATTCCTCCCTTTGCTGTCCCGGACCATATCCTTCTTAACGGAGAACCTGTCTTCTTCCCCGGAACCTGGTCCTCCGGACCTGATCAGGGTGGGGAGGAGTGGGGTTTCCAGCCGCCCTTTGACGATAATTACTATTTTATTGAGATGGCTTCCCATTACCTCAAGATGACCGGTGACCTGACTATCTTTTACCGGGAAATAAACGGTTTTACTCTCCTGGAACGGTTCGAGAGAGCTTTTTCCGTTCCTCCCTGCGAAGAGAATACGGGAATAGTGGTAACCAGCGAGAAAGATAGAGGAATAAATTTTGGCTTCTTTGATACAGTGTATCAGACCGGGCATCTTCTCTTCGCCTCGCTGTTGAGATTTAAAGCGGCTCTTGAGCTGGCTCTTATTTGTGAAGAGCTACAGGAACCCGGGATCTACCGCAAGGAAGCAGAAAAAATCAAGCAAAACATTCCTAAAATATTTGCTACCTCCTCAGGCTGGTTAAATGCCACCACCGGGATATGTAAACAGCATGATGTATGGGGAACCGCCTATGCCATGTACATAGGTGTTCTGGAAGGAGAGATTAAAGAAAAAGCCCTTTATGCTATTCGTGATGCCTATCGGGCGGGAACTCTTTCCTGCCGGGGTAATATACGGCATATTCTCAGCACGGAAAACTTTAGCGAAACTTCTGCCTGGGAAAAAGCCCTGGCGAAAATAAACACTTACCAGAATGGAGCCTACTGGGGAACGGCCTCTGGCTGGGTATTTTATGCCCTGGCCCGGGTGGATGGAGAATCATTTGCCCGGATAGTTAACGAATACATAGACGAATTGATAGAAGGGGATTACCGGAAAGGTGAAGGCTACGGTTCTCCCTGGGAGTGTTTCCATCCTGAGGGGAATTATCCCCAGAATCCTGTTTATATGACCAGCGTTACCCTTCCTCTCTCCGCTTTAAAAAAACTGGGATTGTGATATATTAAGGGTTATTTGATAGTTGAAGAGTTTGTATGAAGAAAAATACTCTCGGGAAGCAGGTGCGCCCAAATATTCTTCTTATTATTACAGACCAACAACGCCACGATTGCATCGGTTATGCAGGGGATGGAGTTTTGCAGACTCCTCATCTGGATAAACTGGCAAAGAGAGGGGTTGTTTTTACGAATTGTTACACCTCCTGGCCTATATGCACTCCTGCCCGCGCCACGCTTCTCTCCGGCCGGTACGCACACAAAATTCCGGGTGTTAGTCTGACCAACAACAAGTCTTTGCCTCCGGAACATTTTTCCTTGCCCCGCTTCCTACAGGACAATGGCTATGATACCGCCCTTATCGGGAAGATGCATCTCAAACCCATTCATGCAGATATCGGTTTCCGGAAAATGGAAACGGCTGAGCATGACCCTACCCAGGAGGGATGTTTCGTGGAAGACGAATACCATGCCTATCTGGAAAAGGAGGGCATTGATGACTGGCAGGAAAAATTTCAGTATCCCAGTGAGTATCCTAAAGCACCGGAAGAGTACAAGAAAAACCTTCAGGCAGTAGCTTTTCCCTACCCGGAGAAGTATCATTCCACTTCCTGGATAGCGGAGAGGGCTATCCGGTATCTTAATAACAGAAACAACCTGGAACCATTTTTTCTCTGCGTATCGTTCTTGAAGCCGCATCACCCCTTCAACCCCCTTCCCCGCTTTCTTGAGATGTACGAGGCAAAGAAGATTCCTCTTCCTGACCGGAGGATAGGAAAACTGACTCCGGGGCTGGAAGAAGATTTTTCCCGGCGGATAGCCCATGGCGTTTATGACCTCACAAATTTTGATGCTGACCTCTGCCGAAAGATAATTGCCCATTACTATGCTACCATCACCCATATTGATGAAGCTGTAGGCAGAATACTTGAGCATATCAATCTTAGTGAAACCCTCATTGTCTTTACCTCGGACCATGGAGACTACCTGGGACGGAGGAATAGAATCTTTAAAAATCCCAACCTCCCCCTGGATGACCTCTCGCGCATTCCTCTGTTTCTCTCGGGAGCGGGTATCCCTGCAGGGAGAGTGCACCAGGACCCCGTGGAGATAGGAGATATTGTGCCCACGCTTCTCTCCCTCTCTGGGTTGAAAATACCGGGGGGAATTAATGTGAATGGCTATAATCTGACTTCCTGTTTCAACCATTCCTATTGCCCTGTCCCGCGGGTGGTTTTTTCCCGCACACGGGACTGGGCAATGGTAAGGCAGGGACCCTGGAAATACATGGAAAGTGAAGCAGGAGAGCGGATGTTATTCAACCTTGCTGTTGACCCTCTGGAGAAAAGAAATCTTTTGAGGGAAGAGCAGGATTTCTCAGAGATTATTTCCAGCTTGAGACCCCAATTATTAAGGCTAAGAAGTAGCGAGGGAAGATAGTAAACAGTAAATAGTGAACAGTGAATAGTAAGCAGTGAATGGTGAATGATGGGTTAGTATCTTGGTAATCCTGGTTTCCGGCTTGCCTGTCATGCCCGCCTGTCCCGACGCATGTCGGGATCGGGATTGGCAGGGCATTTTCTGGACAGTCGACCTCAAAAGTAGCCCATGGTGTTAGTAATTAAATTAGATTTGTAGCAAAATATTACTACCATGAAAAGCAAAAAAATCTGCCTGAACGGCGAATGGGATTTCCGGCCCGTTTTTTCTGAGAAAGCCTCGGCAGAATCTACCCCTGCCCTGCCTGAGGGAGAAGAATGGGCAAAAATCAGGGTCCCCAGTCCCTGGAAAGACACCTTCGGTTATTCAGATTGGCATCCGTTTGACAACTTTGATTATCCCCGGGAGTGGTCAACTGCCGATACTGCCTGGTATCGCCGGGAATTTAAAGCTCCTGCTACCTGTGAGGGGCAGCAAATCAGCCTGCTTTTTATGGCAGTTTTGCCCGCTTGCGAGATTTTCTGCAACGGGAAAAAGGTGGGCGAAAACAGGGATGGTTTTTTACCTTTCCAGGTAAATATCACAAAATATGTGTGCTTTAATCAGCCTAACGAACTCTTGGTTAAGGTTCTGCCTCCTCCGAAAGGAAGTGATGGGAAATACCTCGTTCCTCCCGGCTCCTGGTTTGCTTCTGGTTCCCCTCACCTGCTTCCCCAGGCAGGCATCTGGCAGGATGTATTTCTTCTTACCCATCCTGCTTGTTATATAGATGATGTTTTTGTTATTACCTCCACGCGCAAGAAGAAAATTGAGGTTCAAATCGCCTTAATCAACCGGGATAAAGTCCCCCATACACTTACTGTTTCCAATGTAATTGAAGATGGGGGGAGGATGGTTAGGGAACTCTCCCCCGGAGAAGTTACCCTCTTTCCCGATACAACGCAAACTTTTACTGTCAGGGAATCCTGGGTTGCCCCCGAGTTATGGTCTCCGGATTCACCCCGTCTGTATTTCCTGCATACAACCATCTCTGAAAACGGGAAACCCCTCCATACAAAGAAGACCCGCTTTGGCTTCCGGGAATTCTGGATAGAAGCGCATACTTTCCGCCTGAACGGAGTGCGCATCAACCTGCGGGGAGACGCCTGGCATTACCAGGGTACGGTTTACCAGAGTCCGGAGTATGCCCGGGCCTGGTTCCGCATGTGCAAAGAAACCGGGATTAACAGCGTGCGCTTGCATGCCATGCCTTATCCTCCATTTTTCCTGGATATAGCGGATGAGGAAGGGATATTAATCACTGCAGAAACCGCTATTTACGGCTCAAGCCAGCGGGCATGTTCCACTGACCACCGCTTCTGGCAGAATGCAGTGGAGCATGCCCTCAGAATGGTGCGGCGTGACCGCAATCATCCCTCGGTAGTAATCTGGAGCGCCTGTAATGAAATGAGATGGTCGGACCCGGATACCCGCCTGTGCCGGAAAGAATTGCCCCGGATTGCTCAGGCTATGAAGAGATTGGACCCCACCCGTCCGGTGCTCTTTGACGGAGACTCCCAGATACTGGAGCGGGATAAAACCGAGATTGACAGCCTTCATTACGGCCCCGAGGTAAGCGGAGAAAATTGGGATAAGAAAAAACCCTTGATTGTGGGAGAATTTGGCAAATGGCATTATGTGAGCCCCTACGAGAACACCTTGTTAGGCGGGGATAGGGTTTACATAGATTTTGACTACTGCCAGAAGATAATGGGTAAAGAAGCGCGCCTCCAGATTGAGCAGGCCCGGGCTAACGAGGTAAGCGGGCTCTCTCCTTTCAATACCATCAACTATATGCACCACACCTTACCCTTTAAGGATATAATGTTAAACCGGGATGACCTTACTACTCCCGGAATCAAACCCAAAAAGATAATTCGATTCTCTACCCCTCTGAATTTGGGCTATGACCCGGAGTTACCGGTGAGAATCCCCAATGCAGCTTACGAAGAAATCAGGCATGCTTTTCAGCCTGTAGCCGTATTTGTGCGGGAAATGGACCACCTTTTCTGGGAAAATGGGGTGGTTGAAAGAAATCTCAGCATTTTAAATGATAGTTTGCAAGGCCTGGATTTATCTTTAGAGTGGCAGGCTTCTATGGGAGGAAGAGTGGTTGAATCTGATGCAGTAAGCGTGCATTCACCGGCGGGCACCCCGCGGGAAATATCCATCCTTCTCCACATCCCCCCCACAGAGGAGATTGTTCCCTTAAAACTTAATCTCTGCCTGAAAAGGGATGGTGTCCCTTTATTTGAAGATACTAAGGTGTATAAAATCTTTCCTCGCAGCTTGCGCACTGAACCCTGCAAAACCGGAACTGAGAGGATTGCCTTCTATGGAAAGCCGGGAACCAGGGCAATACTTGATAGCTTAGGAGTAAACCCTGTTAATATTGCAGACCTCGGTAGCATAAGCTATCCCCGCTATGAGTTGCTAATCGTGGGAGAGCGCACCCTGACAAATGATGAAAATCTTTCTCTCTACCCCAACATAGAAGAGTTCGTGGAAAAAGGGGGGAGGGTGCTGGTTTTAGAACAGGAAACATCGCCTCTGCCGGGTATATTAAAACTCTCCTCCCTGGAGCTTGAGGCAGTCCATCCCCGGGCAACATCTCATCCAGTGCTGAAAAATATTGAGGCAGGGGATTTATCCTTCTGGGGAAGCGATTACCTGGGCAAGACCAGTTCCAATGCCCTGGTGGCTAAAAAGATGTTTGTCAAACCGGATACGGGCAATTTCCGGATAGTAGTAGAGGGAGGAAAAGGCGATTTTGGAAAAGGTGGGCTGGACTGGACAGCAATATTAGAGATGCCCCGGGGTAAAGGGTTTTTCCTTCTCAGCCAGATGGAATTGATAGAAAAATTTGACTCTGCTCCGCCGGCAGTTGGACTGCTCCGGAACTTAATTAACTATGCCTCGCAGCCTTCATCCTTTCACTTCTCAACCCCGGGGTTTATCTGTGGAAAGAGAAGTAAATTTGCTCCCTTTTTCCGGACCATAGGGCTTGATTATGAAAGGATAAAGAGTAAAATTTCTGCGGATGATACTAAGGATAAAGATTTGCTTATTATTGATGGGGAAGCACCCCTGAGCGATTCAGCAGAGGTGATACGGGAGTTTGTCCACAGAGGAGGTAGGGCGCTCCTCCTGAACCTTACCCCTGCATCTGTGGAGAAGGTGCAGAAACTGCTCCCCCTCCCCATAGAAGTGGAGCCAGCAGGAGATATATATCAATTGAAAAAAGGGGAAGAAGACATACTTCTTTCCGGAATTTCCTGCGATGACCTCTGCTGGATTGAAAGAAGGCATTATGCGGGGAAAGATAAGAAGAATTTTCTTATCATGAAGTATTCCGTAAAGGGTAAGGGGAGTATTCTCCTGGAGACAGTGCCCCGTGCTCCCTGGAAGATTCTTTTTGTGGACGGTCTCTGCCACGAACCGGTCAAAATGGGGGCGGTGGAACAGGCACTCAGAAACCCTGAGCCAGCTCGGACAGCCATGATGAAGATACCCTATGGGGAGGGATATTTCCTGGTTTCCCAGGTGCTGCCCTCGGAAGAAGCCAATTATAAAGCTAAAAGATTCTATAGCCTGCTTTGCACCAATCTGGGGGCGCTGCTTAAAAGGGAAGTAATCCCCGGAAAAACCGGGGAGAAGATAGAATCCTATCCCCCGGATGAGGAGGGCTATCTTTACCACTGGCTGGTGAGTGACTATCTTACAGAAGATGTCTCTCAATGGAAACCTTACCATTCTTCCGTTAAAAACATTGACTGGAATAGGCTTTTCAGAACTAAAAAGGTAGCCTATGCCAAACTTTATGTCTTCTCTCCTGTTGACCGGGGTGAAGCCATGTTAAAATCCGGAGAATTACCCAATCCTGAGGTCCAGACAAACATACTTATAGGAGGTTATGGAGAGGTCAAGATACGGGTGAACGGAAGGGAGGTAGATGGAAAAATGCTGAGGGGCAGGGAGATAAAAATTGTGGACATCTCTTTGCGAAAAGGCTGGAATACCCTGTTGATAGAATCCAGGAAATGCGGGAAAGAGTGGAACTTCTCCCTGCGATTTCAAAAAAGGGATGGGTCCCGGGAAAAAGACCTGGAGTATAGTATTAAATATTTTCAAGGAGGCAAATAATGATGCATGCCTATCCTCTAGGTAGTAGATATAGTTCTTCCCAACTACCTGCATAAACAGGTAGCTATTGAGGCCTTGAATCATGGGAAGCATGTATTGTTAGAGAAACCCATGGCCATAACTGTGGAGGAATGCAATGCTATCTTAAAAACAGTTAAGAAAACCAGGGGAATATTGCATATAGGTTTTGAAATGCGTATATCTCCGGTTTGGAAGAAGGTAAAAGAAATGATTGAGAAAGGCAGCATTGGCAAACCAGTTTACGGGATAATAGAACTGTGGAGAGGCCCTTATCGTTCCGGCTCCAATGGCTGGAGATACGATGCAAAACGGGTGGGGAGCTGGATTTTAGAGGAGCCGGTGCATTTTTTAGACCTGGCGTGTTGGTATATGGAGGAAGTTGGGGAGCCTATTTCTGTTTACGCTCGCGCAAATAGTAAAGGTGGGAATTGCCCCGGGCTGACGGAGAATATGAGTTTTATTATTAACTTCCCTGAGGATGCTTATGTGGTAGTCAACCAGACACTATCGGCATACGAACACCATCAGAGCGTAAAGATAGTAGGCACAAAAGGAGCATTATACGCCAGATGGGATGGCCCGGTAGATGAAGCTGCTAATCCTACCTTTCAATTGGAATATTACAACGGCAAGAAAGTACGCAGGGTTCCCATAAAGAAGATGGCCGGAGAATTATACGAAATAGAAATGGAGATAAGAGCCATGGTGGAGGCAGTGCAAAAAAGAGGGGCGACATGTCTGGCTACGCCGGAGGAGGGTAAAAGAGCAGTTGCTTTGTGTATAGCCGGGGAAAAGTCTGTAGTGTCTAACCGGGTTATAAAATTATAACCATCCCGGGTAATATTGGCAGGGAGACAGCTAAAAATATTATCGGGAAGAAATTAACGGGGGGAAGAAATGGAGAAAAATATTCCGGTTCTGTTGCAAGCTGATGTCATAGTGGTGGGGGGTGGGCCGGCAGGAATATGTGCGGCTATCATGGCTGCCAGGGGGGGAGCGAAAGTTGCCTTGATTGAGCGCTGGCCCATACTGGGAGGGCAGTCTACTATGGCGCGCGTATGTATGTGGCATACTTCTGACCGCAAAAAAGAGGTAATCCTGGGACTTACCCGGGAATTTGTGGATCGACTCAAGGTTTACGATGGGGTACAGCAACTGCCTGATTTTCCCCGCCGGCATGAAACGTACTTGTTCAGCAACGAGTGGATAAATATTGTTTATGACGAGATGGTAAGAGAGTGTGGCATCAGGGTTTTGTGTTATACCCCATGCGTGGGTGTTTTGAAGTCAGGACGTAAGGTTGACTCGATAGTAGTGGGCAGCAAAATGGGGTTGCGCCAGGTGCAGGGGAAAATTTTTATAGATGCTACCGGAGACGGGGACGTGGGATTCTTTTCTGGATGTGAAACCGTGGTAGGCCGGGAACGCGATGGGAAAGTACAGGGAATGACCGTGGTTGCTGGCTTCTCAGGGCTGGACAAATCACGTCGCAAAGAAATTGAAGAAGCGCATGGCCCCATGTTCAAGTTGATGGATGAACTTTGCCAGCAGGGGAAACTCCCTTCTCACGGGCCGCATTGGTTCGGCGGTAATTTTATCTGGAGATGGCCGGGAACGCTCATTGCATGTATTAATGGAAACCCCCTGGATGAAGAAGACCTCACTCGGGCTGCGATGGATGCTCGTGCCAAGCTGCCGAAATTTCTGGAATTTTTCCGGGAGTACTGGCCAGGATGTGAAAAGCTTGAGCTGGCCTGGACAGCGCCCTCTATCGGCATACGGGAATCGCGCCGGGTGCGGGGACTATATACCTTTACGGCTGAGGATATATATAAACAGCGTAGTTTCCCCGATGCCATCGGACATGGCTTCTGGATGGTGGATATTCATGACCCGGAAGGCTCCGGACGAACCACCTGGATGGATAAAAGCACTCATCTTGCACCCGGAACAACCTACCAGATTCCTTACCGCATACTTGTTGCCCGGGATATGGACAATCTTCTCATAGCGGGACGGTGTGCCTCTGCCACCCACGAGGGTATGGCTGGATTGCGGGTGCAGTCTCACTGCCATGTGATGGGGCAGGCAGCAGGTGCAGCCGCAGTATTGAGTCTTGAAGACAATGTTGTGCTGGCCAACATTGATACTGCTAAACTTCAGAGACGATTGATAGATAATGGGGTATTTATTGATGAAGAGAGAGTTAAAAATGCCCGTCACTCGTAAAGGACTGGTAAGCCAGAACTGTATGGAGATGGACCGGTAAGGAGTTAAAAAATGAGAAGAAGTGAGCTAATCAGAGAAAAACAAAAGTTTTTCAGGGACATTTTCAATCTTAACATTCCTTCCCCAAGATATGCTCTTCGCGTGGAGCCTCCCACGGTAGGTGATGTTAAACTCATAAGTTCCGACGATATTGAGGCCCGGGCGCAGATGGGGAAAAAGATGCTGGAGTACGATATCAAGTGCCTGGAGGAAATCGGTGATGACCGGGTGCCTACGTTGCGGGCATGGAGCGGAACCGAGATTTTTGCTGCTGCTTTTGGCTGTCCGGTTCATGTTGCGCCGGATGGCATGCCTTTTGCCCTTCCCCTGGTGGAGACAGCGGAGGAGGCTGATAAGTTGAAGAAACCCGATATGTCAGTTAAGCCTCTATCTGATATATTCAAAATCTGTGACCGGATGGTTGAGTTGTGCAGTGAGGAGTACCCGGTGCGTGTATGTGATATACAGAGCCCCTTTGATATAGCCTCCTTAATCTGGAAGAAAGAGAACTTTTTTGTAGCCTTAGTTGATGCACCGGATGCTGTGCATACTCTACTTCGGAAAACAACGGATACTCTTATGGAATTTTTAGACACTTTCAAATCCCGCTACAAAAATGTTTGCCTGGATCACTTCGCTCAGATATGGTTGCCACCAAAATTGGGTATTAAAGTATCTGAAGACGAAGTGGGGAGCCTGTCGGAAGAAATGTACTATGAATTCTGTTATCCCTACCTGGAGCAGTTGAGCAAGAGATTCGGTGGAATATCACTCCACTGCTGCGCGCGGGCAGAGCATCAATGGGATGGGTTTCTCAAGCTTCCCGGATTAAGGTATTTGAACTTCGTGCATCCTACGGTGTCCCTGGAAAAAGCCATCAAGAAATTTTCCGGGAGAGCACTGCTTGCCCCCACTGGAATGAACGGACATAAGTACCCGCAAGACTATGTGCGCGAATGCCTTAAATATTTTACTCCCGATACACGGTTTGCTTTTATTATCAATGCAGAATCACTGGAATCCGCAAAAAGACTGCATGATGAGTTGGATGAATGGGGAAGGCCCTCAGCGATTCGGAGTGGGAAATGCTGAAGGAAAAAGCCTCCCAATATCACCGGGAAGGCAGATTCGTAACCTTCCAGGCATATGAATGGACTTCAAATACCCACGGGCATCGTAATGTTTACTACCTGGAAGATGCCCCCCTATATGGTGCTGTTCTGACCCCGGGAGTGATACACCGGAAAAGTTATGGGATAGGCTGAAAGGTAAGAAAGCAATGGTTATTCTCCATCATCCTTCCGGGTTGAGGTTCTGTATTGCCAATGGATGTGCGGTGCTGGATTGGTCAGTGCGCAATGATGAACTTCAGCGTTTTGTGGAAATATTCTCCGTGCATGGCAACTCCGAGTACTTTGGCCATTCCCAAAACTTCATGCTTATGTATCACGCAGGTCATTTCGTCCAGGATGCTCTCAGGATGGGGCACAGGCTGGGGATAATGTATTCCAGCGACTCTCATAACGGTCATCCGGGATTATCCGGTCTCTATGATTACCACAGTTATGAGCCGGAGAGTGGAATGGTGGACAAGAATTCCTGCCGGGGGTGCCTGGTGGGAGTGTATAGTAAAGAGCTGACCAGGGAAGCTATCTGGGATGCTCTCCACAACAGAAGATGTTATGCCACTACCGGTAAAAGGATTATCCTTGATTTCCGGATGGATGGTCATCTGATGGGAGAAGAGTATACTGCTCGCTCGGAAAGGGAGATTTTTGTCAAAGTGATTGGCACTGCTCCTATTGCAGTAATAGAGATTTTGCAGGATAATCAGGTAATTTTTACCCGTAAAGGAAAGAAGGAGATAGAAGAATTTACCTGGTATGACAGGAAGCCTTTAAACTGTAAAGTCTCCTATTATTATTATGTACGGGTGACCCAGAAAGATGGCGAAATGGCCTGGGCTTCGCCCATATGGGTCAGCCGGTAGTATTTACTGGTATGGAAAGGAGAGGAGATTATGAATGTAATCCTGATTGTTTTTGATTCTTTAAGGAAAGATTGTGTTGGCGCATATGGTTCATCCCCCTTCTGGGGAAAGGTGCATACTCCGCATCTTGATGCCTTTGCAGAAAAATCCTTGCTAATGACGAGGGCATATCCTGAATCACTTCCCACTCTTCCTACCCGGCGTGCCCTGTATACTGGCAAGAGGGTGTATCCCTTCCACAATGCTGATTTTCGCCTTAAAGGTGACTTTGTGGGGGCTCCGGGTTGGGGCCCCATTCCCGAGGAACAGCCGACACTGGCTGAATTACTTTCTGAACACGGCTACCGCACAGCTCTTATCGCGGATGTCTATCATATGTTCAAGCCTTCCAAGAATTACTGGCGGGGCTTTGACCAGTGGATGTTTCTGCGCGGTCAGGAGAAAGACCCCTATCGTTCGGGACCTAAACTAACCCAGGCTGAAATTGATTACTGGTTGCCGCGGGAAATGCAGAACGAATTTACCATTTCTTTCATCCAGCAGTGTATTATGAATATACACGACCGAACAAAAGAGGAAGATTACTTTGCCGCACGTGTTTTCAAGGAATCGGCAATATGGCTGGAACAGAACCAGGATGCAGACAACTTTTTCCTGACTATAGAATCCTTCGACCCCCATGAACCGTGGTTGGTACCTGCCCATTACCGCAAGATGTACATGAAGGAAGAAACTCCCGAGCAGGTGAAGTCAGGGTATGGGGATACTTCAAAGATGCCTCCCGAGCTCCTTGCCCGGACCCAGGCAAACTATAGCGGTCTGGTTACCTTCTGCGACCGCTGGTTCGGATACTTCATGGAGAGTATGCGGGTACTGGGCTTACTGGAAAACACCATGGTTATAGTTACTGCTGACCACGGGCACTCTATCGGCGATAACAACTACATAGGCAAGCGAGGTTATCCTTCAGCTCCCGAAGTCTACGATGTCCCCTTGATGGTATACCATCCGGAAGGGAAAGGCGCGGGGAAGAAGAGTAATATGTTTATTCAGCATACAGATATTACCGCCACTATACTTGATACTGCCGGAGTTACCCCTTCTGTATCCGTAGACGGCAGGCCATTCTTCCAGGATGCTGTGGAAGGGAAAGAGGGATGGCGGGACCATGTAACCGTGGGCTGGGGGTCTGCTACCACGGTTATCACCGAGAGGTGGTGGTTTAACTGCAAAGTGGACGGAACCGGGTGTCTGCTTTTCGATTTGCAAGCCCAGGAACCTTTTGCAGAAAATGTTGCAGATAAAAATCCTGAGGTGGTAAACGAACTGTTTGCTCTGGCCCTGAAAGATGCCGGCGGTGCTTACCCGGATTGGCTCATAGAACTTGCCCGGAGCCAGCAGGATGCTCCCGGCTGCAGTGACCTGGCAGCGAGGGTATGAGAAGAAGTTATGTCTGGAGAGAATAAAAAAGGCAAGGGTAAAAAGGTTATCCACCTCATAGCCAATGCCCATCTTGACCCGGTCTGGCTGTGGGATTTGCCGGAAGGACTGGGAGAAGCCGTTGCCACCTGCCGCATGGCAGTAGAACTCCTGGAAGAATACCCCGGATATGTCTTTACCCGGGGTGAGGCTTTGATATATGAGTGGGTAGAGGAAATTGCCCCGGAGTTATTTGAAAAGATTCGCCATTTTGTAAAGACCGGGCGCTGGCATATAGTTAATGGCTGGATTGTCCAGCCGGATTGCAACCTGCCCTGCGGAGAATCTTTTGTCAGGCAGGCTTTGTATGGCAAGCGGTATTTTAGGGAAAAGCTGGGAGTAGAGGTAAAAATCGGTTACTGCGTTGATGCCTTCGGGCACAATGCGGGGTTGCCCCAGATACTTAAAAAATCGGGATACCAGGCTTACCTTTTCTTCCGTCCCGGGAAAAATGAGCTAAAACTTCCCGGGAGTATCTTTTCCTGGGAAGGCGTGGATGGTTCCCGGATACTTGCCATTCGTCCTGATGGCAGTTATCTGGGAGAAAAAGAACAACTGGAAAGCAAGATTCAGCAGGTGAAAAGAGAAATCCCGGATTATTCCAAGCACGGCCTCTGTTTCATAGGGGTGGGTGACCATGGAGGGGGAGCCACCCGGGAGATTCTGGAGGCCATAGAAAAATTGCAGCAGAGAAAAGATGTGCCCGAGCTTCGCTTCAGCAACCTGGAAGAATTTATTCAAGAGCATCTAAAGGAAAGCCCCGAGGTGCCCGTATATAAAGGGGAACTTCAGCATCATTCCCAGGGTTGTTACAGCACGGTTTTTGAAGTTAAAAAACTTAATCGGTCTACCGAGCATCTCCTGCTCGCTGCAGAAAAGTTTGCCACTCTGGAAAAGACTATATCTTCTAATGATTTCTCCGGCAAATCCTTGCAGCAGGCCTGGGAAGGGCTCCTATTTAACCAGTTCCACGATATTTTGCCGGGGAGCAGCATCCCGGAGGCTTATGGGGACGTATTAGATATTTTTGGCTTCTCCCGCTGCATGGCAAAGAGAGAGCTCTGGCCCTCCTTGCAGAGGTTGTGCGAGAATATAGATACCCGGGGAGAAGGTGTCCCCCTGGTTATTTTCAATCCCCATTCCTGGCCGGTTAAAGCACCGGTGGAGATAGAATGGATGCTCGATTACCGTCCCAGGGAAGAAAAATTTGACCGGATAGTGGTTAAAGACGATGGGGGAAAAAATGTATTAATCCAGTTAGAGGAAACCTCTGCCGTGGTTCCCTGGCAGTGGCGGAAAAAGGTATCCTTTATTGCAGAAATTCCTGCCTTTGGCTACCGCCTTTACCGGTGCCTGGCTTACCCGGGAGACTTTAAACCGGAAAAGAGCAAAACGTGCCTCCTTAAAATAGGGGAGAAACAGATAGAAAATAACTTTTTCAAGTTAGCCTGGGACAGCAAAAAACGATTTATCTCCCTCTACGATAAAAAAGAAAAAACAGAAATATTCTCCGGTGCTGCCGGTGAATTTATCGTGGTTAAAGATGATGCGGATACCTGGGGACATGGCAAATCATCCTTCCGGGAGAAAGTGGGGAGATTTAAGACTACGGAACTGGAGATTTTGGAACAGGGCCCGGTGCGGGCAGTGGTAAGGACGAAAGGGTCCTTTAACAAATCTGAAGTGGAAACAGAGTGGATACTTTACCATTCCCTGCCTTACATTGATTTCAAAGTAAGGGTAAACTGGCAGGAAAAACACCGGATGTTGAAATTGTCTTTTCCCCTGAATCTTTCCCCGCAAAGCACCGCGGCAGAGATTCCTTACGGAGCCATAGAAAGGCCGGCAAACGGAGTGGAGGAACCCATGCTGCAGTGGGTGGAGGTAAGCGGAATCTACGGAAAAAACAAGAAATACGGAGTTGCCATAGCCAGCGACAGCCTCTGTGCTTATGATGTGAAAGGGGGAGAAGTGCGGTTGACGGTTTTGAGGAGTCCCCTTTATGCTCACCATGTTCCTGCCTCTCCCTCTGATACTAAAAATCCCCGCTATATGAACCAGGGGCTTCACACCTTTAAATGCCGGATAATCCCTCATCCGGACGAATGGCAGCAGGCAAAAGTGGTCAATCTCTCGCAGGAGCTTAACCAGCCCCTTATATCATTTGTTACCCATTCTCACCCGGGCAATCTTCCCGGCGAAAGATCCTGGATAACCGTCAAACCGGATAATGTCATACTTGTTTCCCTGAAGCCTGCCGAAGAGGGCAATAACCTCATCCTGCGTCTATTTGAATCAACGGGAAGAAAGACCACCGCCCAGGTTAACCTTTCTTTTCTCCCCTTGCAGATAAAAACCTCCTGGCAGCCTTTTGAAATAAAGACTATTTCCCTTGACCTCAAAAAGAAACAGTGGCAGGAAGTGAATTTGATAGAAAGATGTGTTTAAGCTACAGGCCATGTTTTGTCTAAAGTAAATGGCGGAAGGGTAAAATACGGAACTTATGCGGAGTTGAGTTGCAGGCAAAAGAGAGGTTTGAGATAATACTAAATACAGTATTATGGTGATAGAATAAGGGATAATACAGTTTGACGGTATGGCAGAAAGGAGGGAAGAAAAATATGAGGCCGGTTAGTAAACTAGCTCCCGGATGGTGGGATTATACTACTCTGGACAGGGAGCTTCTGGATGATGCGGCTAAGCTTACTCCGGAAGACCTTATGCACTTAAGCCGGGAAGGATTCACGGTAAAATTCTACGATACTATAGAAGATTTCTATTTAGCTGAAGCACTGGAATATATTACTGCCTGGCAGCAAGCCACAGATAACGAACCAGCGGGTATTTGTGGCCCTATTGGACCTACTGCGCAGCTTCCGCTGGTAGCTCGCCTGGTGAACGAACTCAACCTAAACCTTAAGAATGCTGTCTTCTGGGGTATGGATGAATGGGTTATAGATGGCAAGGAAGTGGGGGAAGATTTCCCTTTAAGTTTTGCGAAAGCGGATATGGAGCTATGTTTTAACCGCATCCGGGATGACCTGCGTATGCCGCGGGAGAACATCCATTTCCCCCGGGCGGATACCAGGGAGTATATCGAGAGTTGGAATAATGCTCGGTGCGTGGTGATGCAGGGAGGACAGGGAGAAGTGAAGCATTGGGCTTTTAATGACCCACCTAAAAGAGAAGGCAGGTACCGGGATAATCCGCCTCCGCCGGAAGAATACCGGAGACTGACTACCCGGGTGGTGGATTTACATCCTATAACGCTTATCCAGAATGCCCGTACTTCAGGTGGAGGAGTGGTTCAGAATGTTCCCTGCCAGGCTGTTACCGTAGGCCCGGTAGAGACCTGGAAAGCGGAAAAGGTGTCTATCTGGCATCCAGGATATCATGATAACCCCTTTGGTATGAGGTTGACCACCCTGATGATTTCCAAGAAAATAATAGATACTTCGGTGCCCATGTCGCTTCTGGCTGAACATCCAAATGTCCAGTTTAATTTTCTGCGGGGTGGTATAGGTGTCTGTGAAGTGGAAATGCATTAGGGAGAAGTAATTGAAAGTGCCGGAAAGAGTTTTTGCCATAGGGGCACACCCTGATGATATCGAATTCATGATGTCGGGGACATTGATGTTGCTAAAAGACTACGGCTATGAGATTCACTATATGAATGTGGCCAATGGCTCCTGCGGCACCAATAAATTTGACCGGGATACCATTGTAGCCATACGTCGCAAAGAAGCCATGAGTGCAGCAGAATCAATCGGGGCAATTTTTCATGAGAGTTTAGTTAATGATATCGAGATTTTTTATGAGCGCGATATCCTTTTTAGACTTGCTTCTATCATGCGTGAGGTAGCGCCCGAGATTATTCTCACCCATTCGCCAAATGAATATATGGAGGACCATTCTAACACGTGTCGGCTGGTAGTAACTGCTGCTTTCTGTCGGGGCATGATTAATTTCCCGGTTAATCCTCCTCGTCCGGCAGTTAACCAGGAAGTAACCATTTATCATGCTCTTCCTTACGGGCTACGGGACCCTTTACGCAGGCAGGTAGAGCCGGAGCTTTTTGTGGATATCACCAGTGTTATGGGGAAAAAAAGGGAGATGCTGGCTAAGCACAAGAGCCAGAAAGAATGGCTTGACGTGAGCCAGGGCATGGATTCCTATCTTATCGGCATGGAGGATATGTGTAAAGAAGTGGGCAGGATGTCCGGACAGTATGAATATGCTGAGGGCTGGCGCCGCCATCTGCATCAGGGATTGTGTTCGGCTGAAGCAGACCCGCTTTCTCAAGCATTGAAAGATAAAGTTTCTCGTAACCAGAACTATGAAGGG
>Ga0256830_1001249_pt1 | contig 18267 bp, 16 predicted proteins | sample 128326metaG_FD_190537 | JGI IMG/M metagenome (GOLD analysis project Ga0256830, IMG submission 190537) | Hydrothermal vent microbial communities from Lau Basin, Pacific Ocean - 128-326 | ecosystem: Environmental > Aquatic > Marine > Hydrothermal vents | place: Pacific Ocean: Lau Basin | collected... | reverse complement strand
ACGGGAAGTAGCGCACGTCGGCGATCAGCCCGTTGGTGCGCAGGACCCGGAGGATGTTCACCGGAAGCACCCAGCTGTCGAAGGCATCGGTGAGATCGTATTCGGGCAGCGCCGGTTCGAGGATGGACAACAGGTGGTAGGCGCAGTTCTCGGTGAAAAAGTAGTAGTCGAAATAGGTGGGCACCATCTCCCAGGCGTGCATGGCCACGAAGCGGGTCTGCTCGGGGCTGAGTTTCAGGCGGTATTCCCAGATGTCGCGATTTTCCATCTGCGCGTATTCACGCAGTTTCATGTAGTAGGGGATGATGCGGAAGCGACCTTCGAAGTTGCCGGTGAGGCCCTTGATCGCGTAGCCGACGCCGCCGCTGTCACCGGCCTCGGCGGCGAAGTTGATGGTGTAGTCCAGCATGCGGGTGGCCTCGCTTTGCCCGGCGCGGTCGAGGCGGATCAGGGTGTGGCCGAACATGGACGACGGGCTGTCCGGGTGCTCGGCCGGGAATACCACGGTGATGCCGTCCGGCCGCACGCCCTGCATGAAGAAGTCGAATTTCGGGCAGTCCTGGGCCGGCAGGCGGGCGGGATCGAAACGCAGTTTCTTTTCTAACCAGAAGTAACGTGCCCGGAAACGGCACTGCGCGGTGAAGCCGTTGGGTGGCAGGTCGGCGTTGCTGAAAAACGCGGCCAGCGTGGCCCGCAGTTCGGCGCGCGGATCGCGCTTGCCGGCGCCGGACAGAAAGAAGTCAGTGCCGTCGACCTGGCTTTCCATGTCACCGGTCAGCGTCGGCTTGTAGTGCAGCAGGCGTTGCCATACGGGATCCTTCCAGAGTCGCGCTTGCGCTGCCTGTTGCACGAGTTCCCGAAGGTAATGGTTGGGGCCCGCGGCGGCGACGGCGGCGTCGAAGCGACGCTCCGTCAGCAGTTCATCGATATTGCTGCTGGCGGTTGCGGCCGCAGGCAGCAGCCAACAGAAGTAAAGGACAAAACAATGACGGGTAAATATACGCAAGGACACGAGGGGCATCTTATCTCAGCTAGGTCGAGGCGGGGCAACACAAAAAATCCCCACTGGCCGGGGCCAGCGGGGATTGGTTCCTACGTACCGACGGTCGCGGTCAGCGGGTGTACTTGGCCAACTGCGGGTGGCGCAGCATCGCATCGTTGAGCGAGGCCAGGACGTCGTCCGCGGCCGTGTCGCTGGATGCCAGGCTGGCGTATTCCTGCTGGGTCATGCTGAAGAAGGCCGGCTGATCGACGGCTTCGATACCCATGATGGTGGCCAGGGCCTCCAGGTGGGCGCCCTGACCCTGTGCCATTTCCTGCGACAGGTTGTCCATGTTGGAGGCGACGAAGCGTGACTTCTCCACGTCCTGCATCACGGTCTGGGTCGGGTCGCAGCCGAGCAGGGGCTCACCCATCACGGCGGCGGTGCTCATGAACAGGGTGCGGGGAAGGATGACGTCGTTGAGGATCGCGGCAACGATGTTGGCGCCCTTGCCGGACTTGCCTTCCAGAATGACCTTGCCGATACCACAGCCGGCACCCTCCTCGGCCGCGAAGGCCATCGGGGCAGACAGGCCAAGGGCGGCGGTCAGCAGCACTACACTTGTTGTTTTCTTCATGTTCTCGATCTCCCTGATGATTTTTATTTCGATGTATGCAATCGGTGCAGGCCTAGCGCGCGTACTTGGCCAGAATCGGGTCGGCGCTTATGGCCGTGTCCAGGCTGGCCAGCAGGGCCTCGGCGCCTTGCCGCGAGGAGTCGAGCAGTTGTGGCGTCTGGCGCTGGGTCATGCGATAGAACTGGGCATGGTCGGCCGGGGCGATGTCATACAGCGCAGCCAGGGCCTGCACATGGCTGCCACCACCTTGAGCCATCTCCTGCGACAGGTTGTCCAGGTTGGCGCTGACGAAGTTCAGGCGTTGGTATTCGTTGGAGACCACGTTGCTCGGGTTGCAGTCCAGGGTGCCGGAGGTGAGGCCGAACAGCTGGTTGGCGCTCGTGCCGTTGGTGGTTGCGGCCGAGGTGTGGGCGAACAGCCCGCTTTGGCCTTTGAATATCTGGGCGCCGAGGCCACAGCCTGGGCCGGCGTCGGCCAGACTGAGTCCAGGCAGGGCCGCAGCGGCGAGAGCCAGGGTCAGCATGGTTGTTTTTGTCTTCATAGGATGAGCCTCCGTGTCATAGCGGTTAGGTAGTGAGACTTGACGTTATCCGCTGGCGTCGATGTTTGTCAATGTACTGTGGCCGACAGAGGGCTGCTTTTTTTCATCTCGCGAATTGTCTATCCCGGTACTGGGTTATCGGCGGGAGGTGCGCATGAAGGTGCGATACAGCAGCGGGATAACGAAAAGTGTCAGCACCGTGGAAAATGCCAGGCCCCAGACGATGCTTGATGCCACCGGTCCCCAGATCAGGGATTCACCGGCCAGGCCGGCGGCCAGCGAGAACAGCCCGGCGATGGTGGTCAGCGAGGTGATGACGATGGGCACCACGCGGCGACGCGCGGCGTAGACGGTGGCGTGCAGCACGCTCATGCCGGTATCCAACCGCTGGTTGGCGGCATGAATCATCACGATGGCGGCGTTCACCGCGATGCCCGCCAGCGCGACCACGCCGTACAGGGTGAACAGGCTCAACGGGTTGCCGGTGGCGATCAGGCCGAAGGTGACGCCGGTAAAGGCCAGCGGCACGGTGGCGAGGATCATGAACGGTTGCCAGTAACTCTTGAACTGGGTGCCGATGATCAGGTAGATCAGGCCCACGCCGAACAGGAACAGGGTGAACATGGAGTCCAGGCTTTCCTGGATGTCGGCCAGCTCGCCGGAGAAGTCCAGGTCCACGTTGGGGTGCTGCAGGCGGATCTTTTCCCATGCGTCGACCACGTGCCGGTTGGCGGTCAGCGTGTCCAACTGTTTCTTGTCCAGTTCGGCCTCCACGGTGATGGCGCGGCGGAAGTCGTAGTGGCGGATGTTGCTGCGACTCAGCCCGGTCTCCACGCTGACCAGTTGGCCCAGCGGCACGCTGCCACCCTGCGGCAGGGCCAGCGGGGTTTCCAGTAGTTGATCGATGCCGTGCAGTTGGCTGCGTTGTGCCTGCACCCGTACCTCCACGCGCTCCGCCTCGTACTGCATCGAGGCCACCACGTCGCCGTCGAACAGCAGGCGCACGTCGTTGGCCACCTGTGCCGGGCTCAGGCCGCTGCGGCGCACCGCGTCCGTGTCCAATTGCAGTTGGAGGTCGTGCTTGCCCGGGCTGTCGTTGTCGCTGATGTCGCTGACCGCGGGCATGTTGGAAAGAATGCCGCGCAGCGCATCGGTGGCCGCGCGCAGTTCCGCGAAGCTGTCGCCGCGCACCTTGACGCTGATGGCCTTGGTCACCGGCGGCCCCATGGAGAGTTTGAGGAACGTGATCAGCCGCGGCCCGGCGCTGGCCATTACGTCGTCGCGCATGGATTCGATGATCTCGGACACATCGCGCATGTCGCCGTTCTTCGCCTTCAGGCTGATGAACACCTGGCCGTAGTTGTCGCCGAAATAGGGGGCCATCTCGGTGAACATCTGCCCGGCGGTGACGCTGACCGCGCGGGTCTCGTCGTCACGCAGGTGGGCCCTGGCCTTGCGCGCGATGGCATCGGCGGTGTCCAGGGTTTCCTGCAGCGTGGTGCCGGGCGGCATCTCCACGTTGATGTAGAACGCGCGCATCGGGTCGAAGGCGAAGAATTCCAGGCGCACCATGCCGGCGCCGACGGCGGTGATGGCGGCCAGGAACAGCGCCAGCACCACGGCCAGCGAGCGCTTGGGCTTGCGCAACACGCGGATCAGCAGCTTGCTGTATTTCACGCGCAGCCAGTGGGTGAAGCGGGTGCGTTGCCGTTGTATCCTGCCCGGCCTCGACATGTCGAGTTTGCTCATCGCGACATGTACCGGCAGCATCCAGTAGGCCTCGATCAGGCTGATGGCCAGTGCCACCGAGACCACGAAGGGCACCACGAACATGAACTTGCCGACGATGCCGGGCATCAGCATCAGCGGCAGAAACGCCGCCATGGTGGTGGTGACCGACGCGGTCACCGGGGTGAACACTTCCTTCAGTGCGTCGATGGCCGCCTGCATGCTTTGCGCGCCGCGCTGGATGCGGTAGTAGATCGCCTCCACGACGACCACCGCGTCGTCCACCAGCATGCCGAGTACGATGACCACGCCGAGCAGCACGTTCTGGTTCAGCGTCTGCCCGGCGATGTCGAGCAGCCAGAAGCTGCCGGCCAGCGTGAACGGGATGCCGATGCCGATGAACAGCGCGATGTGTGCGCCGAGGAACACCCAGGTTATCAGCGCCACCAGCAGCAGCCCCAGCAGCGCATTGCCCTGCATCACGTCGATGGCATCGCGGGTGGCCTCGGTGCGGTCGTCCAGCAGCGTCAGGCGCATGCCGCCGGGCGTCAGCACGGTGTTCTTTTCGGCGATGTAGTCGTTGATGCGCGCTACCAGTTCGAGGATGTTGGCGTCGGCCTGCTTGGTGATCGCGAAGCTGATCCCGGGCTGGCCATTGAAGCGCGACAGCTTGCTGAAGGTATCGTGGCTCCAGCTGACCTCTGCGACCTCGTCGATGCGCACGCTGTCGTTTTCACCGCTCCCGCTGCCGAGGATAGGCAGGCGGGCCAGGTAGCCGGGGTCGGCGTCGGTGCCGATCACCCGCACCAGCCAGGACTGCCCGCCGATGCGCATGTCGCCGGCCACCACGTCGCGAAAATAGGCGCGCACGGTGTCGGCCAGTTGCGTGGGCGAGATCCCCCGGGCCTGTAATGCCCGGGGGTCGAAGGCGACGTTCAGTTCGGGGTCGGTGAGGCCGGCGTCGATCACCGAGTTGACACCGTCGATGCGTTCCAGGTCCTTGCGCACGTTGAACGCGGTCTTGCGCAGCCGTTCGTCGTTGGCCGCGCCGGTGAGCATCAGCGTGGCGGTGGGGAAATTGTTGGAGCTGGTGATTTCGAGGATCACCGGGTCCACCGCCTCGTCCGGCAGTTCGGCGTTGGACTTGTTTTGAATCTCGCGGCGCAGGTCGTTGATGCGCTTGTCGAACAAGCGCTGGTCGATGTCGTCGAAACGCACCAGGATGTCGGCGATGCCCTCGCGGCTGGTGCTGGACACGAACTTGATGTCCTGCACTTTGCGAATCGCATCCTCCAGCGGATCGGTGACCAGCTTCTCCACGTCCTCCGACGAGGCGCCGGGCAGCACGGTGATGATACTGATCCAGTTGAAGTTGACCTCCGGGTCCTGTGCGCGGGGTAACTGGAAGTAGCTTATTGTGCCCATCACCAGCACCACCGCGAAGGTGGTGTTGGCCAGTACGTGATTGCCGAGAAAGGTTTTAAGCCACATGGTCTGTTTGGCCATTGTTCACAGAAAATTCATCCGCCGGCAACGAAAGCGTCATATCTCTCACCCAGAATCACCGGCAAGAAAAGTGGCAAACCAGACGGAGGACGCAGCAAATGTTTTTTATTCGTGAATGGCCGGACAAGACCGCAACCCTGATGGCGGACAACGGTGCAGTGCTGTGGACCTTTCCCAGCGTCGAAGAGGCCCGGCAGGTGTGCCGGGACTGGTATCGCATGCAGGAGATCGAACAGAGAGCACATGGTGAATGTCTCGACCCGATGGTATCGACCTGCACGGTGGCCTGATCAGCGCGCGGAAACCAGCGCATCGCCGTCGTCGACGCGGTAGCGCCCGGCGGTGATGATGGCGGTGTCCGGGGGCAGTTCGGCCACCGCGGGGCGGCCGTTCTCCGCGCGTGCCAGAACTACGAAGCGGGCCCGGTCACCGTCCCGGATCAGCACGCCGAGCCGGCCGTTGCGCCGGGAAACGAACTCGGCCGGCAGGCGCGGTTCCGCGGACCGCCAGACCAGTTCGCCGCTGGCGCCGGGCAGTGCCGCCGAGCCGGTAAACTCCAGCCGTGCCTCGCGGGTGTGGGAGCGAGTGTCCAGCGCCGGCGTGATGCGGCGCAGGCGCAGCGGGTGGCGTATGCCGTCGCTGACGAATGCCGGGCTGTCGTCGTCGCGCAGTGTTTCCGCCAGTGATGCCGGCAGCGCGGCGGATACTTCCAGCGAGTCCGTGTCGATGATTTGCAGCAGCGGGGTGCCGGGGCCGGCCAGTTCGCCGACCTGGCCCGGCCGCGCGAGGACCACCGCGTCGAACGGCGCACGCAGCTCGGTCTTGTCCAGTTGCCTGCGGGCCTGGGCGACGGCGGCCTGTTGTCCGCGTCGTTCGGCCAGCAGCGTATCGACGGCGGCCTCGCGTTGCCTCAGCAGTTGCTCCGAGACGGCTTGCTTCTTCGACAGCGATTGGGCGCGCCTGAGTTCGTAGCGCGCCAGTTCGAGTTTCGCATCGATGGCCTGCAGCGCGGCCTGCTGGCGTTCCAGCGCCAGCGCAAGGTCGGCATTTTCCAGTTGCGCCAGCAGCGCGCCCTTTTTGACCCTGTCGCCCACGCGCACCGGGATCGCGACGATGCGGGCGCCGATCTCGGCGCTGATGCGGCTCCGGTTGTTGCTGACCACCGACGCCGGCGCACTGTGCGGTGGATAGATCGCCAACGCGGAAAAGGGCCGGGTCTGGACCGGGATCGGTTCCGCGGCCGGGTTGCCGGTGGTGAAGAACAACAGCAGCAGCCCAAGGCTGAACGGTTTCGGTGTGGCGAAGCTGCGTGTCATCGCATGGGCTCCGGTGGGTGTTGTACGACGGCCGGGTGTTCCGGCCGCTACAGCGTGGCGAAGACCTTCTCGGCTGCGTCCAGCGTGGCGTCGATCTCCGCGTCGCCGTGGGCGGCGGAGACGAAGCCTGCCTCGTAGGCCGAGGGCGCCAGGTACACGCCTTCGTCCAGCATGCCGTGGAAGAATGTCTGGAAACGTTCGACGTCGCAGGCGGAGACCTGTGCGAAATTGCTTACCTGCTCGGCCTCGGTGAAGAAGAAGCCGAACATGCCACCCACCTGGTTGGTGGTCAGCGGGATGCCGGCGGCGCTGGCGCGCGCCTTCAGGCCGTCGCAGAGTTTCGCGGCGCTGGCGGACAGGCCGTCGTGGAAGCCGGGGGCCGACAGCAGTTCCAGGGTCTTCAGGCCCGCGGCCATGGACACCGGGTTGCCGGACAGGGTGCCGGCCTGGTAGACCGGGCCCAGGGGCGCGATGTGTTCCATGATCTCTTTCTTGCCACCGAAGGCGCCCACCGGCAGGCCGCCGCCGATGACCTTGCCCAGGGTGGTCAGGTCCGGGGTGATGCCGTAGTGCTGCTGCGCGCCGCCCAGGGAGACGCGGAAGCCGGTCATCACCTCGTCGAGGATCAGCACGGAGCCGTATTGGTCGCAGATCTCGCGCAGGCCTTCGAGGAAACCCGGCACCGGCGGGATGCAGTTCATGTTGCCGGCCACCGGCTCGACGATGATGCAGGCCACGTCCTTGCCCACCTCGGCAAAGGCCTGCTTTACCGAGTCGATGTCGTTGTAGGTCAGGGTGATGGTCTCGGCGGCCAGCGCGGCGGGCACGCCGGGCGAGGTGGGCACACCCAGGGTCAGCGCGCCGGAACCGGCCTTGACCAGCAGCGAGTCGGCGTGGCCGTGGTAGCAGCCCTCGAATTTGACGATCTTGTCGCGGCCGGTGTAACCGCGGGCCAGGCGAATCGCGCTCATGGTGGCTTCGGTGCCGGAGCTGACCATGCGCACCATCTCGCAGGACGGCACCAGCTCGCAGACCTTGTCGGCCATCACCGTCTCGATGGCCGTCGGTGCGCCGAAGCCCAGGCCATTGGCCACCACCTCCTGCACGGCCTTGATCACCTCCGGGTGGGAGTGGCCGACGATCATCGGCCCCCAGGAACCCACGTAGTCGATGTAGCGCTTGCCGTCCTCGTCGGTGATGTAGGCGCCCTCGCTGGACTTGAAGAACACCGGGTCGCCGCCGACGCCGCGGAAGGCGCGCACCGGGGAATTGACACCGCCGGGGATGTGTTGCTGGGCGGCGAGGAAGAGGTCGTGAGAACGTGTCATGGGTCGAACCTTTGTGATGTCTGGTTGGGGCTTCATCGCGAAGCCGGATACAGGGGTCGCTAGTTTGCGATGTTTCGCGGCCGGCCGCAAACGCCGGGGCGCCGGTGTTCGGGTATTGTCGCCCGGGGAAACACGTGGGGCGTCACGACCTGGACCGAGGAATGATGACGCGCCGCTTATAGGTGAAGTGGTAGTCCCGGTAAAAACTCTCAATGGAATCCTTGGTGATCTGGCGCACGAACGCGTTGTCGATCTTCAGCCAGCGGGTGGCCAGGTCTTCGGGCACCCCCGCTTCGTGCAGTGAGTCTTTCAGGATCTGGTGGCGCAGCTCGTACAGTTCCCGGGTGATGTACATGTTTTCGTGCACCTGTTGCAGGGGTTTGCCGAGGTATTTCGGGCCGCCCATCTTTTCGCCCATGAAGCTGGTCTGTCGATCCTCGATGGCCTGCTGGCTGTGGCCGGCAAAGAACTGTTTCAACCACGGGTGGACGTAGATCTTGTCGTAGAAGATCCTGTGGACCTTCTGCAACGTGGGCAGGCCGCCGACGGCATCGTAGAGTGTCTGTTTCATCGTGCCGTGTCCCGTGTGTCGTCGTTGAAGAGGGGCTGGTACTGCCGTGCCGCGGCTTCGATGTCGGGTTGGGAAAAGAGGTCGCCGACCACCGCCAGCATGTCGGCGCCGGCATCGATCAGCGGCCGGGCGTTGGCAGCGGTGATGCCGCCGATGGCGACCAGCGGTATGTTCAGCTCCCGTTTCGCGCGGCGCAACAATTCCCTGTCGGCTTGCACTGCGTCGGGCTTGGTGCGGGACGGATGGAAGCGGCCGAATGCGACGTAGTCTGCGCCGGCAGCGGCGGCTTGCCGCGCCAGTTGGTAGCGGTTGTAACAGGATACGCCGATGATCGCAGCCGGCCCGAGCAGTGCGCGGGCCTCGGCGATGCAGGCGTCGTCCCGGCCCAGGTGTACGCCGTCGGCCTGCACCGCGTCGGCGAGGCGGCAGTCGTCGTTGATGATCAGCAGGGCCCGGTGGCGGTGGGTCAGTGCGCGCAGCATTTTGGCGCACCGGGCCCGGCGTGCCGGCTGCCGGGTCTTGTCGCGGTACTGGATCAGCCGTGCGCCGCCGCGCAGTGCGAGTTCAACGGCCCGGGCCAGGGTCTCGGGGTCGGTGTGGCTGGCGTCGGTGATCGCGTACAGGCCGGCCAGGCGGCATGACAGGGGTTCAGTGCAACTGCTGGGGTTCATCGTGTTGGTCGTCGCCATGGGCCCAGAACAGGCGGTTCGGGATGTGCTGGCCCATGCCGATGCGGTAGCCGTTGTTCAGGGATTCCCAGGTGAATTCCTGTGCCTCGAGTACCGCGGTGGTGATCGGCAGGCCCTGTGCCAGCAGGCCGGTGATCGCGGCGGCCAGCGTGCAGCCGGTGCCGTGAAAACTGCCAGGCAACCGGTCCCAGGTGTAGCTCTCCAGCAGGCGGTTCTCGGTGTACAGCCGGTTGACCACGTGCGGGGTGTTTTCGTGGCTGCCGGTGATCAGGATGTGTTCGCTGCCCAGTTCCAGCAGTTCCTGCGCACAGGCGTCGAGGGTGTCGGCTTCGGGGGCGAAGGCGCGGGCCTCTTCACTGTTGGGGGTGAGCACAGTGGTCAGCGGGAACAGCAGGTTGACCATTGCATCGACGAGTTCGTCGTTGGCCAGTTCGCCACCGCCGCCGGCCGAGATCAGCGGGTCCAGCACCACCGGCAGGTCAGGGTAGTCCAGCAGGATGGATTGTATGGCCTCGGCATTTTCGGCGCTGCCGATCATGCCGATCTTGAACGCGGACACCGGGATGTCCTCCAGCACCGCGCGGGCCTGCTCGATAAGCAGCGTGGGCTCCATGGCCTGGAAGTGGATCAGCCGTTCGGTGTCCTGCACGGTGACCGCGGTGACCACCGGCGCGGCGTGGCAGCCCATGCCGGCGAGGGTTTCGATGTCGGCCTGTATGCCGGCGCCGCCGGTGGGGTCGGTGCCGGCGAACACCATGACGACGGGAACGGATGGGCTGTCAATCATTGGCGGTTACCAGGGTGGTTTAGGGCGGGCTGTGGCTGGCCCGTACGTGGCACGATGCCCGTAAGTCTAACACCTTCACCGGGCGATGATCGCAACAGCCTGGTCCCCCTCCTGTCTGCAGGTCCGCGTCGGCTCGTCTACACTGGTTCTGTGGGAGCTTTGATCGACGTCGGTGCAGGATGATGGAGACGAAGGCTGATGAACGGTGACATGCCCTTGCAGTGCAGTCGCATGGTTTCCGCGGCGATGGACTACTGCGACCTGATCGATGACTTTGGTGTGCCCGGGCGGGATGCGCAGTGGGTGGCCCGCATGGGAAAGCTGCTGCCCCGTCTGCATGTGGCGGTGATCGCGTTGTCGGCGGATGTCGAAGACCAGCAGTACTATTGTTTTCCCGACGATGACCAGCGTTGCGAGTTGTATCTGCGCCTGTTGCACGCGTTGCAGGACGACGACGCGCTGTGGGAGAAGCATGGCGACAGTGAAGCCAAGCGCATGCAGCGCCAGCGCCTGTGCGATCGCCTGGCTGACGATCTCACCGATGTCTATTTCGACCTGAAGCGTGGGCTGGAGCTGGTGGAGCACGATGTGCAGCGCGCGGTCTGCGCATGGCGCAACAGTTTCTATCTGCACTGGGGACGCCACCTGCTCGATGCCGAGTGCTGGCTGGCCGCCGTTGGCGCGGGGAACGTGCCGCCGCCGTTGCCGGAGTGGAACCCGGTGGCAATGGCTAGCCAGGCTTGACGACGACCAGGATAACGATAACTATCAGTAGTAATACAGGGAATTCGTTGAACCAGCGAAAAAAGACGTGGCTCTTCCGGTTGCGGCCCAGTTTGAAGTCCTTCACCAGCTTGCCGCAGTAGACGTGATAGGCGATCAGGATCGCCACCAGCCCCATCTTTACATGCAGCCAGGCGCTGCTGCCGAATGCCTGCCAGCCGTAACCCCACAGCAATACCAGCCCGAATACCACGGTCAGCACGCCGCCCGGTGTCATGATGCCGTAGAACAGCTTTCGTTCCATGACCTTGAAACGCTCGTCGCTGATGCTGTCGTCGCTCATCGCGTGGTAGACGAACAGCCGGGGCAGGTAGAACAGGCCGGCGAACCAGGTGGTCAGGAAAATAATGTGAAAACTCTTTATCCACAACATGCTGGTGTCTCCGAACGGGGGTGGGGGTCATTCGCGGTAGTGGGATTCTACCGTCTGCCGCGTGACGATGCCCACCACGCGACAGGCGTCGCGACCGTTGCCGCCGTGGCGGGTGACGCAGAGGGCGTCGACGCCGGCCTGGTCCATGGTCTCCAGTGCCTGCTGCAGGGTGGCCTGCGCGCTGATGCAGGCGATGTCCTCGCGCTGGGCCGGGATCTCCAGCAGGTCGATGGCCTGGTGGTCGGCGGGCGGGTTGGCGTTGAGGTAGCGGGCCAGGTCCGCGGCCAGCAGCAGGCAGTCGGGGGCGCTTCGGTCGCCGCTACTGACCGCGATCCACAGCGGCTGGTGCTCCAGTGTCGCATTGGCCCGCGCCATGTCGATGCAGGCCGGGGATTCCACGAACGCGGTGTTCAGCACGCTGGCGACGCCGACGCGCCGCAGTGACTGGGCGACGGGGTCGCTGCGGTAGTCCAGCCCGCGGGCCTTGAGCAGGGTCAGGAACACCGACTCGCGGCCGAACAGGTGACTGCTGGCGATGCAGGAAATCACCACCGCAAGCATGCCGGGCAGGATGATGTTGGGGTTCGCGGTGAGTTCCAGCAGTGCCATCAGCGCCGCCAACGGGGCCTGCAGGGTCGCCCCCATCATCGCTGCCATGCCCAGCATCGCGTAGAACCCGGGCGACGCCACTGCGCCGGGAAAGATCATCTCCGCCACGTGGCCGAGCGCGCCGCCGGCGGCGGCCCCGATCACCAGGGTCGGGCCGATCAGGCCGCCGGGCAGGCCCAGCCCCAGGCCCACGGTGGTGGCGATGATCTTGAACGCGACGATGCCCAGCAGCAGCCCGATGCCGATCTCGCCGAGCATGGACTGGTTGACCGTGTCGTAGCCGATGCCCATTACCTGCGGCACCCACAGCGCGATTAGGCCGGTGATGATGCCGGCCAGGGTCAGGCGTTTCCACACCGCGATGTCGCCGCTGGCCTCGGCGACCTGTTTCAGCGCGCCGATGAACAGCGCGGCCAGGGCGCCGATGACTATCCCCATTACCATCAGGTACGGCAGCTCCAGCAGTGAGGCCATTTCCAGCGCCGGCACCGCGAAGGCCGGTTCGGTGCCGAACACGAAGCGGGTCAGCGCAGTGGCGCTGACCGCGGCGAGGATCACCGGCGTGAAGCCGGCAATGGTGTATTCCATCAGGATCACTTCCATCGAAAACACCACGCCGGCCAGTGGCGTATTGAACGAGGCCGCGATGGAAGCGGCCGCGCCGCAGGCCACCAGGGTGCGGATGCTGTTGTCGGGCAGGCGCAGCCATTGCCCGAGCAGGCTGCCACTGGCGGCGCCCAGGTGCACGCCCGGCCCTTCGCGTCCCACGCTGTGTCCGCTGACGATGCTCATCACCGCGCCGACGAATTGCAGCACCAGGTTACGTAACGGCAGGTGGCCCTGGTGGTAGGCGAGGCGTTCCAGTACGTGCACCACGCCCACCTGCACGCTGCCGCTTCTGGCCAGGTATTGGAACAGTACGCCGATGGCGAGCCCTCCCAGTGCCGGCAGCAGGAAACGCATCCACGGGGACAGGGCCTCGTAGGCTTCGATGTCGGCGCCGGGCAGCATGCCCGTTTGCAGGTTTTCGATCAGCAGGCGAAAGGCGATGATCACCGCCCCGGCCATCAGCCCGCTGGTCAGTCCCAGCAGTGCGAGTTGGGGCAGGGCATCGACGCTGGCGAGGCGGGTTCGGAATCGTTCTAACATCGGGGGTCCGGTGGCGGCGTGGTGGTCAGCCCGGGGTGTCGGAGGCCGCCGGGGCTGAACGACGTACGACTGGGTAAAACCCCTTGACTCTGTGTGGGGCTTCCATTAAGTTTTGTCCAGTCCTCGCGGCGCAAGCCACAGGATTTAAAATAATAATCATAAAATATTGAAGGCGGCTGCGGCCGCTTTTTTTTTGCGGCGGATTCTCGTGTTGTGCTTTCCGCGTCGTCACCGCCGCCGCGGCGCATGCCCATGCGACGAAGCGACACGCATCCGGTTGCGCTGGCCGCTGTCAGCCCTCCGTCCCCAGGGACTTGATGAACACGCGCGCGTTGCGCCGGTAGTTGTACATGGCCTTGCGCCTTTTCGGCAGGGTGTCCAGCCCGGCCTTCACGAAGCCCCTTTCGAGGAACCAGTGCGAGGTTCGCGTGGACAGCACGAACAGGCTGTCGATGCCGTGTTCCCGGGCGCGTTGTTCGACGTGCTGCAGCAGCGCCGCGCCGCGGCCGGCGCCCTGGTAGTCCGGGTGCACCGCGAGGCACGCCAGCTCGGCGCTGTGGACGGCGGACCTGCCGTCGGCAAACGGGTACAGCGCGGCGCAGGCGATGATCATGCCGTCGCGCTCCACCACGGTGAAGCGCTGAATCTCCATCTCCAGCCGTTCCCGGGAGCGGCGCACCAGTACGTCCGCCTCCTCCAGCGGGGCGATCAGTTCCAGGATGCCGGCCACGTCCTCGATGCTGGCCTGGCGCATGTCTTCGTAGCGGTCGGCGTTGATCAGCGTGCCGACGCCGTCGCGGGTGAACAGTTCCTGCAGCAACACTCCGTCGATCTGCCGACTGAGGATGTGCACGCGCTTGACGCCGTTGAGGCACAGGTTCACCGCGCTGTGCAGGATACGGCGGATGTCCTGCGGCAGCTTGCGCCGTCCGTCGAGGGTCTTTTGTGCGTCGCCCAGGGACAGCTCGCGCACCAGTTTCCGGCGCCCGTCCCGCAGCCCCGGGCCTTCGGCCAGGTACAGCACCTTGTCGGCCTTCAGCGCGATGGCGGCGGAGGTGGCCACGTCCTCGGCACTGAGGTTGAACACCTCGCCGGTGGGGCTGTACCCCAGCGGTGACAGTAGCACCACGCCGCCGAGGTCCAGTTGTGCGTGTATCGCCTCGGCATCGATGCGCCGCACCTCGCCGGTATGCAGGAAATCCGTGCCGTCGCGCACCCCCAGCGGACGCGCGGTGACCGTGTTGCCCGAGGCCACGTGGATGCGGGCGCCGGCCATCGGTGAATGGGACAGTCCCATGGACAGCCGGGCCTCGATTTCCACCCGTACCGTGCCCACCGCCTCTTTCACGCAGGCCAGCGCGGCGTCGTCGGTGACCCGCAACTCGTCCATGCTGACGGTCTGCCGGCCACGGGCTTTGAGCCGGGCCTCCACCTGCGGTCGTGCGCCATGCACCAGTACCAGCCGAATGCCGAGGCTGTTCAGCAGTGCGATGTCGTGAATCAGTTCGCCGAAGCCGTCGTCCTGCACCGCCTCGCCGCCGAACACCAATACGAAGGTGCGCCCGCGAAACGCGTTGATGTAGGGGCCGGCGTCCCGAAACCAGGAAACGAACGGCTTTTGCGTGGTGGTCTTGCTCAACGGGGTTCTCCCTGTGGTCGACGCGGACGTGTCTGCATGATGAGTGATTCGCCGGTGAGCTGGGTTCGACCGGGCGTCGCGCAACGCAGGGGCGATTGTAACCCAGGCTTCGTGGCACGGCATATCGACGCCATCGTTCCGGGCCATGGCGGGGCCGCGAGCGGGGTGACGAATCTGAAGTCAGTGGGACAACGGTGTGCTGATCCATTTTTCGGCACCTGTGAAATACCGGCGCATCTGAGCGATTTGCTTGTATTTCACAGACTTGCACTGGCTTGAGCCAATGGCGGCGCATCCGTGTGCCGCGCAATTGACCCGGCGATCTCAATTGCTGGCCCAGTAATAACATTTTTATTTTGTGGTTATTTTCTCGTGAAATTGAATGAAGCCAAAAAAATACATGTTTAAAACCCTAAAAAAAGACGTTTTTTCGCTTGAAAAATTCTTGAGCGGTTTGTTATGGTTTGTGCGCGCGACGCGGGGCTGAGAAGTTTTTCCGATTGTTGTCGCGAACAGACTCATATCAATCTTTCAAATTGGGGAAAATATCATGGAACTCAAAGCTACTGCTTTCGCCAGCGTTGCCTGCATCGTTTCTATCCTTGGCCTGATCGTCGCCAACGTTTAAGAAACGGTTGAGCATTGATCGGGGGCGGGGCTCTGGCCTCGCCCCCTTTTTTGTATTTCCCGCCATTTTGTCTGTTTTTTTCCTTTACTCGTTATTTTCCAATATTTAACCCTCTTTTTCGTGGGTGATATGTCTCGGCCGGTCCTGTGCGTCGGGTGATGTGTGTATAATTTCCGGCCAACTCGTGTTCATTTTCTGTCGACCAGCGTTGCGGCCCGTGTTTTCGGTGCGATGTTCCGCCGGGCGAGGTCGTAGCCGAGGGGAGTGTCGTTGAATTTCTGGGGAAAGCTCGTAGGTGGTGGCCTGGGCTATTTGCTGGCGGGGCCGTGGGGGCTGGTGATCGGTGCGTTTTTCGGGCACCAGTTCGATCGCGGGCTGGCCTCATTTCAGGATGGCGTGATGGGTGGCGCTCATCAGGCCCTGGCGCAGCAGGCCTTTTTCGAGGCAACGTTCTCCATCATGGGGCACATGGCCAAGATCGACGGCCGGGTCTCGGAGCAGGAGATCGCGCTGGCCCGCGAGGTCATGGCGCGCATGGGGCTGTCCGAGCAGTCGCGCCTGCTGGCCATCGAGCTGTTTACGCAGGGCAAGCAGCCGGGCTTCGACCCGAACGAGGTGCTGACGCGCTTCCTGCAGGCCAGCCGTCGCGCGCGCAATCTTCACCAGATGTTCATCGAGATCCAGCTGCATGCCGCCTATGCCGACGGGGCCATGGATGCGGCCGAGCGTGGCCTGCTGCTGTCCATCTGCGAGACCCTGGGATTTTCGGAGGCCGACCTCGATCGTCTCGATGCGATGATTCGCGCGGAGCGCCATGCCGGTGGTGGCGGGCCGGTGGAAAAGGTGTCGCTGGATGATGCCTACGCGATCCTGAACATCACCCCGGAGGCCACCGATGCAGAGGTCAAACGGGCCTACCGGCGCCTGACCAGCCAGCACCATCCGGACAAGCTGGTCGCCAAGGGGCTGCCGGAAGACATGATGAAGCTGGCGCAGGAGAAGACCCACGAGATCCGCACTGCCTACGAGCGTATTCGCGACAGTCGGGGTTTCTGACGAGGCTGCCAACCCGGCAATTGAGATCGTCGGGCCAATGTAAGCCCGTGAAACACAAGCAAATCGCACAGTTGCGCACGTATTTCACGGGCGCCATTAACTCGATCAGGACGATCGATTCAAAGGCCAGGTCAACGGTTGATCTGTGTGCCTGGCGCGGTGCGGGTGAGCCAGCTGGCGACGCGCTTCACCAGTGTCGCATCCAGGCCACGAAAGAAATGATCGGCGCCCGGTATCTCCACTCGCCGATAGGCCGGGTTGCCGGCCTGGCGTGCCGCACCCGCGCGGGCCCGGGCCGTGTTTATCACCGCGTCCAGATCCTGGCTGCCATAGATGTCCAGCACCGGCAGCGTGATCTTCGCCAGTGCGTCCGGGGCATAGGCCGGGGTACCGGGCCGGCCGTTCATGCCGATGCCGACGAAGGCGCGCAGGGTCGGGTAGTCCTGCTGTCGTTGCGCGAGGAAATTCGCCCCCATCGCCGCGCCAAGGCTGTGGCCGATGATGACGATATTCTTGATGCCGAGTCGTTCCAGCTGCCGGATACCGGCATCGATGCGGGCGTCGGCCTCGGGGAACAGTGCCAGGTATTCGTCGGGCCGGGCATCGTTGGGCAGTACCGGCAGTTGCAGGGACAGCGTGGCCCAGCGGGCCTCCGGCAGCTCCCGGCGCAACGGGCCGATCACGTCGGGCCAGTTCGGGTGGGCCCCCATGCCGTGCAGCAGGATCGCGCCGCCCCGGATCCCGTCACCGGGAACCGGGGTGAACAGCGCGAGAAATCCCCGGCCATCGGCTTCCAGGGTCTGCGCCTCGCCCACCAGCAGGCCGTCGCGGATCTGTTCCGCCCAGCGGCGCTCCTTGAAGATGTCCGAGGCCGTGGCGCCGGTGGCGAGGCCCAGCAGCAGTATCGCCAGTAACAGGGGGCCGATTTTCCGAACCGTCATGGCAACCTCCAGCGAAGTAAAGTGTGCCGCCAGCATATCGACCCCGCCGATTCCCGCCAAGCTCGGCGCAGTCGCTGGCTGAAAAATCCCCGCCAATAGGGTAAAGTGCCCGGTCCGAATTTTCAGTTCGCTCGCCGGGAGGCTTTCGGACGTGTGACACCGGAGGCCGGGCGGCTGCGCCCCCTTCACAACCAGAGGCCAGAACCATGCCAGATTTCAAGATCGCTCCCTCCATTCTTTCCGCCGATTTCGCCCGCCTGGGCGAGGAAGTGGACAATGTCATCGCCTCTGGCGCCGACGTGGTGCACTTCGACGTGATGGACAACCATTACGTGCCCAACCTCACCATCGGCCCGCTGGTCTGCGACGCGCTGCGCAAGCACGGTGTCACCGCCGACATCGACGTGCACCTGATGGTCAAGCCGGTGGACCGCATCATCCCCGACTTCGCCGCCGCCGGTGCCTCGTACATCACCTTCCACCCCGAGGCCTCCGAGCACATCGACCGCACCCTGCAGCTGATTCAGAATGAGGGCTGCAAGTCCGGCCTGGTGTTCAACCCGGCCACCCCGCTGGATGTGCTCAAGCACGTCATCGACAAGGTGGACATCGTGCTGCTGATGTCCGTCAACCCCGGCTTCGGTGGACAGAGCTTCATCCCCGCCACCCTGGACAAGCTGCGCGAGGCGCGCAGACTCATCGATGCCTCCGGCCGTGACATCCGCCTGGAGATCGACGGCGGCGTGAAGGTGGACAATATCCGCGAGATCGCCGAGGCCGGCGCCGACATGTTCGTGGCCGGTTCCGCCGTATTCGGCGCCGCGTCCGACAGCGACGCCAATACCTATGATTCCGTGATTGCCGCGTTCCGCGAGGAGCTGGCCAAGGCCAAGGTATAACCACTCATCGTTAGACTTCGGGGCGCGGCAACGCGCCCTTTTTTATTGCACTGACTTAATTGCGAAAGCCCTGGAAGAAGATATGAGCATACAAAAGCCCGAGAT
>Ga0256830_1001248_pt1 | contig 18285 bp, 12 predicted proteins | sample 128326metaG_FD_190537 | JGI IMG/M metagenome (GOLD analysis project Ga0256830, IMG submission 190537) | Hydrothermal vent microbial communities from Lau Basin, Pacific Ocean - 128-326 | ecosystem: Environmental > Aquatic > Marine > Hydrothermal vents | place: Pacific Ocean: Lau Basin | collected... | reverse complement strand
CCGGAGAAGAAGAAGCTTCTCGAGATCGCACGCGGATCCGGGCGATCGTTGCTCGCGCTACTCGGTGACATTCTCGAGTTCTCTCGCCTCGAGGCGGGTGCCATGACGATGGAGAGTCGCGAGTTTACGTTGAGGCACCTCGTCGAAGGCACGGTTGAAGTCGTTGCGCAGCCCGCGGGAATCAAAGGCATCTGCCTTTCTCTACACATGGAAAAGGGGCACGATCTCATCTTGCTCGGTGACTCGACCCGCCTGCGACAAGTGTTGGTGAATCTCTTGGGGAACGCCGTGAAGTTCACCGAGGAGGGGGAAGTAGCGCTCGAGGTTCTCGTGGAAGATGAGCCCGGCGGCGAGCGCTGCAAGGTCGTCATGTCGGTCTCGGATACCGGTGTCGGAATACCGGAGGAACGTCTTGACGCAGTCTTCCTTTCTTTCGAGCAAGCGAGTTCGGGAACGACACGGCAGTTCGGAGGATCGGGGCTCGGCTTGACCATCTCACGGATGATCATGCGCGAGATGGACGGCGACCTGACGGTAGAAAGTACGCTTGGGCGCGGATCGAAATTTACGGCATCTGTGACGCTTGATGTCCTCGGAAGAGATGGAGAGGCGATGCCTGATCTCTCGCATGAGAAAGTCGTGCTCATCGATTCCCATCCCTGGTCACGGGAAGCGGCCTCGAGCATCTTTGCAGCCCTCGGTGCGGAAGTCGTCGCATATTCCGATCTGGAAAGTCTCCCGGAAGAATTGCCGGCGGGGTGTCGGGTGCTGATCGACGAAGAACTCTGGCCGGACTACCAGCGATCCGAGGAGGTTGAGGCCTGCCCCTTGGTGAGGATCGGATCGCAGTTCGAAAGTCGATGCGGAAACATCTTGAGACCGTTGACGATTTCTCGAATCGAGCAGGCCCTCGAGGGGCGGGCAAGAGCCGATTCGGTAAAGGAGGCAGCGCTCGCTCCCGGCTCCCATCCGTTGGCCGGGCGGAAGATCCTGGTCGCCGAAGACAACCCGGTCAATCAGAAGCTTCTGCTGCATATGCTCGAAAGATGGGGGGCCGAAGTCGATATGGCATCCGACGGTAGCGAAGCGCTCGAATTCATCGAGAAGGAAGACTACGACCTCATCTTGATGGACATCTCCATGCCCAGGACGGACGGCATCGAGGTGATCCGCATTCTCCGTGCTTCCGAGCAGTGGCGCGATCTCACCGTGATCGCACTGACCGCTCATGCTCTGCGGGAAGACTACGAGCGCTTTCTTTCGGTCGGATTCGACGAGGTGATCACCAAGCCGGTGATGCCGGAGGAACTCAAGCGCGTTCTGCACGAGAAAACCCAAGCTTGCGAGCCCGCGCGCTAGCCGGCGCTCGGGCGCTCTTGCTCGAGGGGTTCCTGAAACGCTCGGATCAGACTTCTCGGGGCGCTGGTCCGAACCAGCCTTCACGATCCAAGGCGGCTGCGCGTGCTGCGTGAGATCGGCCGATCAGGCGCCTCCAGCGATCTCTTTCGAAGCATTCCTTGACGCGGTCGATAGCCTCCTCCATGGCTTCGCGACCTCGCTGTACGGCAGGCATCGCGGCGGAGAAACTCAGCCAGTGAATGTCTTCGACCTTCGGCCGCACGATCACGTCGGCGATACGATTGCGCGTGCGGCGCAGATTCCATTCACCGCATTCTTTGGCGCGGTTCATGATGTCGGTACCGCGACCGAGGCTTGGAGGTTCCAGGAAGTTCTTCGAAACGTCGACACCGATGATGAGATCCACCTTTTGCCGCAGCAGTGGGCGCAGCGGAATCTTGGCCACCACCCCTCCGTCGGTCAGCATCATGCCGTCGAAGGAGCGGGGAGGAAGCAAGCCGGGGACGGCTCCGGAAGCGAGCAGGGCCTCACGCAGCGGTCCCCTGTGAAACAGCACTTCGTTGCCGGTGATCAGATCGACGGCGTTTGCGTAAAACGGGAGCCGCAGGGACTCAAAGGTCGTATCGGGGACCAGCATCTCGATGTTGTGCCGGTAGTCGCTTTCTGAGACGAAGGACTCGTTCAGGTAGGTGCGCCCGAGGAAAAGTCCCCTGCGGAAGGCGCTCTTGACATGTGCGGTCCAAGTCTCAGCGTCTTGCCGGGCCTTGGAGAGATACTCGAGTTCTTCCTTTCGGTAGGCATCGGAATTGACGAAGTCGGAAATCCACGTTTCGGCTGCGTAGGCGTCATCCCGCGTGATCCACACGGCTCCGATCAAGGCGCCGACGCTGCATCCGGAAAGCGCGACCGGAGTCAGATCATTCTCTTCGAGTACCTGCAGCACGCCGAGGTGAGCTAGACCTCTTGCCGCGCCGCCCCCGAGGGCGAGCCCCACCCGAGGCTTGCGCGAAAAGGCCGAAATCATGATCCACCGTCTCGTGCCATGGCGGCTTCTTCGAAGCGCCGAACGATGTCGCTGACGGCTTCGATACGTTCGATGCCTTGGACGCTCTTGCCGGCCTGATAGTACTGCTGATAGGCGCTGTCGCGGTTGAGAGACTTCTTGAGGTGTCGTAGAGAGCGCAGTGCGTAGAAGGTTCGCATCCAGTGCTTCGTTCGTCGTCCTCTCAGGAGCCGACGAGCCAATGGGCCGGAGCGTGTCCCGACGGCCTCGACCCAAGGGGTGCGGATCACCGAGACCGGAACGCCGCTGAGCTTATCGGTGAGCACGATGTCGTCCGATCCGGCATCGAGGATCTTCTGCTTGTAGTCGTCGTGAGCGCTGCACTCGGTCGTTGCGATGAACCGCGTTCCGAGTTGCGCACCGGCGTAGCCCATTCTCAAGATGTGCGCGAATTCCGCTGCATCTCCGATGCCTCCCGCGCAGACCAGCGGGACGCCGAGATCCGCGAGTTCTTCGAGCAGGGCGGCAGGGCTCTTGGCTCCGGCATGTCCCCCGGCCCGGTCGTTGACGGTGATCAGACCGTCGACCCCCGCTTCGAGCGCTTTGAGAGCCCAGCGTCTTTCGGTGACATCGTGGTAGACCACACCGCCTACGGCATGGACCTTCTCTGCGACCCATCGTGGATGACCCATCGCCGTCACGAAGAAACGAACCCCCTCTTCGAGTGCGATATCCACCCAGGCCCTCATCCGATCTTCGTATGCCTTGACGGACTTTTCGATCAATGCGTTGAATCCGATCGGTGCTCCCTCGGCTAGCGAACGAATGTGTCGTAGACCCTCTCGGAAATCGTAGCCGTGCACGTAGGTCAGAGAAAGCGGCTGAACGATGCCGATGCCGCCGGCAAGAGATACGGCGGCCACGAGTTCGGGGTTGGAGCAGGGGTACATGGCGCCGCAGATGAGCGGTACTCGGATTCCGGCGTGGCGAGTGAGCGGGGTGTCGATGCCCGTCTCGGCGGCGGTATGTGAGTCGGCTTCCATGGGATGATGATATCAGCCGGGCCTCGTGACTGTCTCGCCAGGGTGGCATAATGCCCCCGAGTGCAAGCCAAGAGGAAAGTCGATGAGGGTGCCGTCACTGATCTTGCGACAGCTCTACTCCTTTGGGAGTCTGGAAAATACCGCGGACGGCGTGCGCTTCGCGTTGAAGAACCGCCTGAGCGATGCGACTTTGACGGCCATCGATCGCGTGATGATCGGCAAGGAGGTCATCAGGCCCGAGAAGATCCGCGTGGAACTCGAGGGCGGGCAGCCGCTGTCGGCGGTTTCGATCACCCCCGATCAGCCCTTGGATTTTCCCCTCAAACAGTCCATCCGCCTCGTCGTCGACACCGCAGCGCTCGATAGGGGCAAGCACGATATTCGCATCGAATGCCGCACCGAGCCCTTCGGCAAGCTGAAGATCAAGGTCAGCGACGCGCTGAGCGCTGAACGCGCGCATGGGAACGCTTCTCGCCGCTCGGGGGTTCCCTACGACAAGCGGAACGACTACACCCCCGATCTCGTCGCTCGTCGCCAAAGCTACGTCCGAGAGTTTAGCGGAGCTTCGTTCGAGCACTTGCAGAATTTTTCCTTCGATCCCGCCAAGGTCGCCGGGAACGTCGAGAACTTCACCGGTGTCGCCCAGGTTCCGATCGGTTTTGCCGGCCCGCTTCACGTCAAGGGCGAGCACGCCGACGGCGAGTTCTTGATTCCCCTCGCGACGACGGAGGGGACGCTCGTCGCATCCTACAACCGGGGAATGAAATGCTTGAATCTCGCAGGAGGGGTGACCTGCACCGTCATCGGCGACTACATGCAGCGTGCTCCGGTGTTCATCTTCGACTCGGCGCGCGAGGCACGCGATTTCAAGTCATGGGTCGATGACAATTTCGATCTCATCCGCAAAGTCGCTGAAGAGACCTCGTCAGTGGCCCAGTTGGTGTATATCGACACCTACTTGGCCAACAAGTTCGCCTTTCTGCGCTTCAACTACACCACGGGCGATGCCGCGGGGCAGAACATGGTCGGTCGGGCTACTTTCGCCGCATGCTCTTTCATTCTCGAGCAATCGGATTCCGTGCGGCGGTTCTTCCTGGAATCGAATCTTGCCACCGACAAGAAGGCATCGCAGGTCAACGTGATGCGCACACGCGGCAAGCGCGTCGTCGCTGAAGCGACCATACCAAGAGACGTGCTGATTGAAAGCATGCGGGTCGAACCCGAAGCCCTAGCCTATCACTACGGCGTGGCGGGAATCGGCGCCTTCCTCTCCGGGGCTCACAACAACGGCCTCCATTCGCCCAACGGCATCACCGCCATGTTCATCGCTACCGGCCAAGATGTGGCCAATGTCTCGGAATCCTCCGCAGGAATCCTCTATGTCGAGCTGACGCCGGAGAAGGACCTGCACATCTCGCTGACCATTCCTTCGCTGATCGTGGCGACGCACGGCGGCGGCACCGGATTGCCGACGCAAAGCGAATGCTTGGAAATCCTCGGATGCAAGGGGCGAGACACCGTTCGCAAGTTCGCCGAGATCGTTGCGGGCGTTGCGTTAGCGGGTGAGATCTCCCTGGCTTCGGCCATTTCATCGATGGATTGGGTTTCAAGCCACGAACGGTACGGACGAAATCGCTAGCCGACCCGCTACGGGGAGCGCATGAGCAAGCAGATTCAAGAGCGACTCGAGTCGGGCTTCGAGGTGATGAAAACCGAGAAGTCACAGGGGATCATTCGCCGCCTCTTGGTGACGCAGCGTCACCTCATCGGCTTGGCGATGGGTAGCGTCATCGCCTCCATAAGAGTCGAGGAGGGACGGGCCAAGCCCGGGGAAGGGAAGGAGCCGGCCGAAAAACCAAGCGGCTGGTCCTATCGTCTGCGAAAAGTTCTTTCGTTGATATATCGCCCTTTCATCTCTTCCGAATTGGTCGATCTTCCCTTTCCCGAGCAGTTTCGTCGCCGGCTCGAGATCCTCGGCCCGACCTATATCAAGTTAGGGCAAGTGCTCTCGCTTCGCGAAGACCTCCTTCCTCGCGAGATCACTCGTGAACTCAAGAATCTATTGGATCACCTGCCTGTCGTGCGCTTCGAGCGTTTTCGGGAATTGGTCTCCAAGCATCTCGGGCGGGATGTCGATGAGATCTTCTCCCACATCGATTCTCAGCCGCTCGGTTCGGCTTCCATCGCACAGATTCATCGCGCGACGACGGTAGATGGCGAGGATGTCATCATCAAGCTCGTCAAGCCGACGATTCGCGCAACATTGCGCCGGGATGCCATCTTGCTGAAGATCTTCGGCCGCTTTCTACAACTTTTTCTCGGCCGGTTTCAGCCGAAGCGCGTGATCGACGAATTCGTGAACTACACTTTGCGCGAGGTGGACCTTCGCCTCGAGGCGGACAATGCCGAGACCTTCCGCGCGAATTTCAAAGACCTTCCCGGCGTCGCTTTTCCGAAGATCTACCGCCAATACTCGGCGCAAAGCGTGTTGACCATGGAGTTCTTCGATGGCTACAAGCCCTCGGATCAACGACTGCAAGAAATGTCGGATAAGGATCGCGAGAAACTGATCGACCTCGGTTCGGCGGCGATCATTCGCATGCTCTATCGCGACGGTTTTTTTCATGCCGATCTTCATCCTGGGAACTTGCTGATTCTCGAGGGACCTCGGTGCGGCTTCATCGATCTCGGAATGGTTGGGCGTTTCGATGAGGAACTGCGGCGCACGCTGCTCTACTACTTCTATTGCTTGGTCATGAAAGATGCGGAGAACGCCTCACGCTACTTGGTGAGCGTGGCCGATCCGGGTCCCGGAGCCGATCCGGTCGGATTCCGCCGCGACATCGAGGATACCTGCCGGCGTTGGACGCGGGCGGCGAATTTCGAGGAGTTCTCGCTTGCGCAATTGATGCTCGAGTCCGTAGGCCGCGCCGGACACTACAGGATGTATTTTCCTGTCGAGATGGTTTTGATGGTCAAGGCGTTGGTGACCTTCGAAGGCGTGGGCCAAATGCTTCTGCCCGGTTTCGACGTCGTGCAATTGAGCAAGGCGCACGTGAACAAGATCTTCATGGCACAGTTCAATCCTCTACGGATCGCCAAGGAAGGGTTGCGCGGTGCGCCCGAGATGGTCGATGCGTTGGTCAAAGCCCCGATGCTCGTGACCGAAGGACTGAGGTTTTTGGAGAAGACGACGAGGTCTCCTCCGGAAAACCCTCTCAGCGGGCTGCGCGGAACGTTGTTTGCGGGCTTTAGTCTCGTCTCTGCAGCCATCGTATTGGCCTTCGATGGGCCTTGGCCGGTGACGGTCTTGCTCTTCTTGTTGGCCTTCGCCTTGATCTTGAGAAAGGGGCGCTAGGCCATGTCCGGGCGGCCCATCGCAGAGGACGGGGGGCGGCCTCGAGCCCCCGAGGATCCGTTCGATCCGGATTTTCTGGCGGCTCTCGATGCTGAAGTTTTCGAACCGGTCCTTGCGCACTACTTTCGGCCGAAGTTGATCGGCTCGGAGAACATTCCGCAGGAAGGACCGGTGATTCTCGCGCCCAACCACAGCGGGAATGCTTTTCCTTGGGACGGCATGATCTTCGACATCCTGCTCTGGCGTCGCGATGGGCGCCGTCCGGAGGCGAAGTTTCGCTCGGTTTTCGAAAAGGAACTCGCCCTGACGTGGTGGATGCGGCCCTTCGGTATCGATAACTTCTGGAGACGAGGCGGCGGCGTCGATCTGACCTTCGAGAATTTCCATCGTTTGCTCGCGCAAGGCGAGCGCTTGATCTACTACCCGGAAGGCGTTCCCGGTATCGGCAAAGGATTCTTCCGTCGCTATCAATTGCAGCGCTTTTCTACGAGCTTCGTGATTCAGGCTGCTCGCAACCGGGCGCCGGTATTGCCCGTCTACATCATCAACGCCGAGTGGGGGATCCCGCTGAGCTTCACCATCGCTGCGCTCGATCGTCTGCTCGAAAAGTACTTCAAAGTCCCCTTCTTGCCGTTGCCCGCGGCACTGATCGCAATCGTATTTCCCTTCGCCTGGTATGCGACCCTGCCGACTCGCATGGTCTATGTCGTGGGCGAGCCGCTGGATGTCGCGGCGATGGTTCGCGAGGAAGGTGTAGAGGATCTCGAACCGCCGAACAAGGCGCGGGACGGCGCCGCTTTCAGGAGAGTCGCGGATCGCATTCAACAAGACATGCAGGAAAGGTTGAAACGCCATGTCCAAGAGCACGGGATGCGACCTTTCGATCTCGGCTCCTTCCTGAAGGAAGTGGTGCGAGCTTGGTCGAATGGGGTCTTCTGGCGGACCTTGCCGACCGGCTGGCCGATCTCCTTCGTGCGTTTCGTTCGCGACCGGCAGCGCCCGCCGGCGCGCAGCCGCCTGCATGCTTGGCTTCGCGATCTCGATCTCGCAGCGTTTTATCTTCCTTTCGGCTGGCCGCTCCTCTCGCTGACACGAGCGCTGCGCAAGGCGCCGTATGGAAGCAGAGGCATCGACGAAGCGACGAGACGAGAAAAAGAAGGAGCCTACCTTTGGAAGCTCGATGAACGCCCTCTGCGCTCTCGCGGGCGGAGTGGATGAGGCGGATCGAGGGAGTGTGTTCGCGGCTGACCGGATTGGCGCGCCTCGCGCATCTTTCGGTTGTCGGCGGCAGGGATTCACGGTAGGCCCTATGTAGGGGCCTCTTCGAGCAAGAGCGAAAATATCAAAAATGATGTCAAAAATGATATCGAAAGCGATACGGAACAGGGAACACAGAACAGGTCATAGGGAGTGCGCCAAATGATGAGAATCGGGGTTATGGAGTGTTCGAGCCGGCACGGAGTGCGGCAGATCGCAACGACGATGACAAGGGTGGCGATTTTCGTTTGTCTTGCATCGCTTACGTCGGCGATCGCTGCGGAGCCGCCTCGTGTATTCACCAATGACGACCTTCCGGAAATGCCGGCATCTCGAACGATCGTAGCCGACGCCGGATCGTCATCCGTCGAGCCGACCACGTCTTGGACTCTCGACGTCATGGCCGAAGAGATGGTCGGCGTACGCGGGCTTCAGCGAGTCGTAGCGGGAAAGCAACCGACGGTGCCGGAATTGCTCCAAGAGGCGGAGCGCCTGCAAAAGCGGAGGATGGGCTTGCTGGTGCCTTTCATCTCCCGACGCTTCGCCGCGCCTACGCCGGAGGAGCGTGAGGAGGAAAAAGGACTCGACAATCGAGCGCGCGTGGCGAAGGTGCAATCGCGGCTCGACGAAGTGCTCACTCTGTTGCGAGAGGCCGGCGCTGAGGCTCCGTCACTAGGCTTCGGTCGTCCCGCTCCGCTGATCGTCGTCGGTCTCGGCGAGAGCCCCGCCGCCGAACTCAGCCTCAGCGGGAAACCGGAATTCCCTCAGGAAACGGTCGCGGGGAAAGAGAGCACCGAGAGCCTTCGGCGGGAGATCTTCCGCGACATGGATGAACTTCAGGTTTTCGTGACGGTAGGAGAGGCCGAAGAGCCCCGCTGGGAATCGATCTTCTCAGCCAAGGGCGAAGGCGTGCCGATCCTCCTGCCCTATTGATGCAAAGGCTTCATCAGGCAGAGGCCGCCATCAGACATCCTTGCGTCGAGGCGCGAAGGCGAGAAAGTACAAAAGGACGAGGGCTAGAGGGGGGATGAAGATCGAAAGCGACAGCGCGCCCGGATAACCGGCCCTCGCAACGATGCGCCACAACGGAATCACAACGAGCATGGCGATGATCCCCAGCAAGAGGGCCTCGGAAAAGGCCAAGTTTCCCATATCGACCTCTCAGAACGCCTAGCTTGTGATGCGTTCGTGCACGTTCTCTAATGAAAGGATTGGAGATCGGAGATCTCTAGCGAGCGACGTCGCAGCGTTTCTTCCGTCGTGGCTCCGCCGGTCACTTCGGCGGGAGTGAGAGGGATCCAGAAGATACCGCCTCCGAGGGCTCCGACGATGATGCCCTGTTCTTCTCCGTCGGCATAGTCGAAGGTGGGGGAGGTGAGCGGGGTGCCGGGCGCGACCTCCCAGGTTCGCAGGGAAGCGCCGTCACGAGCATCGAGTGAGATCAACGAGCCGTCATCCAAGGCGAAAAAGGCTACGGTATCGCCGCGGGCGAAGGCATTGCGCAAGACGATGGGTTCTGCGGCGGCCGCTCGAGCGTGAGCCCAATGCGAGCCCGTATCGAAGAGGCGGTCGGCACCGATCTTGAGACCGTGAACTGAGCTTTCGGTCGTGACGGCCACTTGATTTTCGAATGCGCCCTCTCCGGCGGGGATGGGGTTGCTGACCGCAAGACCGCGAACGGCCCCGTCTCCAAGATCGAGCGAGTCGATCAGGACCAACGCCGATCCGGCTTCGCCGTCACGTTCGACGGCATCGAAGAGATAGAGCATCCCGTTTTCGGAACCGACCAAGAGCAAGGCATCGTTCTCGCGGCGCGAGAAGGGGATCGGAGTTGCTCGCACGCTGCCGAGACCGGAGAGCGTGGCGTAGGCCGACAGTTCCGGCCCCTCCGCGATCTCCATGACGACGAGCGAAACATCCGCTGCAGTGTCGAGCAGAGGAACGTAGACGAGATTGTTCCCTGCGCTGCGGTAGAGGATGCGCGGTGGAGCGGTCGAGGCGCCGAGTCCGGCTTCGCCGCCGCCGAATCGATCGAAGAGGTTGGCCAAATCGTGGGAGTAGATCAAGACACCGTTCTCGGTGCCGTCACAGTCGGTGGCGACGAGCACGACGTCGTCCGAATCGTTGGTATTGGCGTCGAAGGCGTCGAGCATGACCACGGGGCCGGCCGTCAGGCGTCCTTCGGTGCAGCCTGCGTCTCCCCCCGTTCCTGCGACGGCGCGGACTGCGTCCGGATCGGTCGTGTCGTCATCGAGTCCGTAGCGATAGAGGAAACCATCTCGTCCGGACAGATAGGTGGTCAGATCGGGCGCATCCTCTGCACCGAGATCTCCCGCCATCGGGCGCGCGAAGGAAAGTGCTCCGACCTGAGGAAGCGACCAATCACCGCGGAGGCCGTCTTCGGCCGTCACGCGATTCAAGAAGCCCGCATCCCCGGTACCGACCACGTATCGTCCGGCTGCCGCCGCCGGAGGGGCGAGCTGGTCGGATACGGTCGAATAGGACCAGCGTGCCGTCGAGGGATCGATGGGATAGCCGAGGGCTTCCACGCCTTCAGAGTAGGTCAAGTCGGCGTTGTAGGTGAAGGCTGCAAGGTAGACCTCGTATCCGTCGAGAGCGGCGGCTTGCGAGGGGATCTCCACCGAGCAACTCGTGCTCGAAGTCGGTTCTACGCACAGGACCAGCGCGTCCCCAATGCGCGTCAGTGGTCGCAGCGGGAGTCCTGCAAAAGGTTCGACCCGGATCGGAACGACGCTGCCGAGAACGACCACACCGACCACCGTCGAGTCTTCGGTGGCGGCCCATTCCATGGTCAGCGTACCGGCCCGCCGCGACGCCGTGAAGCGTTCGACCGGAGTCGGCGCGACGCGTACGAGGCGGGGAAGCGCGAGATCGAATCCGAGCGCGCGAAGATCGGCGCTGCGGAAACGGCGCTCGGTGGTCGCAGATGGCGTGACGTTCGAAACACCGATGGCCGGTGCCCGCATCAGCGTGCGCTGCTCCCAGCGTTCGGGGGCCGGAGCGGCGGCAGCGGACGGGATCGAATATGCGCCGAGCGCCATCGAGGCCAGACAAAACGAAAATGCACGAACCGATGAACGATTGGACGATACGAGACGAAGACTGAGCATGATCTGATCTCCCCTTGAAACACTCCAAGATTCTACCGCGAAAACGTGCTTGGGAGATCAGTCTTTCTTCAGAAAAGAGACGTATTCGCGAAAAGCCGTGCGAGCGGCGATGAAGTCGCGGTGTTCGAGTCCGAGCTCTTGCGAAATCAGCCGCACCTCGGCGTCTTCAGTCGAGCTGATCGTCTCGTCGGATGCCGAAACGGCGAAAAGACAGGAAAGTAGGGCAAGGCGTTGCTTGCGCGTCGAATTCTCTTTGAAATCCCGGGTGACGATGTAATTTTCGGTCCCGCCGAAGAGGAGGTTCTGCGTTTTGGCGAGTTGAACGACGATGATGGCCTGATCTTCGGGGATCTCACCTCGTTCCGACACCAGTTTTTCCATCGCTCGTGTCTCTTCTTGCGAGACTCCGGCATCAACGTGGGCTACGCGGCCGAGAATATAGGCGAAGCGGGCGAGGAAGCGCGCACGATCGGGGTCGAGGCGATCGAGCGCCTCGACGATCTCGCGTACGGCGCTCGGCTCGTCACTCGAGTCGTCGCCCTCTTTTGGGGACAGCCCAAGCCATTTGAGCAGCGACATCTTTTTCTCCGGTCGGCGAAGTCAGCCGTGAGTGTGGGATTCTAGCCGAGCGCGGCATTCGCTGCGACGAGAGAGATCTCACTCCCGCTCGATGGCGGATTCGAGATCGTCGAGAGCCGACTTCAAACGCGACGTCACGCTTTCTTTCGTGCTCGGGGAAGGCTTGATCTCGGCGTCGGGAACTCCGGCGGCACGCCAAAGGTCGCGGTCATCGTCTTGGAGTAGGTCCGTGCGCAGGGTGACGCCGTGACGCTCCAAGATCGGAAGCAGGTGCTCGCTGCGGTCGAGCAGGTCGCGTCGAGTCATGCGGTAGGCGTGTTCGCAGATCGCTCGGCGCGAGGCGATGGAAAAGACGTTGGTGAAGAACATTCTTTCGTCGTGAGGTAGAGCTTGAAAGATCACGATTTCGGCGTCGGGGTATTTCTCTGCATAGGATGCGATACCGGTGGAGAGTCGAGAGTGGATCAAGGTTCGCACCGTCTGCGAGAGCATCGTCGGCAGACCGCGCGTGATCAGCCTTTCCTGACCGTGACCATCGGGATCCGGCGCGAGCGAAGTGTCGATCGGAACGATGGGATTGATGCAGAAAAGCAGGTCCACGCCCTCGTCGAGCAGTACCGAAGCGTGAATGGTCTTCAGCAGCACGCCGTCGACGAAGTATCGCCCGCCGATCGATACCGGCGGGTAGATCCCGGGTAGTGCCGTGCTGGCTTGAACCGCCTGCGAGATGGGTACGTCGTCATAGCCCTCTTCGCCGAAACGAACGGCCGTACCGGAGTTGAGGTCCGTGGCAATGATCCGCAGACTTCGTCGGAGCTTGCGGAAGTCGTCCGTGCGGCCCGGGCGTTCGAAGATCGACTCCAGATAGGCGCGAATGGGGTCGTTGTCGAAGAGGGCGACGGGAACGGCCTGAGAGAGCTTCCCCGCGGCATCGAGCGCGCTTTCTTCGAGCGGATGAGCCAAGTAGTCGGAGAGCGCCGAAACCGCCAGTTTCGGCAGCATCATCGCCCGCCGGGCGAACTCACCGAGCGCTGGTGTGTGGAACGTGCGCCGCGTGAACGGATGCATTCCCGGTTCCGGACGAACGATGGCTCGGCACATCTGATCGGGTGTCAGGCCATTGGCGAGGCATGCGGAGACGAAAGCTCCGGCGCTGACGCCCGCATAGAGGTCCATCTCGTTGAAATCGAGGCCCTCGAGCGCTTCGCTGAGCGCAAAAAGCGCGCCGATCTCGTAGACGGCTCCTTCCGGCCCGCCGCCGGCTAGAGCGAGTGCGATGCTCCGGCCGGTGGATGGTTTGCGTTTCGGCATCAGGCGAGAATCACTCGGCGGCGGCCGTCTTCTGGCCGGTCTTCGTGGACGCTTTCCCGGGGCTCTTCTTCTCGTCGGATTTCATGGTCTCGAGCTTCTCGGTCAGATTGGCGACCCGTTCGGCAAGAGAGGCGATTTCACCTCGAGAGGGAATCCCGAGCTTTCCGAGCAAGGAGGTCAGCGAGTCTTCGACGCGAGTTTCCACTTTGCCGACGATCTCTCCGGTTTTTGTGCGCACATTCTCGACCGGGCGCTTGGCTCGAGGCGCGAAGGCCTCGCCACGGCTGACCAAGTTCTGGAAGAGCTTGCTTCCTTCTTCCTCGGCCATCGCCAGGGCACCGAGGCCGGCGAACCAGATCTTCTGTGCCGATTCCTTGAGTTCTTCCGGCTTGCTCTTCTTGCCTTCCTGAGCTTCGGCTTTCTCGGAGCTTTCCTGGGTTTGTTGCGCTTCGTGTTCTCTAGTCTCTTCGGTCATGATTCACCTCATCGTCGCCCGCGCTCATTTCAGCGAGCGATGCTTCAAGCTGCTCTAGTTTCTCTCTCAAGACCGCGGTCTCTTCGCGGGCTTTTCGTACGGGTCCAAGGCGGTCGAGCGAGGAGACCAAGAGCTTGTCCATCGTGCTTTGCACTTGATCCACTCCGCTGCTGACCCACCGTCCGCCGCGCCGGATCATTTCGTGAAGAATCTCGGTCGGCGGAAACGACGAGCCCTTGCGGCCCTCTTCCAAGATCACCTGTGTCAGGGTCTGCGCACTCACGTCTTCGTTGCTTTCGTTGTCGATGACGCGGATCTCTTGGCCGTCCCGCACCCACGCGCCGAGTTCTTCAAGGCTGACGTAGCGGCTTTCCTCGGTGTCGTAGAGCTTGCGGCTGCCGTAGCGTTTGACCAGTCGCACCATTTGCTTCCTCCTTGGTCTGCCGCACTGCGGCGACTACGAGGTGTTTTTAACGCGCCGCGGCATGGTTGTCCAGCAGAGATTGACGCGCTGCGGCACTATTTTTCGATGGCCTATGTCAAGTGACTGTGAAAGTTGGACATAGTTCGTCGATTTTTTCGCCCAAATGCGGCACCATGGTGCTCATGGTCGCCGAATCCGCGCTTCGCTTCTTCTCGCCGTTGATTCGCGAGTGGTTCGGTGAGCGACTCGGTGCGCCGACCGAGGTGCAGGAGAAGGCTTGGCCGCTGATTCGGAGCGGGCGACATGTGCTCGCGACGGCGCCTACGGGCAGCGGCAAGACGATGGCCGCCTTTCTCTGGGCCATCGAGCAGGTGCTATCCGGGGCCTGGCCTTCGGGGGCGGTGCGCGTGCTCTACGTCTCACCGCTTCGTGCGCTCGGCAACGACGTGCAACGCAACCTGCTCACACCTCTTGCCGAATTGCAGGCACTCGCAGACAAACGGGGGCAGATCATCCCGGAAATCCGCGTGCTCACCCGCAGCGGCGATACGTCTCCGGCAGAGCGCCGACGGATGATTCGCCAACCTCCCGAGATCCTGATCACGACGCCCGAAAGCCTGAACATCCTCGTATCTTCCGTATCCGGCCGGCAGATGCTTCGGGGCGTGGCCACGGTCATACTCGATGAGATTCACGCCGTCGCTTCGAGCAAGCGCGGCACGTTGTTGATGGCGGGTGTGGAACGCCTAACCCTGCTCGCCGGGGAGTTCCAGCGGGTGGCGCTTTCGGCCACGGCTCGTCCGCTCGAGATTCCGGCGGCCTTCATCGGCGGCTCGTCTCTGATCGAGGGAGGGGTTCACCAGCGCCGCGACGTCGAATCCATCGCCGTGGAGCAACCGCGTCCGATCGAAGTGGATGTTTCCTTTCCGACGGATCTGCATGGTGGGATTCACGGCGAAGCATGGTGGTCCGAACTGGCTCGGACCATCGTCCGCGATATTCGTCGACATCGCACGACGCTGGTCTTCACCCGAGGCCGTCGCGGTGCCGAAAAGGTCGCGCGCTTCGTGAACGAGGAAGCGGGAGAACCGCTCGCCTTCGCTCATCACGGCTCGCTTTCCCGAGAGATTCGCTTGCTCGTCGAAGAACGCATGAAGCGTGGAGAGCTTCCCGCGATCGTCGCCACGACTTCGCTCGAATTGGGAATCGACATCGGTTCTCTCGAGCAGGTCATCATGGTGCAGACACCGTTTTCGGCGGCTTCGGCTCTTCAGCGCATAGGTCGCGCCGGGCACCATGTCGGAGGCGTCAGTCGCGCAGTGATCTACCCTTCGCATGGAAGAGATCTGCTCGATGCGGCCGTCTTGGCGCGCTGTGTGCTCGAAGGTGATATCGAGGCGCTCGAAACGGTACGCGCCCCGCTCGACGTCTTGGCGCAGATCATCGTGGCGATGGTCTCGGTGGAGCGTTGGTCCGTTGGTTGCCTCTTCGATTTCCTTCGTTGCATCGATGCCTACAGCGATCTGCAGCGAGAAGATTTCGACCGCGTGGTGGAGATGCTTCTCGGTCGCCATGCCGGACGTCGCTTGCGCGATATCATCCCCCGCATCCGACGCGAGCGGGTGGACGGCGCCGACGAGGATCTGCTCGAAGGACGGCCCGGTTCGTTGCGATCGGTCTACATGGCGGGAGGGACGATTCCGGACCGTGGCTATTTCTCGCTTCGCGTGTCCGGCAGCGACGTGCGTATCGGCGAAGCCGACGAAGAGTTCGTCTGGGAAAGAACTCTCGGCGAAACCTTTACTTTGGGGACGCAAGCTTGGCGCATCGAGAAGATCACGCACGACGAAGTGGAAGTCTCGCCGGTCGAACGCACGGGGGCGATGATCCCGTTTTGGCGATCGGAAGATCGAGGGCGCGGGGCGCACTTGGCCGAACGTACGGCGGACTTTCTGGAATGGGCCGATCAGCATCTCGATGAAGATGAGTTTCAGGAAACCCTCATCGCGCACCATGCCTTCCGCCGGGATTCCGCCGAAGCGCTGTCGGATTTTCTGCGCAGCCAGCGCGCAGCGAGCGCCGCGGCACTGCCGCACCGGCATCATCTGCTCATCGAAGAATGCCACGATGCCGTCAGCACGGGGGATACGATTCAGATCGTGCTGCACACGTATTGGGGCGCTCGTGCGAATCGCCCTTTTGCGCTCGCGCTCGAGGCGGCGGCGCGCCGACGGGATGGCCTTTCCCTGCAGACCACCGTCGACGACGAGTGCATCTTGGTACTCGCTCCGCGTCATGCGAAGGTGGAAAGCCTGATTCACGAGATTCGGCCCGAAAACCTCGCTGCGCTCTTGCGTGAGAGCTTGCCTGCGACCGGATTCTTCGGCGCGCGCTTTCGCGAGTGCGCGGCACGCGCACTGCTTCTGCCCCGAAGAGGATTCAAGACCCGTACCCCTCTTTGGTTCAACCGCCGGCGCGCCAAGCAGCTGCTCGAGAGCGTTGCGTCGCTCGATTCTTTCCCCATCGTCTCGGAAACATGGCGTTCGTCGTTGCAAGACGAATTCGAGATGGAGTTCCTTCGCGCCCGGCTCGAAGAGTTGGAGCGGGGTGTGATCAAGACCTCGCATGTCTTTACCAAGATTCCATCGCCCTTTGCACGACAAGTCGTCAGGCAGTGGACCAATTCGGCGATGTATGACGACGATCGCCCGCAAAGGTCTACGGGGGCGACGCTCACGGATGACTTGGTCGATGAAATCTTGTCTTCCTCTCGCCTCAGGCCGGCCTTGCCGCGCGAGATCGTCGATGATTTCGAGCGTCGCGTGCGTCGACTACTGCCGGAATACCTTCCAAGGAGCGCTGAAAGTCTCTACGATGAGTTGCTCGAGCGTTTCACGATTCCCGAAGACGAGTGGCGCGATCTGTGCGAAGCACTGATTGCCGAAAGCGGAGAAGAGGCTGCCGCTTGGATCGCCGAGACGGACGAGAGATCCGTGCGGGTGATCTTTCCTACGGCAAAGATCTCCGTCGTCATCGCCGTGGATCGAGTCGACGAGGCTGAGTCCGCCGCGAATCTGCATCTCGTGATCGAGGAGTACCTTCGATCTTGCGGTCCGGTCGCCCTACCGCGTCTGCTCGCAATCTTCGGAGAGGGCGCCGAGGCGGCGCTGCGACGGCTCGAAGACGACGGCGTCGTCATGCGGGATCTGCTGACCGAGGAGGCCGTCGATGTGGAAGTCTGTGATCGGCGGAACCTCGAGATCCTGCTGCGCCGGGCGCGCATCGCGAGGCGCCCCTCGCTCGAACCCTTAGCGGCGAAGAGACTCCCGCTTTTCTTGGCGCAGCATCAGGGTTTGATCGGAGGAGAGTCGGATGCCGACGCGCTGCTCGACCGTTTGGCGCAACTTGCCGGCTATCCCGCGCGCGCGGAAGCGTGGGAGAGCGATCTTCTGCCCGCGCGCGTTTGGGGGTACCGGTCGTCCTGGCTCGATCAGGCGCTGAGCGAACGCGGCCTGGTGTGGGTCGGCTGCGGAGAAAAGAAGCTGACGTTCTGCTTCGACGATGAGGTCGATCTTTTGGCGCCCGCTTCTTCTGCTGCGCACGAAAAGTCGAATCTGCTCGACGAACTCTTCCCGGAAGGCGGCGGCCGATTCTCGTTGGCGGAGCTGGCGCAGCGCAGCGGCAGGGACGTCGGCCGGCTCTCACAGGAAGTATGGAAAGCGGCCTGGGACGGCAGGGTTGGCAGTACCGGATTCGCGGTCGTACGCCAAGCCATTCGGCATCGCTTTCGCACGCCCGGCGCAACGGACCGGGAGCGGAGCGGGAAAGAGAGTCCATCGCCATACCGGCGCATCGAAGGACGTCGCAGGGCTTTCGCGAAATGGCGCTCCTCCCATCCCTTTCAAGGTGACTGGTATCGCGTGAGATCGAGCGGGACAAGCGATGCTTTGGTCGAGTCCGAGCGTTCGAAAGAGCGGGCGCGGCAAGTTCTCGACCGCTACGGAGTCGTCTTCCGCGCCTTGCTTGCTCGCGAAGCCAAGGTCGCTCAGTGGGGCAGCGTCTTTCGCGCTCTGAGGTTGATGGAGCTTTCCGGGGAGATCGTCGCGGGATATTTTTTCGAAGGAGTTTCAGGGTTGCAATTCGCTTCGCACGATGCCGTACGCACCCTTCGTCGCGCCTTGCCGAAAGATGTCGTCTATTGGATGAGCGCATCGGATCCGGCATCGCCTTGCGGTCTGGACCTATCCGACACCGGATGGCGGCTTCCGTCGCGTCAAGGTCGAGTCCATCTCGTATTCCACGACGACGCACACGTGATGACTTCGAAGAGTTCGGGCCGTCACCT
>Ga0256830_1001247_pt1 | contig 18289 bp, 17 predicted proteins | sample 128326metaG_FD_190537 | JGI IMG/M metagenome (GOLD analysis project Ga0256830, IMG submission 190537) | Hydrothermal vent microbial communities from Lau Basin, Pacific Ocean - 128-326 | ecosystem: Environmental > Aquatic > Marine > Hydrothermal vents | place: Pacific Ocean: Lau Basin | collected... | reverse complement strand
TTTAGGTTCAACAACAAGACTGCGTAAGCCTCTTTCACTGAGGGCCTTGGCAAGCCATGTCATTTCGGGGCAATAGTTTTTGGATTCCTCCGAAACAACGATGGCCAGCAGCGGGTCGGGTTCGGCAGAAGAAGCGCGGAGCATCCCTTCAAAACCCGCCAGCATGCCGGAGGCCGTGCCGATCAGTTTTGAAGCAAACAAGGGATTGGACGCGTATGCCGCACTCATGGCGGCGGTTTGGCCGATACCGCCGGGGACGGCGTCAAGTTCTGTTGCAATCATACCCGTGTCCGTCGGTATCAAATCGGGTCGGATGACAAGGGGTAAATCCCGCTTAAAACGTTTCATGCGCGCATATTCACGCACGGTTTCCGGTTTGCCTTGATTCAAATAAGCTGCGACCCAGGCCGGGGCCTCACCGTTTAGACTTTCGAAATAAAGTTGATTTCCGGCCTCATAAAAAGCAAGCAGATGCGTGCCGAGGCCTTCAAGGAAACGGACGTCCGCAAGGCTGAGGGGAAAAGGGTGTGTAGCAATGCGCCAAAAATTATTGCCCTGATCCACGTCCGGTTGATCTGTTGAGAGAATTTGCTCGGGGCGGTAAAGGCCACCCTGAATCAGGGCGTCCCGAATGGTCTCTGCCTGTTTGATGCGGTCCGCCCTCGATAAATCGAAGGAATCACGATCAGTCATTCTCAATGTGCAAAGGCTCCGTAAAGACCATACGGTTAATATAACACCGCCCAGATGGGCTCTGCAAGCCGGATCTGCGTCTTAAATATAAGCAAAGTCGCAGCGTTTTGAAGCAGGGTTGGGGTATTTTTCAGATACGAATGTATGATGCCGCCGAAATACGAAAGCCTGCTTCGGCGGCGAGGAATCATACTTCCGGGCTCGAGCAGGCCTCCTTAAAACGCAATTTGATACTGTGTTCGGATGCGCCGGTCATCAAAGTTGCCCGCATCCATGGAAAGATTTGAAAGATCAATTTGTAATTTCCGGCGGTGGCCCGCAAAGAAAAAGTTCACACCGGCCATAATTTCTTCTTCGTCCGTACTCGCAGCCGTGTCCGGGCTGTAGTAGGAATAGCGCGCAGCAATTTCGAGCTTTTTCGGGATAACGAACAGGCCGCCCTGAAGGTAGGCCCCATCCGCATCGGCATTCCGGTCGTCATCGCGGAAATAATATTCACCCTGAACGGATTTGCCCTGATGTTTAAAGACAAATTCAAGGCCCAGTGTTTTGGCCGCACCACGATTTAAGACACCATCGTTATTGCCCGCATCGTACGCATAAGCCGCACCGACTGAAAACAGCGGTTTTTCCGTATTCGCAACATCGGATTCGGAAATGGACATCTTGCCCAATGGATTGAAAACAATACGTCCCACGGTGAGGTACTTACTCGTATCATTATCATCTTGCTGGTTGATGCCGTTTCCGTTGAATACCCCGACAAAATACTGAAGCCTGCCCTCGTCGTGAGCGCCGCTCATCATAACGCCGACATCTCTGGCGTTTGCTTGGTTTGCGTTGAACTTGCTTGAAGCCAGCGAGGTATCCACAAACTGCAAATCGCCAAAAAAAGCCATCTGCTGACGGTTGAAGGGGACTTTGAATTGCCCGATTCGGATTTTGGCGTGTTTGTAATGTTTGATGTCAATCGCAAAGTCTTTCAGTGAGGTATCTTTTGATCCGTCTGCGTTCGGATCAGCCACTTCCAACTGAATGACATAAGCGAACATGGGGCTGTACATGAATCCCGTCCAACGCAAACGGCCTTTTGCAACTTTAAAGGTAGACCGATCTTGTTTCGTCGGATCATCAAAATTTCGAAACTCGTGTTGAAACTGAATCCATGCGCCGAATTTCATTTCAAATTGATCGTTGACGTTCAGCACAAAACCTTTGTCGTAACCCACCTTGATGCCGTCTTTTTCAAGAAACATCGGTGCCGCTTCGGCCCGGTTGTGCCCTAACGCAAAAAAAAGCACGGTCAAGATAATGCGTGCAATTCCTTTTTTCATGATTTCCCCTTGTGTGCGTAATTGAAATGCAGACCTCAATCGCGGATCATTCCTGAACAAGATGATGATTTAACGCAAAACGAAAAAGAAAGTACTCAAGTTATTCAGGAATGTCAATTCCCGGATATTTCTTCAAAACAAATCACGGAAAAGCAGGATATATACGGAGCGGACATTTATCGCAATCCGCCCGTTTTTTACAATAGACCTTTGCGGTTTTTACGATTAAGGCGTGATATTCGTTGAAGGTTTGTGTGTGCCGCGGCTGCTGTGACATGAAATATGCCTGCAGGCTTTCATAGCTTTTTCGGGCATCAAGCCATTGATGCCGCGAAAAAATGCGGCGTGTATAGGCATCAATGACAAAAAACGGTTTCTGCCCCGCGTAGAGCAGGATGGAATCCACCGTTTCCGGCCCCAAGCCTTTCACCGTAAGCAGTTTTTCCCGAAGCTTTGGGCCGGGCGCCGCAAACATGCGCTCCAATGATCCCTCGTATTCGCTAAAAATAAAGGCTGTCACGGCTTTCAGGCGCCGCGCTTTCAGGTTAAAAAAACCGCTGGCACGTATGCATTGCGCAAGCTTGCTTTCCGAAACCGCATTTAAAGCGTCCAGTCTCAGCAGATCGGCGGCACGCAGTTGAGCAATGGCCTTTTCAACATTGACCCATGCGGTGTTTTGTGTCAGTACCGCGCCGACTATGACTTCAAAAGGGCTTTCCGCAGGCCACCAATGTTGCGGGCCGAAGTGATCAAAGAGGTGACGATAAACTTCGAGCAGGTCAGGCACATCCTGATCTGTGGGATCGTTTGGGCTCATGCAGGTTTTGTATTGTCTCGCAGCCAGTTCAAATATTCTTTTGAGCCGGCGACAAGGGGCAAGGCGATGATTTCCGGCACGCGATAACTGTGATGGGCTTTGATTGCTTCAGCCGCCGACTCAAACAAGGCCTTACGGGTTTTTAAGATTATCAAGGTTTCTTCTTCCCTGCAAATCTTTCCTTCCCAGGAAAAGAGGGACGTGATTTGCGGCAAAATATTTGCGCAGGCGACCAGCTTTGCCGAAAGCAATTGATTGGCGATTTTTTCCGCCTCCGCTCTGTTTGCCGTGCTGACAAAAACAACAATTTCTTCCATCATGAAATCTCCTATGATGTTTTTATACTGCTTAATCGCTCCCTCCAAGATTGTATAAAGAGATCAGACACAAAAGACAAGTCTTTGGGACGCTCATTCGTTTCATGATTGACATCTTAAACGAAGCTCTGTTACTTCATTGAGATGTCTCCCCCCGTGCGACTTCACCACATTGCATCAGGTGCCGGGCCGCCGCTGCTTTTGCTGCACGGCCTTTTCGATAGTTTGGAAACCTGGGAAGCGGTCGTGCCGACACTCTCCGGGCATTTCAGGGTTTACGCAGTCGATTTGCCCGGATTCGGCTCAAGCCCTCTGCCGCCGGATTGGCGTGAAAGTTTATCCGGTATGATCGACAGTGTGACCGCTTTTTTGCATGAACAAAACATCGCGCAGATCTCTCTTGTCGGCAATTCGATGGGCGGCAGCCTCGCTTTGGCACTCGCACAAGCATACCCGAAGCGTGTACACAAATTGGTGCTTTTAAATCCTTACGGGCTTCCGAAAATCCCGCAAGCCGTGGAGAATGCCCGGCGACCTATTGTGGGAAAAATCCTTCCTTACGTGCTGGCTGCTCCGGTAATGAAACGCTGCATCAAAGGCATCTTTTTACGCTCACTGCACAATCAGGCCCTACTCACGCCGACACGGATCAGTCGGGTCGCGAAACCCTTTTCAAGCCTTCGTCAGCGACAAAACCTGTTCCGGTTTTTGCGTGCGATTTCGCCGGAAAAAATTCTTGAAATTGACGCAGGTCTTTCAAAAATCCGTCAGTCCGTGCTCATCTTGTGGGGCAAAGAAGACAGATGGTTGACAAAAGCCCATTGTCAGCACCTCTCTCAAGGCCTGAGCGCAGCCGAAATCCTGGAAATCGACGCCTGCGGTCACCTGCCGCAAATCGAAAAACCGGAGACCGTCGCGGCAGCCGTGATCTCTTTTCTGCTTCAAGAAAACCGGGGAAAAAGTACCCCGTAGACAGGGGAGCCTTCACCGCCGAGTCATCTGAAAAACAAGGCCGAAGTACACGCTTTCGATCGGCAAAAAATCGCAGAACATGCGGTAAAACAGGCGCATCGGCGCTTTTTCCTCTCTGTTTACAGCCTTGGGTGCTTGTGATAGCATAAGCGGATTTTGGATCTTGAGGCGTAGTCGGCGTTTTGTTAAAACAGTGTAAGTCGTTTTTTCTTTTAGTCTTGATTTTTTTTGCTCTTTCTTCGATGGCACAGGCACAGGAAAAAGAAATTAAAATTAAGTTAATCGAAGTGAAAGGCAATGCCCGAATCGACCGAATGACCATTCTCTCCAACCTGACTTTAAACGAAGGAGACGTATTTTCTCCCGACAGGGTTCAGGCTGACCTAAAAAACCTTTATCGCATGGGTTTTTTCGAGCAGGTGGATGTGGATTCGGAAGGTTTTGAAGGGGGCATCGCACTTTATTTTGTGGTGCGCGAAAAACCCTTTCTGACCGATGTGATTTTTGAAGGAAACGACAACCTCGAAAAAGACCGTTTAAATGACGCCCTTCAAATCAAAACAAACACCTTTCTGGAAACACAAAATATCAAGCGTTATGTGAAGCAGATTGAGGATGCCTACGAAGCCGAAGCTTATTACAACGCCAGCGTTATTCCGGTCATCCAGCGTTTGCCTGACAATCAGGCGGTCCTGACCTTCTTAATTGAAGAGGGGGATCAAGTCTATATTCGAAACATTGAAATCACAGGCAACCGCGTTTTCAAAACAAAAGAAATCAGAAAACAAATGGAAACCGATACCTATTTTTGGCTGACTTCGTGGATCACGGAATCAGGACGTTATAAAAAAGAACAACTGTCTTTTGACACCGAACGCATCAAAGATTTCTACTTAAACAACGGTTATCTGAATATTGAAGTGAGTGAACCGGAAGTCGTATTGAGTGAAGACAAAGAGTGGTTTGACATTGCCTTGACCGTAACCGAAGGCGAGCAGTTTAAGATCGGCGTGATTGATTACCAGGGCGCGGCGGTTTTTGATACCGAAGCCCTGTCCGAGATGACTCAGAGCAAGACAGATGCGATTTTTGATCGCAGTCAAATGCGGGCGGATATTGCAGCCATTACGGACCACTACGGGCAAAAAGGTTATATCTACACCAATGTCGTCCCGGATTTGCGTCCCAACCCCGGCAGCCGCACCGTTGACGTCACCTTTCACGTCATCGAAGGCGAACCCGTTAAAGTGCGGGAAATCCTCATTTCAGGCAATAACAAAACGCGAGATAAAGTCATCCGCCGCGAAATTCGTGTGAATGAGCAGGAATTGGTCGATACCAAGGCCTTAAGACGCAGTTTTCAGCGTCTTAACAATTTAAACTATTTTGAAAGCGTCAACCTCGTCCCCCAGCGAGTCGCGCCGGGCTGGGTGGACCTTGATGTTGAGGTCAAGGAAAAACCGACCGGGACCTTCAGCGTGGGCGGGGGATACAGTTCTCAAGATAAATTTATCGCCACCTTTGACGTCACGATGGGCAACTTTCTCGGAAAAGGACAGCTTCTCAAATTCAAGATTCAAACGGGCAGACGGCGTGATACTTACACCCTGACCTTCCGGGAGCCCTACCTTTTTGATAAAAACCTTTCCGGCACAACCAACCTATTTAGTCAAACGCGGTTTTTTGGTGTTTACGACGAAAAACGCACCGGGGGCGACCTCACCCTGGGCAAGGCCTTTGGCGAATATGTCCGGGGCAGCGTCAGCTACACGCTGGAAAGTTTGGAGATTACGAATTTGAGTACACAGTTGGATGACGATGGTGAAACCGTCATCATCGACCGCCGTGTCCCTCAGCGGGTTCGGGATCAAGAGGCACTTGGGGAAACCCTGACCGGCGCAGTGGGTTTTTCACTCTCGCGGGATACACGGGATTTTTTCTTTGATCCCAAAGAAGGGGGCCGCAGCTCCGTTTCGCTTCAATACGCCGATACCTTTCTAGGCGGAAACAACGCTTATTACAAGGTCATTGCCGAGTCGAGCCGTTTTTTTCCCTTATGGTGGGATCATGTATTTTCAGTCCGTGGCCGTTTTGGTTTTGCAGAAGGCCTCGGCAAGAAGGATCTGCCCGTGGGAGAGCGTTTTTACGTCGGAGGCATCAATACGGTCCGAGGCTTTAATTTTGGGGAAGCCGGCCCCTTGAGCGACACCGGAGATCCGAATATCCGGGGGGAAATCGTGGGCGGGAATAAACAACTCTTTTTCAATGTCGAGTATCTGATCCCACTCGTCAAAGAAGCAAAGGTCAAGCTGCTGCTTTTTTATGATTATGGCGCGGCATTTTCCGAAGGAGAGCAAATCCGGCGTTCCGAAATGCGGGAATCCGCCGGTATCGGTATACGATGGATCTCCCCGGTAGGCCCGCTTCGTTTGGAGCAGGGCTACAATCTCGATCCCAGGCCCGGGGAAAAGAGGAAAATTATTGAATTTTCAATCGGTTCGCTGTTTTAGGAAACTCTAATGACGTCCGGGTTGGATTGTTCAAGAGAACGTATGTTTCAATGCAAGGCGCAAATCGCGGGGGATCGTCCGCGATCTTCAAAATTTGCAACGCAGAAACGGGACATAAGGACCTTGAAAAAACAATTCATGACTTCATTGGCGTTTTCTTATCATGCGGCGAACCCCATGTAGGGAGCATCACAAGGATCTGCAGCCTGGGGAAAAGGGCCGCCGGATCCGTTTATTTAACTTGGAACATTTACAATTTAAGGGAGAAAAAATGAAAAGAGTCGGTTTTTATGTGTTTATGATGTTGTTTGTCCCGCTGATCAGCACGGGATTTGCCAGCGCGATGAAGGTCGGATTTGTGGATGCACAACATGTTTTTGAAACATCCGAAGAAGGCAAACGGGTGCAAGGCAAGGTGCAGGAATATGTGCAAAGTCGGCAAAAAATTATTGACATTGAAGAAAAAGAACTTCGAAGCCTTGAAGAAGATTTTAAAGTTCAGGCGGCGCTGCTTTCTCCTGATGCCGTGAAAATGAAACAAGAAGAAATGCAGCAGAAATTCGCCGAATACCAGAAAAAAGCACGTGAGATGAATCAGGAAGTGCAGGACAAAAAGATTGAAACCAACCGTGCGTTTTTTAAAACATTGGAGGCTGCAATCCAAGAAGTCGCCAAAAAAGAAGGTTTTGACTTTGTGCTGGATAAAAACAGGGAAGGCGGTACCGTGCTTTATTCCGATGAGGCCTCGGATATCACAGACAAGGTTATCGCACAACTGAATGAAATGACCAAAAAATAAAGGCCTTCGGCAAACAGATTCAAAGATTGGGATATGGGGATTCCGCTTAAAAAAATCGCAATACGCTTGAACGCCCAAATCATCGGAGATGAAACGCTTTTGATTGAAGGGCTTGCTGCGATTGATGAGGCCGGGCCGGGGGACATCACCTTTGTTTCTCACCCCAGGTACGAAAAAAAAGCGGCTGAAACAAAGGCGGCCGTTTTAATGACCTCTCAGGTAATCGAAGGCCTTGCCGTAACCTTTTTGATCGTTGAAGACCCGTATTTTTCCTTTGCCGAATTATTGTCGCTCTTTCATCCGCCCAAGCTGAAACCACCCGGAATTCACGCCACGGCCACACGAGGCGAAAATGTTTCTATCGGAGAGAGAGTCAGAATCGGCCCCTCGGCGGTCCTCGAAGACGGCGTCGTTATCGGTGACGATACCCAAATCGGTGCGGGCGTTTTTATCGGAGAAGGCAGCCGCATCGGCGCAGAGTCGATCCTTTATCCCAATGTCACGATCCGGGAAGGCGTCCGGATCGGGCAGCGTGTAATTATCCACAGCGGCACCGTTGTAGGCAGCGACGGTTTTGGTTTTGCCTTTCATGCGGGCAAATACCATAAAATCCCTCAAATCGGCGGGGTCATTATCGAAGATGATGTCGAAATCGGGGCCAATGTTGCCATTGACCGGGCCGCAATGGGGCAAACCCTTATCGGGCGCGGCACGAAACTCGATAACCTGGTGCAGGTGGGACATAATGTCAAAATTGGAGAGAACAGCATTCTCGTCTCTCAGGTGGGCATTTCAGGCAGCAGCCAAATTGGAAATAATGTAACCTTGGCCGGTCAGGTCGGTGTTGCGGGACATCTCTCCATTGGAGATCAGTCCGTCGTCGGGGGGAAATCAGGGGTGACAAAAGATATTCCCGCAGGCAGCAAGGTCTCCGGTTTTCCGCCGATCCCCCATAAAGCCTGGCTGAAATCTCAGGCCGGTTTTCAACGCCTTCCGGATCTGCGAAATACGGTCAATCAACTGAGCCAAAAAATCACACAACTGGAAAAAGAACTGAGCCGGAAAAATAAAAAGGACAGATCATCATGATGGACATCCAGGAAATTGTGGCGATTTTGCCACACCGCTACCCTTTTTTACTGGTGGACCGCGTGCTTTCTTTTGAAGCGGGGAAAAAGATGGTCGCCTTGAAAAACGTCACCATCAACGAACCCTTTTTTCAGGGGCATTTCCCCGGTCATCCCATTATGCCCGGCGTCTTGATTATCGAATCGATGGCGCAGGTGGGCGGGGTTCTGGCTTATAAATCGGCCAAAGGAAAAGAGGGGCAACTCGTCTATTTTCTGGGGATCGACAAAGCCAAATTCCGAAAGCCCGTCTTACCCGGCGATCAACTGCGTATCGAAATCGCAGTCCTGCGTCAGCGCCCGCCGTATTGGAAACTCAAAGGCATGGCCTATGTTGAAGATCAACTGGTTGCCGAAGCCGAATTGAAGGCCATGTTGGATAAAGAAGATCCGGCAAAGGACAACTCGTGAAAATTCATCCGACCGCAATAATTCATAAAAAAGCGGAACTCGACTCAAGTGTGTCCGTCGGCCCCTATTGCACCATCGGCGAACATGTCCGCATCGGCAAAAACACGACCCTGCGTTCTCATATCGTGATGGACGGTTGGACGACAATAGGAGAAGAGAATACCATCTACCCCTTTGCATCCATTGGTTTGGAGCCGCAGGATCTTAAATTCAAAGGCGAAGAAACGCGTTTGCTCGTCGGCGACCACAACATGATTCGTGAATATGTCACCCTGCATCGCGGCACCGATTCGGGCGGCGGCACGACCCGAATCGGGAATCACAATGTTTTGATGGCCTATGTGCATGTGGCCCACGACTGTATTTTGGGCGACCGGGTGATTATGTCCAATGCCGCCACGCTTGCAGGCTCGATTACCGTGGGAGACGATGCCATTATCGGCGGCCTTTCCGGCGTGCATCAGTTTGTCCGGATCGGTTCCTATTCGATGGTCGGCGGCTGTTCCGCCGTTGCGCAGGATGTACCGCCTTATGTGCGCGTGGCGGGCAATCACGCCAAACTTTACGGCATCAACAGCATCGGACTCAAACGTCACGGTTTTTCCCCGGAGCAGATCCAAATCTTGAAATCCCTCTACAAGCTGCTTTTCCGTTCCGGCTTGACCTTAAAAGACGCCATTCAACAAAGTCGGGAGAAATGGCCCGATTTGCCCGAAGCCGAAGTCTTCCTCGCCTTTGTCGAAAATTCCGAGCGGGGCATCTGCCGGTGAGTCAAGGCAAAGTCGGCTTAATCGCAGGCAGCGGCCGGTTCCCCTTTATCTTCGCCAAACGCGCAAAGGCTCTGGATTTATCCGTCGTTGCCGTCGCACACGAGGGGGAAACCGATCCCGCACTTTCGGAACAAGTGGATGAAATCCTTTGGATTCGTGTCGGGCAACTCAGCAAACTGATCTCTTTTTTCAAAAAAAAGGAGGTCACGGAAACCGTAATGGCGGGCGGCATCCGAAAAACCCGTATTTTTGAAATTCGGCCCGACTTCAGGGCTTTGGGGATTTTAAGTCGCATCAAGGAAAAAAAAGATGATGTACTGCTCAGGGCTTTTGCAGACGAACTGGAACGGGAACAAATTACCGTACAGGCCTCCACTTTGTATCTCGCTCCGCTTTTGGCGCAAGAAGGCGAGTGGACCCGCCGCCTCAAAAAAGAAGAGCGGGCGGATATTGAATGGGGCTTTCGTCTGGCCAAACAGGTCGGGGCACTCGATATCGGGCAATGTATCGTGGTGCGAAAAGGCGTGATTCTGGCCGTGGAAGCCATTGAAGGCACGGACGCTGCGATTCAACGCGGGGGGGCACTGGGCAAAAAAAATGCCGTGGTGATTAAAATCTGCAAACCGCAGCAGGATTTCCGTTTCGATCTGCCCGCCATCGGCCCGCAAACCCTGGAAACGATGAAGTCGGTCCAAGCCTCGGTGCTTGTTGTGGAAGCGGGAAAATCTTTAGTGCTTGAAAAAGAACGGTTTTTGAAAGAAGCCCGTGACGCAGGCATTGCCGTCGTCGGCTGGAAAGACAAACCTGAAACAAACAAAATGGAAAAGAAATGAGTGATAAAAAAATAAAAGTTGCCGTCGTGGGTGTGGGTTCCTTGGGGCAACATCATGCCCGCGTTTATTCTGAAATGAACAATGTCACGCTTGTCGGCGTTGTCGACACGGATAGAAAGCGTGCGGAAGAAATTGCTTCAACGTTTAATTGTTCAGCCTATACTGATCTTGACGCTTTATACGGGAAAATTGACGCTGCCAGCGTGGTTGTGCCCACTTCGGCACATCATGCCGTCTCCAAAACCCTGCTACAACACGGCATTCATCTGCTGCTTGAAAAACCCATCACCGGCACGCTTAAAGAAGCGGATGATTTAATCGCCACCTCAAAAGAAACCGGAGCCGTGCTCCAGGTAGGGCACATTGAGCAATTCAACAGCGGAGTGTTGATGCTGAAAAAACACCTGACCAATCCCCGTTTTATTGAATGCCACCGGGTCTCCCCCTTTGCAGGGCGCGGCACCGACGTGCATGTCATCCTGGATTTAATGATTCACGACATCGATATCATCCTGTCTCTCGTTCCGGCAGAGGTCAGTGAAATTCGCGCCTCCGGCACGTCCGTACTCACGCAGATGATTGACATTGCCAATGTCCGCCTGGCTTTTACAAACGGCTGTGTGGCAAACATTACCGCCAGTCGCATCTCACTTGAAAAACTGCGAAAAATTCGAATCTTTCAGCCGGATGCCTATTTTTCACTCGACTATGCCCATCAGAAAATGATGGTCTGCCGCCGCATCTTTCAGGAGGACGGAAGTCCGAAAATTACTTCGGAGCACCTGACCACCGATAAAGAAGAACCGCTCAAAGGGGAGCTCGCATCTTTTATTACATCGATTCAAACCGGCGATCTGCCTAAGGTCTCCGGTGAGGATGGACGGCGGGCCTTGGATGTGGCCCTTCAAATTGTCGATCTCATTAATGAAAGTTCCGAATAAGTCATGAATTGTTTTTTCAAGGCAAAGATCTCCGGCTTCTGGGTTGCAAATTTTGAAGATAGCGGACGATCCCCTGCAATTCGCGCCTTGAACTTGAATCTTAAAATTTTGTCTCTTGAAAAATTCAACCCGGACCTATTCAAAGCTTCCTAAAAATGGACAAGGAAACACCGAAGAAGCCGAGTGCAAAACCCTCCCGCATCATGATTATTGCCGGAGAGGCTTCGGGCGATTTGCACGGCGGCGGTTTGGCGGAAGCCCTCTTGGCGCAAAATCGTCCGGTTGAACTGATCGGCTTTGGCGGACAGGCCATGCGCAAAGCAGGCGTCGATGTGCACTTCGACATCGAAAAACTCGGTATCGTGGGGCTGATTGAAGTGCTCTTTCAGCTCCGCGTGCTTTGGCAAGCCTATCAAAGCGCTGTAAAATTACTCAAAGAAGGCATCAATCTGCTCGTCCTCATTGACTTTTCCGGCTTCAATCTGCGTGTGGCCAAAGCCGCAAAAAAGCTTGACATCCCCGTGGTCTATTATGTCAGTCCGCAAGTCTGGGCCTGGCGGGCAAGCCGGGTAAAAACAATCGCGAAGTACGTCGATCAAATGATTGTCATTCTGCCCTTTGAAAAAGCGATTTACGACAAAGCCCGTGTGCCGTGCGCCTTTGTCGGACACCCGCTTTTGGATGAATTGGTGCATATCAAAAAAAACCGACAGGAAGAAAAAAAAGCCCTGCCGAAACAAGCCCCCCCCGCAATCGCCCTGCTTCCGGGCAGTCGAAAACGCGAAGTTCTGTCCCTTTTACCGGTAATGCTCTCAGCAATGGAGCAATTGCAAGAGGCCTTTCCCGAACTTCGCGTTTTAATTCCGGTGGCGTCATCTCTTCCCGAAGCACTCATTCCTGAATTGATCGCCGACTCCTCCTTGCCGATCACTTTAGTCAAAGGCACGGTCTATGATGTTTTTTTTGATGCGGATATCGCCGTCGTTGCTTCCGGCACGGCCACCTTGCAAGGGGCTTTGGCGGGCATCCCCATGATCGTGGTTTACAAAATCTCCTGGCTCAGCTACACGCTGGCAAAGTATTTGATCCATGTCAAAGCCATCAGTCTTGCAAACATCGTCGCCGATGACCCCTTTATTCCTGAATTGATTCAGGACGATGCGTCAGCCGCACGCATTGCAAATGAAGTGCAGCACCTATTGAAAGATAAGGCGGCCTCCGAAAAAATGAAACAAAATTTAAGTCAAGTCGCAAGCCGTCTCGGCAGCGCCGGCGCCTCGGATCGGGCCGCAAAAATTATCTTTCGCGTATTGGACGAGCAGATGCAAAGACAAAAACCCGCCGCTGCGATTTCAGGACCCTTATCGTGAAACGCTATCTCAGGCTTCTGGCCTACGTCAAACCCTATCGTTACTGGCTGATCGGCTCCGTTTTTTGCGCGGCCGTTGTTTCAGCCATGACGGCTTCTTATGCTTGGCTCATCAAACCTGTCATTGACGATATTTTTGTGAAAAAAGATCAGGAGATGCTGATACTTGTACCGCTTGCCATCATTGCGGTTTCCTTTCTCAAGGGCATTTCCACCTACGGTCAGTCCTATATGATGCGTTATGCGGGGAGTTGGATCATCGCGGATCTTAGAAAAGCCCTCTACCGCCACATGCTCCTCTTACCCATTGCCTATCACACGGCACAGCCGACAGGACAACTTATCTCGCGCATCGTGCATGATGTGCAAGTAATGCAGAATGCCGTTTCCACCGTCATTAAAGATTTGTTTCAGCAGACCCTGACTTTAATTGCGCTCGTAGGCGTGGTCTTTTATCAGGACTGGCGCCTCGCATTTGTTGTCTTTTTGGGGATGCCCCTATTAACCTATCCCATCGTGAAGATTGGCAGACGCCTGAGAAAAATCGCACAAAAGGGGCAAGAGCGCGCGGGGGATTTGACCAACATTCTCCAAGAAACCCTCTCAGGCATCCGCATCGTCAAGGCATTTGGCCGGGAAGTCTTTGAGGGCGAGCGTTTTGCAAAAAAAAATACGGACTATTACAAAACCGTCGTGCGTTCCATCGCCGTGGGAGAAATGACTTCGCCCTTGATTGAAACCATTTTGAGCTTCGCGATCGGCGCAGTCATTTGGTACGGCGGCTCCCGTGTCATTTCAGATGCCATGACACCCGGCACTTTTTTCTCATTCATGACCGCAGCCTCCATGATGTACAAACCCGTCAAAAGCCTCAGTCAGGCCAACAATAATCTGCAACAGGCTATGGCCGCAGCAGAGCGGGTTTTTTGCGTTATGGACCTTAAAAACGAGCAGGAAACGGATTCGGGGAAACAGGTGATGCCCAAGTTGAAGGGCTCGGTTGTTTTTGATCATGTCGGTTTTTCTTATGCCGATACAAAATTACCGGCACTTTCGGATATTCATCTGGAAGCAAAACCGGGCGATATCATCGCCGTGGTCGGCAGCAGCGGTGCGGGAAAAACAACGCTGATTAATCTATTGCCCCGGTTTTATGAGGTCACGACCGGAAAAATATTAATGGACGGCATCCCGATACAAGCGGTTACGCTGACCTCGCTTCGCGCGCAAATCGGCATTGTAAGCCAAGAGATTGTTTTATTTGATGAAAGCATTCGCTGGAACATTGCCTACGGCACGGAGGGGGCGAGCGATGCCGAAATAGAGGCGGCGGCGGAAGCAGCTTATGCCGACGGTTTTATCAAAAAACTACCGGAAGGTTACAACACGCGCATTGAAAAAGGGGGGGCAAATTTTTCGGGCGGAGAGCGCCAGCGTTTGGCCATTGCCCGAGCACTTTTGAAAAATCCTCCCATCCTCATTTTGGATGAAGCCACCTCCGCGCTGGATACCCAATCCGAGTTTGTCATCCGCAAGGCCCTGGCACGACTCATGAAAAACCGGACGACTTTTGTCATCGCGCACCGTCTCTCCACCATTCAACGCGCCACCTGTATTTGTGTCATTGATAAGGGCCGGATCGCGGAACGCGGCCGACATGCCGATCTCATCAAAAAAGACGGGCTCTACAAAAAAGTCTATCAAATGCAATTTAAAGACATCGAAGGCCTTGCCGAGCGCCCGATCATTTCTGCCGAATAAAGGGTTTTTGATGCGGTCATGAAGAAACAACTCCTTTACGGCATTTACAACCTGCTCTGTTTGTTGCTCCTTCCTTTTTTTGCACTCTTTCTTATTGGGACATGGCTAAGAAAACCCGCCTATCGCAAAAATTTCTCTCAACGTTTCGGCTGCTATCCTGCTGATTTTTTTTCGGGCCTTCGTGATAAAAAAGTCATCTGGATCCATGCGGCCTCCGTGGGGGAAGTCATGATGTCCCGGCTTTTTGTGCAAGGCTTGCGCGCACGTTATCCGAAAGCGGGCCTTGTCGTTTCCACTATCACACCGACCGGACAGGCGGCTGCGCAAGCGCATCTCGCCGATTCTGCGGATCTATTCATTTATTTCCCTTTTGATTTTTTATGGATCGCCCCTGCCGCAGTGAAAAAAATATCGCCCGCGCTTTTTATTTTCATGGAGACGGAAATCTGGCCCAATTGCCTCAAGGCACTGGCGGTGCGTAAAATTCCCGCAGTCATGGCGAACGGCCGCATTTCAAACAAAAGCTTTCCGCGTTATCAAAAATTAAAGCCGTTTTTATCCCGGATACTTTCAAATGTAAGCCTTTTTTTGATGCAATCGGAAAACGATGCACAACGGATTATCGCCCTGGGTGCCAAAACAAAAAAGGTGGTCACATGCGGCAATATGAAGTACGATCAAGCCGCTTCCGGCGCAGGGGCCACCGCGAATCGGCCAACGCGGGAGACACTGGGCTTGCCGGAAGAAATCCCTTTAATGATTGCAGGCAGCACCCGCCCCGGAGAAGAAGCGGCCGTATTGGATGCCTACCGAATCCTGCATTTGTCTCTGCCTGCGCTGAGGCTTCTGCTTGCCCCGCGACATCTTGACCGTCTGGAAACGCTTGAAAAACTGCTCCTGGCGCGCGGATATGCTTCAATCCGAAAAAGCCGTATTTCCGGCCCGATTGCGGGTAACTCCCCCGAACACAGCCCGGTCATCCTTTTGGATACCCTGGGAGAATTGAATCGACTCTATGCCCTGGCAGACTATATTTTTGTCGGCGGCAGCCTTGCCGACTTTGGAGGTCACAACCCTTTGGAGCCTGCCGCTTACGAAAAACCCATTTTTTTCGGACCGCACATGGAAAATTTTCGAGACATTGCAAATCACTTGCTCGAATCCGGTGGCGGCATCTCCGTTGCAAACGGTAAGGCTTTGGGGGAGGCTGTGCTGGCGCTCTCTCAAAATCCGGAAGATTATAAAAAACGGGCCGCAGCGGCCTATGCCCTTGTTCTGAAACATCGCGGCGCCGTGGCGCGTCATTTTGATCACCTCTCAGCCCTCATAGGCCAGTCATAAATGGCCCCAAAATACTCAAATTCCCTGCTCGCCCGGGTTTGGGCCGATAACTCCGGCATTTCCAATTTCCTGTATTTTCCCCTGACCCTGCTTTCCCGGCTGTACGGCAAGGGGGTTTGCTTGCGGGCTTGGCTCTATCAAAAGGGCTGGCTGACTCAAAAACGGGTTTCTTGCCGTATCGTGAGCATCGGCAACATTACCGCGGGCGGTACCGGAAAAACACCGATGACCCTTTATTTTGCGGAGCAGTGGCAAAAAAAAGGGTGCAAAGTGGGCATTGTCAGCCGCGGCTACCGAAGAAAAAACAAGGCCGCCCTTGTGCTGGTTTCCGACGGCGTGGAAACGTGTGCCACACCCGATGCCGCGGGGGACGAACCTTATCTCATGGCCCAACGCCTTTCGGGCGTGCCCGTCATGGTTTGTGCAGATCGTTTTGAAGGCTGCAAAGAATTGATTCGCCGCTTTGCTGTCGAAGTCATTTTACTGGACGATGCCTTTCAACATTTAAAAATACATCGTGATCAAAATATTTTAATCATTGATGCAACACAGCCCTTTGGCAATGGACACTTGCTGCCGCGCGGCCCACTCAGGGAACCGCTTTCTGCAATCAAACGTTCGGATCTCGTTATTTTTACACGCGCAGAAAAAGACCTGCCGATGAAAAAAATAATTCAACACGTCTCTCCCTATCAGCCCTCTATCCTTCAAAGTCGTTTTAAAACAACGGCATTGATCGATCTGAATACGGGCAAGTCATCCGACCCTTCTGTCTTAAAAGGACAATGTGTATTGCCTTTTTGCGGCATCGGCAATCCCGCCGCCTTTTTCAGTCAACTTGAAAGCCTGGGCGCGAAATTGGAACCCGCCCATATTTTTGAAGATCATCACGATTACAAACAAAGCGACTGGGCGGCAATCCAAAACAGCGCGGCCAACAAAAAGGGCATATGGATCGTGACAACGGAAAAAGATGCCGTTAAAATCAAATCCTTGATGACGGAAACCGCAAAGATTTATGCGCTCCGCATCGGCCCGGTTTTTAAACAGGCCTCAGAAGAAAAACTTAAAAAATTGTTTGAACAATGAAATATGAAAAATAAAATTGAAGTCTTCTTATTCCTGCTCTTATACCGTGTTGTAAATTTTCTGTCCTTTGATCGCGCCCTGAAGCTCGGCGCGGCTTTGGGTCGATTGCTGCACCGTTTTGATAAAAAGCACCGCTTGATCGGCCTTGAAAATCTGCGCATTTCATTTCAAGAGGATAAAAGCTTGGCGGAACGGGAAAAGATTCTGTTGGGCGTCTATGAAAATATTGGCCGCTCCGGGATTGAGGCCATTCTGCTCGATAAAATGACACGGGCTCAAATCAGGGAAAGAACCGACATTGTCGGCCTTGAACACTACAGGGCCGCACTGGAAGAAAACAAAGGCGTCATTCTCCTGGGTGCGCACTTTGGAAGCTGGGAATGGATTCCGCTCGCTTTGGGGGTGGAAGGCGTGCCGATGTACGTGATTGTGCGTCCCGTGAATAATCCCCTGCTTGACCGCAGGCTTCAGGCCATGCGGGAGCGTTTTGGCAATGTGGTTTTAAACAAACGCACGGAGACGGGCGAGATTATCACCCTGCTTAGAAAAGGCAAGTCCATCGGTTTTTTGCTGGATCAGGATGTGGGGCGAAATAAAGCCATCTTCGTGGATTATTTTGGACGACCGGCGGCAACCAATAAAGCTCTGGCGACCATTGCGCTTCGTACGGGTGCCCCCGTCATCCCCATGTTCATCGTGCGAAAAAAAGGCGGACAGCAACTCATTATCGAAAAACCGATGCCATTGCCCAAGACAGGAAACTTGAAACAAGACATGACCGACATCACCACTTTGTTTACAAAAAAAATCGAGTCCTACGTGCGACAATATCCCGATCATTGGCTGTGGCTGCATCGCCGCTGGAAGACACAGCCTGAAGTACCGAAGGACAAGCATTGAATTTGCGCCGGACACAAAAAATCCTGGTGCGTGCGCCCAATTGGATCGGCGATGCCGTCATGGCGATACCGACGCTGGCGGCCCTGCGCCATTTTCACGAAACGGCGGAAATCGTGCTCTTGGCCAAACCCGTCATCGCAGCCCTTTTTGAACAACATCCCGACATCGACCGTGTCGTAATTTACGAAGATCCCGGACGGCATACCGGTTTCTCCGGACTCTGGCGTCTGAGCCGTGAACTCAAAGACGAAAAATTTGACTTGGCTTTTTTGCTTCAAAACGCGCTGGAGGCCGCACTGCTGGCC
>Ga0256830_1001246_pt1 | contig 18289 bp, 16 predicted proteins | sample 128326metaG_FD_190537 | JGI IMG/M metagenome (GOLD analysis project Ga0256830, IMG submission 190537) | Hydrothermal vent microbial communities from Lau Basin, Pacific Ocean - 128-326 | ecosystem: Environmental > Aquatic > Marine > Hydrothermal vents | place: Pacific Ocean: Lau Basin | collected... | reverse complement strand
ATCGGCTTGCCGGCGATATCCAGCAGCGGCTTGCCCGGCAGCCGGGTGGCGCCGAAGCGGGCCGGGATGATGACGCTGAAACTCACGACCGCGCCCCGTCGACGACGCGGGCCGTCACTCCACTTCCTCGTCCGCCGGCAGCGCGCGCGCCTCGTCTTCCAGCATCACCGGGATATCGTCGCGTATCGGGTAGGCCAGGCGGTCGGCCTTGCAGATCAGTTCCTGCTCGTCTTTCTTGTAGACCAGTGGGCCCTTGCACAGCGGGCAGACGAGTATATCCAGCAGTTTTTTGTCCATCGTGATTCCTGTCGTTTTTTCGAAAAGATTGCCGTTGCGCGGACGACCGTCAGTGTTTCCGGCCGGCTCGATCCAGCAGGCGCAACAACACCGGCCTCAGGCGTTCGTCGAGCTGCGCCCGCACCGGCACCACCCATTGTCGCCCATTGGCGAAATCGCTGCATTTCACCGCGTCCTTCTCGGTCATCAGCACCGGCAGCTCGTCGTCGAAGCACACGTCCTGCGGTGCAAACGGATGGTGGTCCGGGTAGGGGTGTTCGATCACCTGCAGGCCATTGTCTTCCAGTTGACGAAAGAAACGCTGCGGGTGGCCTATGCCGGCCACCGCGTGGACCTGCTGGCCCGAAAACGATGCCAGCGAACGGCTGCGTGACATGTCGCCCAACTGCCACAGTGTAGCGGGCTCCAGGCCCATGCGGTATTCGCGGGGGCCAGCGACGCCGTTGGTGATCACCAGGTCGACGCTGTTCAAACGGCTGCGGGGTTCTCGCAGCGGGCCCGCCGGCAGGCAGAGACCATTGCCGAAACGCCGCACGCCATCGACCATCGCGATCTCCACGTCGCGGCCCAGCCGGTAGTGTTGCATGCCGTCGTCGGCGACGATGACGTCGCAATCGTTGTATTCCAGCAGCGCCCGCGCCGCGGCGACCCGGTCCGGCCCCACCGCCATCGGGCAGCGGCAGCGACGCGCCAGCAGCACCGCCTCGTCCCCCACCATGCGCGCATCGCTATCGCTGCGCACCTGTTGTGGCCAGTGGCTGGCGCCGCCGCCATAGCCGCGGCTGACGATGCCGGGCCGGTAGCCCTGCTCGCGCAGGAACTCCACCAGCCAGGTCACCATCGGGGTCTTGCCGGTGCCGCCCACGGAGATATTGCCGACGATGATCACCGGCACCGGCAGCCGCTCGACCCTGAACACCCCGCTGCGATAGGCCAGACGCCGGGTGATCGCAATGAAACAGAACAGCCATGACAGCGGCAACAGCAGCAGCGTCAGGGAACCCTTGTTGTACCAGTAGTAGTCGAGGCGTTTCATGGCATCGCCCTGTGACGGTCAGTCCGTCACCGCCTCGCTTTCCGCGGCCTGCCCGGTGGCATCGTCGGTGGCTTTCTCGGTGAACTGCATCTGGTGCAATGCGGCATAGTAACCGTTGGCGTCCAGCAGTTCCTGATGCCGGCCACGCTCGACGATCACGCCGTCATCCATCACCAGGATCAGGTCGGCCTTCTCCACCGTGGACAGGCGATGGGCGATCACCAGCGTGGTGCGGTCGTGCATGAGTTCGTTCAGCGCCCGCTGAATGAAACGCTCGGACTCGGTGTCCAGCGCCGAGGTGGCCTCGTCCAGAATCAGGATCGGCGCGTCCTTGAGCAGGGCCCGCGCGATGGCGATGCGCTGGCGCTGGCCACCGGACAGCAGCGCACCCTTGTCGCCGACCACGGTATCCAGCCCCTGCGGAGCTTCGGCGATGAAGTCCGCCGCGTAGGCCGCCTGCACCGCACGCTCGATGTCCGCCGGCGAGGCGTCTTCCATCGCGCCGTAGGCGATGTTGTTGGCGATGGTGTCGTTGAACAGCGTGATGTCCTGGCTGACCAGCGCCACCTGCGCGCGCAGGCTGTCCAACGTGAAATCCTGCACCGGGGTGCCGTCCAGCGTGATCTCCCCCTCGCTGGGATCGTAGAAACGCGGCAGCAGGCTCACCAGCGTGGACTTGCCGCTGCCGGAACGCCCGACGATGGCCACCGTCTGCCCGGCCTCGGCGGTGAAGCTGATGTGTTTCAGCACCTCGCCCTTGGACTGCTCGTAGCGAAAACCCACGTCACGAAACTCGATCCTGCCCTGCGCTCGATCGATGACCTGCCGCCCGGTGTCGCGTTCCGCCTCCTCGTCTAACAATAAAAAGACACTCTGGGCTGCCGCGATGCCCTGCTGCACCGTGGACTGCACCATGGTCAGCCGCTTCATCGGCGCCAGCAGCAACATGCTGGCGGCGACGAAGGACATGAAGGTGCCCACCGTCAGCGCCTCCAGCATCTCCTCGGACGTCGCAACGTACAGGATCACCGCCAGCCCGCTGGCGCCCAGAAACTGCGACACCGGCACACTCACCGCGCGGGTCGCGGCCAGTTTCATGTTTTGCCGGCGATTGTATTCGTTGGCACGGTCGAAAAACTTTTCCTCGTGTTCCTCACCGCCAAAGATCTTCACCACCCGGTGACCCTCGGTGATCTGCTGGGAAATCTGGGTCACGTCGCCCATGGAACCCTGGATGCGCCGGCTGATGCGCCGGAAACGCTTGCTGACGTGCACCACCAGCACGGTGATCACCGGGCCGATCAGCAGGAACACGATGGACAGTTGCCAACTGGTGTAGAACATCAGGATCAGCAGACCGAAGATCGTGAAGCTGTCGCGCACCACGATGGTCACCGCCTTGGTGGCGGCCTGCGCGACGCGTTCGACGTCATAGATCAGTTTGGAGGTGAGCTGGCCGGAGGAGTTGTTGTCGTAGTACGCGGTGGGCAGGCGCATCAGTCGTGCAAACATCTGCCGGCGCATGTCGCGGATGATGTTGCGCCCCACCCATTCCATGCCGTAGTTGGCGACGAACCCCGCGACGCCGCGCACCAGGAATATGCCCAGCAGGCCCAGCGGCAGCCAGCGGATGGTATCCGGGTCCTTTTCCACGAAGCTGCCGTCCAGCATGGGTTTCAGTATCCATGCGAAACCGGCCTCGGTGGCGGCCACCACGGCCATGCCGAGGATCGCCAGCAGAAAGACCGACCAGTAGTGCCAGGCATAACCCAGCAGGCGTTTGTAGACTTCGCTAGCGGACATGGACACGGTTACCCGGAAAAGGCCTCGACAGCGCCCCCGCGACGGGAGCCGGCATGGTGTGCGGACTCACTGGTCCCCGGTGTTGCGCACCGTGGCGAAATTGAGATGCACGAAACCCAACTGGCGGGCGGCATCCATCACCCGAATCACCGACTGGTGTGGGGTTTGCGCATCGGCGCTGAGAATGATCGGCGGGTCCTTGCGATCCCCGGCCACTTCCTTCATGGCCTTCTTCAGGGTCTCGATCTTGGTATTGATCACACGCTGGTCGTTCACGTAGTACGTGCCATCGGCGCTGACGGTGACCTGCATCACGAACTCATCGCTGACCGGGCCGTCGGCGCTGGCCTCCGGCAGCGAGATCTCGATCTCGGACTCGCGCTCGAAGGTGGTGGATACCATGAAGAAGATCAGCAGCAGGAACACCACGTCGATCAACGGCGTGATGTTGACGTCGAGTTCGTCCTTGCGGGCCGGCTGCATGTTCACCGTGCGCCGCCCCCCGCCTTGCCACCGGTGGACGGGCTGTCCGACTCACGGTCGCCGTGGATGACTTCCACCAGCTTGATGGCTTCCTGTTCCATGAACACCACCAGGCTGTCGATAAGGCCACGGAAATAACGGTGCGCCATCAGCGCCGGGATCGCCACCGACAGCCCAGCGGCGGTGGTGATCAGGGCCTCGGAGATACCGCCGGCCAGCACCGTCGGGTTGCCCACGCCCTCGGCGGTGATCACGCTGAACACCTTGATCATGCCGATGACCGTGCCCAGCAGCCCCAGCAGCGGGGTGATGGCCGCAATGGTGCCCAGCGAATTCATGTAGCGTTCCAGCTCGTGCACCACGTGACGGCCGGTCTCTTCGATGCTCTCCTTCATGATCTCGCGCTGGGCGTTCATGTTGGTCAGGCCGGCTGCGAGCACCCGTCCCAGCGGTGAGCTGTTGCGCACCGTGGCGATCTGCTCGGTGGACAACTGGCCCTTGGAATGCAGCTGCCAGATCTGCGCGACCAGGTGTTTCGGGATGATGCGCTTGCGCTGCAGGGACCACAGACGCTCGCCGATGATGGCCAGCGCGGCGATGGAACACAAAATGATGGGCAGCATCAGCCAGCCGCCGGATTTTACGATCTCGAACACGAAGTCTTGCCCTCTGGAATGCCTGTGCGTCGTCCATTCTCAATGAAGGCGTTACTTTAGCAGAGACGCGAAGACCCCGGAAGACGCTGGAATTTCCGGCACGCCCCGCCAGTGCCAGTAGCGCCGGTGATGTTGCCTGTGGCGCCGGACCTGTAGCCCGTCCCGCGCCCCGAGGCGCAACGCGATGGCACCGCTGCCGGCGCTGTCCAGGGTCCGTACGCCCAGCGCATGGTAACGTGCCAGCACCTCCGGGCGCGGAAAACCGTAGCGGTTGCGATAGCCCACCGGAAACAACGCCAACTGCGGGTCCACCGCGCGCAGAAACGCGTCGCTGGACGAGGTCTTGCTGCCATGGTGGGGCGCCACCAGTACCCGCGCGCGCGGGCTGTCGTCGGTATTTTCGCGCGCACGGGCCAGCAGTTGCCGCTCCGCGCCGCGTTCGATGTCCCCGGTCAGCAACACCGCGTCGTCCCCGGCCTGCACCCGCAGCACGCAGGACTGGTTATTGCCCCGGCGCCCCGCGCCCGGATCATCGCCATCGGGATTCAGGAAACGGAACCGCACCCCGTCCCACTGCCAGGCCATGCCGGCCCGGCAATGTTGCGCGTCCAGTCCTGGCAGACGCTGCGGCACGCTGCTGAAGCTGTGCCGGATTGCGATCTGATCCGCCAGACCGGAGACACCGCCACGGTGGTCGTTGTCGCCGTGGCTCACCACCAGCAGATCGACCTCACCGATACCGCGCGCTCGCAGATACGGCGCGACCACCGCCTCGCCGGTATTGAAACCGCTGGAAAAACGTGGCCCGGTGTCGAACACCAGCACGTGCTCCCGGGTCTGCACCACCGCCGCCAGCCCCTGCCCCACATCCAGCAGCGTGAACAGCGCCTCCCCCTGCGCGATCCCCGGGGCCCGCGTGAAAGCCAGCGGCAGCAGCCACACCAGGCCCACCCAGCGCGCCGGCAGCCCCCGCGGCGCCAGCAACCAGATCACACCGACCACCGCCGCCGCGACCGCCCACGGCGCCAGCGGCGCCTGCCGCCACACCGAGCGGGGCCAGTCACTCAACCATTGCAGGATCCACCACAATCCTTCCAGGCTGCCGTCGGCCAGGCCCAGCAGCCAGCCGGCCAGCCCCGGCAAGACCCCGGACAACAGCGTGCCCAGCAGGGTCAGCGGCACCGTCACCAGGCTCACCCACGGCACCGCCAGCAGGTTCGCCAGCGGCGCCACCAGCGAGGCCTGCTGAAACTGCACCACCAGCAGCGGCAGCAGGCCCACCGCCACCAGCCACTGCACCCGCCCCCAGCGCCACCACAGCGACGGCCTGCCCAGCCGCCCCTGCATGCCGTACAGGATCACCGCCACCGCGGCGAAAGACAGCCAGAAACCCGGCGCCAGCACCGCCATCGGGTCCAGTATCAGCACCAACAGCAGCGCCAATGCCAGCAGCGCGCTGGGCCGGTGGCGGCGCTGCAACAGCGTGGCCAGCATCACCACCAGCACCATCACCAGCGCGCGCTGGGTCGGGATCGACAGGCCGGCCAGCATCGCGTAGGCCGTGGCCGCGAACATCGCCGCCACCGCACCGGCCTTCGGCGCCGGCCAGCGCAGCACCGCCGGGGCGGACACACGCCACAGCCGCCGCACCGCGAAAAACGCGAATCCCGCCACCAGGCCCACGTGCAGGCCGGAGATGGCCACCAGGTGACTGGTGCCGGTGCGTTGCAACACCTGCCACTGTTCGCGGCTGATCCGGTCGCGCAGCCCCATCGCCAAGGCCATCACCAGCCCGGCCTGCCGCCGCCCGGCCAGCAGCGGTGACAGCCGTTCGCGCGCCGCATGGCGCCACTGTTCGACGGGCCGGTCCATCCCGTCGCGACCCAGCCGCCGGTTGACCTCCGGCGCCCGGCGCACGTAACCTTTGGCGCGGATACCCTGGCGAAACAGCCAGGCCTCGTAATCGAAGCCGCCGGGGTTCATGAAGCCGTGGGGACGTTTCAGCCGCAGTTGCAGACGCCAGCGCTCCCCCACAACCAATGGCGGCGCATCACGATACCAGGTCAGCAGCAGCCTGCCCGGCAACGCGCGGGACTCACCGTCCAGCCGCAGATCGAGAGGTGAAAACTGAAAGCGGGTACCGCCCCCGGCGGTCACCGGCAACGAGGCAACGACGCCCTCCACCACCACGTCGCGCCCTTCGAGATCCGCCTCCAGCCCACCGGACAGGTACACGTGGGCCACCAGGTTTGCCCACAGAAAGCCCAGGCCGATGCCGGGCCACAGACCGGGCCGGCGCCAGGCCACCGGCAGCAGCACCAGCAGCCCCAGCGACCACGGCAGCGGCGGCAACGTCGCCAGCTGCTGCAGGGCCGCCGTGCCCAGCAGAAATCCCAGCGCAATCCTGCGCATATTCCCGACTTTCCCTAAATGGTGGATAATGCGAGGCGTTTTTGCCAGCGCATCCGGTGATGTATGTCACCCGGGTCACAACGTTAGCGAATCGGCGTGGGTGCCGCTGTGCAATTTGAACCCTGCAGGGCCTCCGCTACGGCGGCTACGAACAGTCGACACCACGGGATACCATGCCGAGACGTTTCATCAAGCGCTACATGCCGGATCACGACACGATCCGCAACCACAAGCACCTGCAGTTCCTCGGCACCCTGCTGCACGACCCCAACATCCTGCACCTGAACCGACGTTCGGTGTCCGGCGCTTTCAGTGTCGGCCTGTTCATGGCCTTCGTGCCGGTGCCCTTCCAGATGGTGCTGGCCGCCATCGGCGCCATCGTCGCCCGCGTGAACCTGCCGATCTCGGTGGGCCTGGTGTGGATCACCAACCCGCTGACAATGCCGCCGATGTTCTATTTCGCGTACAAGGTGGGGGCGTGGCTCCTCGGCACGCCGGCGCACGAGATCAACTTCGAGTTATCCTTCGAATGGCTGGCCCGGGAGCTGGCGCTGATCTGGCAACCCTTTCTGCTGGGCTGCCTGGTGCTGGGCATCGTGAGCGCGGTGCTGGGCAACCTGCTGGTGCGCGGCCTGTGGCGCGTTCAGGTGGGACGCGAGTGGCGCAAGCGTCGGGCCCGGCGCACGGAAAAACCCCGCCGCGACAAGACAGACGACGACGCCGATTGATTCGTGGCCCCGGCCTTCGCCGGAATGACGGAAGAAGCCATTACTCGAAGCGCCCATCCACCAGGTGCAACACCCGCGACATGCGCCTGGCCAGGTCCAGGTCGTGGGTCACCATCACCAGGCTGGTGCCCAGTTCCTCGTTCAGCGCCAGCATCAGATCGTAGACCTGCTCCGCGGTGCGGTGATCGAGGTTGCCGGTGGGTTCGTCGGCCAGCACGCACAGCGGCTCGGTGATCAACGCCCGCGCGATCGCGGTGCGCTGGCGTTCGCCGCCGGACAGCTCCGCCGGCTTGTGCCGAACACGCGCCGCCAGGCCCACCTTGTCCAGCAGCGCGGCGGCCCTGCGGCGGGCCTCGGGCACCGCCGTGCCGCGGATCAGCAGCGGCATCGCCACGTTCTCCAGCGCGGTGAATTCCGGCAGCAGGTGATGAAACTGATAGACGAAGCCCAGGGTCCGGTTGCGCAGTCGGCTGCGGGCGGCCTCGCCCAGCCCTGCAAGGTCCTCGCCGGCCAGTTGGATGCACCCGCGGCTGGCCCGGTCCAGCCCGCCGAGCACGTGCAGCAGTGTGCTCTTGCCGGAGCCCGATGCGCCGACGATGGCCACCCGCTCGCCACGCGCTACCTGCAGGTCGATCCCACGCAGCACCTCCACGGCCAGTTCGCCCTGTTCGAAATTCTTTTCCACGCCGTCACAGCGCAACACGATGTCACTCATAGCGCAGCGCCTCTGCCGGCTGGGTGCGCGACGCGCGCCAGGCGGGATACAGCGTTCCCAGCACGCACAGCGCAAAGGAGATGGTGGTGACGCGGTAGACGTCGTCCCAGTGCAGCTCGGACGGGAAACTGTCGATGTAGTACACGTCCGCGGGCATGAACTGTATGCCCAGCACACCTTCCAGCCAGCCGACCACGGCGTCGACGTTCAGCGCCAGCGACACACCGCCGGCGGTGCCCAGCAGCACCCCGATCAGACCGATCACCGTGCCCTGCACGATGAAGATGGCCATGATGGAGCCGGGTGTGATCCCCAGCGTGCGCAGGATCGCGATATCCGCCTGCTTGTCGGTGACCACCATCACCAGCGTGGACACGATGTTGAACGCCGCCACCGCGACGATCAGCGACAGGATGATGAACATCATGGTTTTCTCGATCTGCACCGCGCGGAACAGGTTCGCGTAACGCTGGGTCCAGTCGGAGATCCAGTAGCCGCCGGGCAGGCTGTCGATGAGCCTGTTGCGCACCGGCACCACCTGGTACAGGTCGTCGAGCTTCAGGCGCAGGCCGGTGACCCCGCCATCGGTGCGAAACAACCGGGCCGCATCGTCGATGTGCACCAGCGCCAGGCCGCTGTCGTATTCGTGCATGCCCACCTCGAAGATGCCGCGCACCGTGAACCGCTTGAGCCGGGGCATCACCCCGGCCGGCGTGCTGGTGGCCTGGGGTGTCACCACGGTCACCTTGTCGCCCTGCATCACCCCCAGTGACCGCGCCAGCCCCTGGCCAAGAATGATGCCGAACTCGCCCGGGCGCAGATCGTCGAGCTGGCCGTAGAGCATGTGCTGCCAGACGTCGGAGACCTCCGGGTCCTGCTCGGGCAGCACCCCGCGCAACAGCGCGCCGCTGACCCGTGAATTGAAACTCAGCATCACCTCCTTGCGGATGTACGGCGCCAACCCGACCACGTGCGGGTCCGCACCGCTCACCGCCTGCGCCAGCGCCCGCCAGTCCTGCAGCGGTTCGCCGCCCCGGGTGATGGTGATATGCGAGGCCATGCCGAGGATGCGGTCCCGGACCTCCTTCTGGAAACCGTTCATCACCGACAACACGGTGATCAGCGCGGTGACACCGAGGATGATGCCCATCACCGAGGTAAACGAAATGAACGAGATGAACTGATTGCGACGCTTGGCGCGCAGGTAGCGCAGGCCGATGAAGAGTTCCAGCGGTTTGAACATGGGGCGTTTTCTGGCAGTCTGGCCTGGCTGGCGGATTGGCGGTACCGTGCGAGCGGTGGTTGTAACGGCTATGATGCTCGTAAAGCAAAGCTGCGGCAGTCTACCACGCACACCACACCGACACGAACCGCGACGCCAGGACCCCGTAATCACGCCATCCAATGACCGCTGCCCACACCACCGCTCAAGCCCGCCGCAACTCTGCCGATACAGCGGCAATGATCACCAGGCCGACGCCGTCATGAACGATCCTGCCCCCCAGCCAGCGCCAGTCGCCCCTGGCGCAGGCCCGGTAACCGACGACTCGGCACCGCGCCAGGTGTTCCTGCTGCGCAGCAACGACGCCAGCCAGTCTCCCCCGTTCGACCTGCTGAGCAATGCACTGTCCCGCGAGGGCTACCGGCTGACCCTGTTCCGCGAGGCTGCGGCGCTGTTCAGCGCGCTGGAAACGGACAGGCCCTTCGCGGTGCTGGTGGATAGGGACTACGCAGACCCGCAGTACGACGGCCTCAGCGTGGCCGGTGACAGCCGGCTCAACGAGCACAACATGCCCGGCATCCTGATAGCCCGCGAAGGCGACATGGCCTCCCGCCTCGCCGCGGTACGCGCCGGTGTGCGCCACTACCTCACCACCCCGATCAACATGGACCAGCTACTGAACAAGCTGGGGCACATGGCCCACGAGGAACAGCAGGAACCGTACCGCATACTGGTGGTGGACGACGACGAACTCCTGCTGGAGCTGTTCAAGCTGACCCTGGGTCGCGCCGGACTCACGGTGAAGACCCTGCCCGATGCCAACGACATCGTGGACGAAGTACACGCCTTCCAGCCCGAGCTTATCTTCATGGACGTACAGATGCCCGGCACCAGCGGCCCGGAGGCCGCCTCGGTGATCCGGCAGATACCCGAGTTCGACGTGATCCCCATCGTCTACCTGTCCGGCGACACCGAACTGGACCTGCAACTGGCGGCTCTCACCGTCGGTGGCGACGATTTCCTGACCAAGCCAGTGGACACCACCCACCTGGTGGTCACCGCCACCGCCCGCGCCACCCGCACCCGCGGCCTGCAACAGGCCCGGCAACGCCTGATGCGCACCGCGCAGGAGCTGCAGAGCTACCAGCAGCAGGCCGAGAACGAACAGCAGATGGCGCAGCAACTGATGAACCGGATGATCTTCAGCAAGGACCTGGAAGACGAGTCCATGCAGTACTGGCACCAGCCCGCCAGCCGCTTCAGCGGCGACCTGGTGGCCGCGGTGCGCGACGGCAGCGACCGGCTTTACCTGCTGCACGCCGACGCCATGGGCCACGGCCTGCCCGCCGCGCTGCCGCTGCTGCCGGTGTCGCAGATCTTCTACTCCATGGCCAAGCAGGGCTACACGCTGGGTGCGATCGCGGAAAAGATGAATTCCCAACTGCGGGTACAGATCCCGGTGGGTAATTTCGTGGCCTGCAGCCTGATGGCCGTGGACCGCCACAACCGCACCGTGGAGGTCTGGAACGGCGGCAGCCCGGACGTGCTGTTCGTGGATCACCAGGGGAATATCAAGTGTCGCTTTCATTCCCGTCACACGGCCCTGGGCGTGGTGTCCACGGACAGTTTCTCCCGCAACACCGAGCTGTACCAGTGGCAGCAGCCGGGCGACATCGTGCTCTATTCGGACGGCCTCAGCGAGGCCAGCAACCGCGACGGCACCGAGTTCAGGGCACAGCTGGAACAGGTGTTGAGCCAGCCGGTGGCAGGCAGCCGGTATCGAAACCGGTTGCCGGCACTGGTGGACGCGCTGGACGTCCATCTCGACGGGGCCGAGCCCCACGACGACATCTCGCTGGTGGTGGTGAAATGCGAATAGCGCCGGTCACGCTGGGCCTCGCGCCTGACTGCAATTGGACCAAGCCGTCTTCACCACCAACGGTACAGAGATCACCACGAAGGTGAACCGGGGGGCTCCCTGACGCCAGGGCCTCCCGCTGACTATTTCGCCCCCTGACTATTTCGCGTAGGGGTTGGTGCCCGCCGGCAGGGTCTGTTGCGCCGGCGCCCCCTGCAGGGTCGCCACCTGGGCCGGCGGTACCAATTCGATGTGCTGCAGCGCCTCCAGTGCCTCGATGCTGTCGGCCAGCGCCACCGGCTCGTGGATCCCCTGGCGCAGAAACTCCACCAGGTGGGGATACATGCCCATGGCCTCGTCCACCAGCGCGTCGCTGCCGGGCTGGTAGGCGCCGACGCTGATCAGGTCGCGGTTCTGCCGGTAGCGGGAATACCACTGCTTGAATCGGCGCGCGGCCTCCTGGTGCTCCGGGGTGGTGATCTCGGTCATCGCACGGCTGATGGAGGCCTCCACGTCGATGGCCGGATAGTGGCCGGACTCGGCCAGCTCGCGGGACAACACCACGTGGCCGTCGAGTATCGCCCGCGCCGAGTCGGCGATGGGGTCCTGCTGATCGTCGCCCTCGGTGAGCACGGTGTAGAACGCGGTGATGGAACCGCCACCGGTGTCGCCGTTGCCAGCGCGCTCCACCAGTTGCGGGATCTTCGCGAACACCGACGGCGGGTAGCCCTTGGTCGCCGGGGGTTCACCGATGGCCAGCGCCACCTCGCGCTGCGCCTGGGCGTAACGGGTCAGCGAGTCCATCAGCAGCAGCACGTTCAGGCCCTGGTCGCGGAAGTATTCGGCGATGCGGGTGGCCAGGCTGGCGCCGTGCAGGCGCATCACCGGCGCATCGTCCGCCGGCGAGGCCACCACCACCGCGCGCGCCATGCCCTCCTCGCCGAGGATGTTCTCGATGAATTCTTTCACCTCGCGCCCGCGTTCGCCGATCAGCCCCACCACGATCACGTCGGCGGTGGTGTAGCGGGTCATCATGCCCAGCAACACGCTCTTGCCCACGCCGCTGCCGGCGAACAGGCCCATGCGCTGACCGCGACCCACGCTGAGCAGCGCGTTGATCGCGCGGATGCCCACGTCGAGTTTTTCACAGATCGGATGACGTGCCAGCGGGTTGATGGCCCGCGCACTGATGGGTACGCGTTCGCTGGTACGCACCGGACCCTTGCCGTCCAGCGGATTGCCGGCCCCGTCCAGCACCCGGCCCAGCAACTGGTTGCCCACCGCCACGTCGTAGACGCGGTCGGTGGGAATCACCCGCGCATTGGGCACGATACCCTGCATGCGGCCGGTGGGCATCAGAAACAGCTTGTCGCCGGAAAAACCCACCACCTCGGCCTCGATGTCTTCACCGCCGGGCCCTTCCACCAGGCAGCGCGCGCCCACCGGGGCGTGGCAACCCACCGCCTCCAGCGTGAGCCCGACCATGCGCGTCAGATGCCCCTCCACCACCAGTTTCGGGACCTCGATCCGCTCACGGACCTCGGCCAGGCGCCCGGCCCAGCGGGCCCCGCATTCGGCGGCCACCGGGTTGGGCCTGTCGGATGTGTCGCGCTCGCTCATCGCCGACGCTGCCCGATCACCGCTCGGTTTCCCCGCTCGGCGTGGCGTCCTGCTCCCGCTCACCACCGAACAACTGGGCGACCACCGCCGCCAGCCGACGCTCCAGCGTCGCCTCGATACGGGAGGTCTCGGTGACGATGCGGCAGTCGCCGCGTTGCAGGGTGGGGTCTTCGACCAGGGTCCAGTCCCGTTCCGTCTCGGTGTGGGCCAGGGCCTCGCGCACCAGTACCAGGTCATCCGGGTGAAGGCAGACCTTCACCTCGCGCGACGCCACCGGCAACGCGGCCAGTGCCTCGCGCACCACCGCGATCACCTGCCCCGGATCGGTCTTCAGTTCGCGGCGCACCAGTTGCCGCGCGATGACCAGGGCCAGGCTGACCAGTTCCTCTTCGACCTGCGCGTCGAGCTGTTCGAAGGGCCGCTGCAGTTGCTGCAACAGCCTGGCCATCAACGCGGCCTTGTCATTGGCTTCGGCCGCACCGGCCGCCAGCCCCTCCTGCTGGCCCTTGGCGAAACCGGCGTCGTAGGCCTCCTTGTAGGCCTGGGCCTGGATGCGTTCGATCTGTTCCGCGGTGAGCAGGCCGGAGGCCTTGTCGTGACGGGCCTCCTGCACCGCGCCGGAGATGTCTTCCACCAGCGGCAGCTGCCAGGCGGAAAACTCGGCGGTGCGCGCCTTTTCGATGAGCTTCGGCGGCATCACCGCGCAGCGCCTTCAGCAACACGCACGCACATCAGATGAACTCCTCGCCGCCGGAGCCGCCCAACGCGATGTCGCCGGCATCGGCCAGGCGCCGCGCCACCGCGAGAATCTCCTTCTGCGCGCCTTCCACCTCGCTGAGCCGCACCGGGCCCTTGGCTTCGAGATCGTCGCGCAGCATCTCGGCGGCGCGCTTGGACATGTTCTTGAATATCTTCTCCTTCAGGCTCTCGTCTGCACCCTTCAGCGCCAGCACCAGGGATTCGGAGGAGATCTCGCGCAGGATGGTCTGGATACCGCGGTCGTCCACGTCGTTGAGATTGTCGAACACGAACATCAGGTCCTGGATGTTCTGCCCCAACTCGGAGTCCATCTCGTTGATGTTGTCCATGATCTCGCCTTCCGTGGAGCTGTCCATGAAATTGAGGATATCGGCGGCGGCCTTCAGCCCGCCAACACTGGAGGATTTCACGTTGTTGCTGCCGGAGAACTGTTTCTCCATGATGTTGTTGAGTTCGTTCAGCGCCGCCGGCTGGATGCCGTCCAGCGTCGCGATGCGCATCATCACGTCCACCCGCACCCGCTCCGGAAACAGGCCCAGGATCTCCGCCGACTGGTCGGGCTCCAGGTAGGACAGCACGATGGCGATGATCTGCGGATGTTCCAGGCGGATGATCTCCGCGACCGCGCGCGGGTCCATCCACTTCAGGGTTTCCAGGCCCTTGGTATTGCCACCCTGCAGGATGCGGTCGATGACATTGTCGGCTTTGTCTTCACCCAGCGCCTTTTTCAGCACCGAGCGCAGATACTCGTCGGAGCCCAGCCCCAGGCCGGTCTCGTCCTGCACGGTCTCGCAGAAGTCCTTCAGCACCGTCTCCACCTGGCCCCGGGTGACGTTCTTCAACTGCGCCATCGCCGCGCCGACGCTTTGAACCTCTTTCGGATCCATGTGCTTGAGTACCTCGGAGGCCGATTGCTCACCGAGAGACATCAACAGGATTGCCGCGCGATCGACGCCGCGCTCACCACCACCCGCGTTATCCGCCATCGGCCGCCACCCAGTTCTTTACCACTTGCGCCACCAGTTTCGGATCCTGTTCCACGGCCTTGTTGGCCGTGGCCAGGTTTTGTTCATAGCTGCCGGCCGGGGCGGCAAGCCCCGGTATCGCCGCCCCGCCGGATTCCAGGGTCAGTTTATCTTCCGCCATCCCTTCCTGCTCTTCCTCGTTCTTGGCCTCAAGCGCGGCCACCGCGGCCGGCTGGCTGGCCAGGGATTTCAGCACCGGCTTCAGTACCCCGAAGAATATCGCCAGCACCAGCACCGCGCCCAGCAGTTTCTTCACCAGGTCCTGCGCCCAGGCCTGTTCCCAGATGGGTGTCTCGGGCAGCGGTTCCTCGGCCGGGGGGCGGGTAAACGACGAATTCATCACGTTTACCGTATCACCCCGCTGGGCGTTGAAACCCACCGCGTCCTTGACCAGGCCGGCGATGCGGTCCAGTTCCTCCGGCGTACGCTCGCGGCGGGTGACGACACCGTTCTCGTCCACGCTAACCTTGTCGTCCACCAGCACCGCCACCGATAGCCTGTGCAGGCGCCCGGGTGCGAAACGGGTGTGGCTGATAGTCTTGTCCAGCTCGAAGTTCTTGATCTCCCGCCGGTTGGTGCGGCCCGGGGTCGGCCTGGCGCCCTCGCCGGCAGCGGCATCCGGTCCGGGCAGGGTCTCCGGCGCGACGGCCTGGCCCGGGGGCTGGTTGGTCAACGCGCCGGGGATTCCGGCCTCGACGCCGGTGGTGCCGATGGTCTGTTCCAGCACCGTCTGGTTGCTGCGTAGCGCCGGGGTGTCCGGGTTGAAGCTCTCCTGCGTCTGTTCGCTGATGGTGAAATCCACGTCCGCGGTGACCTGCGCACGCACGGCCTCGGCCCCCAGCATGGGTTCGAGGATGCGCTCGATGCGCTCCGTGAGGCTGCGCTCCAGCCGCTGGGTGTATTCGAACTGCGCACCGGACATGGCCATCTGCCGGTCGGTCTTACCGTTGGTCAGCAGCTTGCCGGTGTGGTCCACCACGGTAACCTGCTCCATGCCCAGGTTGGGCACACTGGAGGCCACCATGTGCACGATGGCCGCCACCTGCCCGGGGTTCAGGGTGCGCCCCGGAAACAGCGTGACGGTAACCGATGCGCTGGATTTCTTGCGGTTGCGCACGAACACCGACTGCCGCGGGATCGCGAGATGCACCCGGGCACTCTTGACACTGGCCAGGCTGCCTATGGTGCGGGCCAGTTCCACCTCCAGCGCGCGATGAAAACGCGCCTTCTCCATGAACTGCGAAACCCCGAAGCTGTTTTGCTCGCCCAGCGCATCGAAGCCGGCACTGACCCCCTTCGGCAGGCTCATGGACGCAAGCTTGATACGAGCCTCGTAGATATCCTTCGCCGGCACCAGTACCGCGCCCGTGGCCTCGTCCAGTTTGGCGTCGATGCCATTGGCGCGCAGCGCCTCCATCACCGCACCCACGTCCTGTTCCTCCAGCGCGCCGTACAGCACGCCATAGGTCGGCGACCAGGACCACAACCCCACCGTGATCCCTATGGCCAGGCTGGCCGCGAGACCCACCATGATGCCGATCTGGCGCAGGGTGCTCAGTCCGCTCAGCCCCACCAGACCTGCCTGCATTTCTTCGGCTTTCACCAGTGCCATTTCACAACCCTTCGTATTTCTCGTTCGTTGGCAAACACGCTCACGGGGCCGCGCCCGGATCGGCGAGCCCCGTCGCTATCCACACTGTTATTACACCTGCATCGCCATGATTTCCTTGTACGCGCTGACCAGCTTGTTGCGTACCTGCATCGTCGCCTCGAAGGCGATGCTGGCCTTCTGCTTGGCCACCATCACGTCGACGAGACCGACGCTGCTGTCACCCAGCAGGAACGCCTCACCCAGGCGCTTGGAATCCTTCTGCAAGCCGTTGACGCCGTCGATGCTCTGTTTCAGCAGCGCGCCGAAGTCGCCGGCGACGCCATTGGTCTGGGGGCCCGCTTCCTGCCCCTGGGCCGCGGCCGCCATTGCGCGCATCTGGGTGAGCAATTGACTGGTATCGATGTCGTTCATGTTCTCGACTCCTGCCGGCGGCCCCGGTACGGGTCCAACCGGTCGCTGTTATCGGTGGAAAGAATGCAATATTCAGGCCGCGCTGACGCCGTAGCGCCCGGGAATGGCCATGCCCAGTTCGCGCATGCGCGCCAGCTTGTAGCGCAGCGTGCGCTGGCTGATGCCGAGCTTTTCCGCGGCGCTCTGGCGGTTGCCGTGATCCGCCTCCAGCACCGCGAGGATCCGCTTGTATTCGTGATTCTTCATTTCGTCGCTGAGGCTCTGCTTGTCACTGGGAGCGACCTCGTCGGGGGCCGTCGCAGCGGCGGACATCGGCCCGTCCTCCAGCAACTCGAAGCGGATGTCCGCGGCCTCGATCTGCGCGCCGTTGTGCAGGATAAGCGCGCGCTGGATCACGTTGTCCAGTTCGCGCACGTTGCCGGGCCAGCGATGGGCCTGCAGCCGTTCACCCGCGGCCTCGCTAAGTGTGGGTACGCCCCTGCCGTCGTTGCGGGCATGCCTGGCCATCAGCCGCTGCGCCAACGGCAGCACGTCGCCGGGACGTTCACGCAGCGGCGGAATCTGGATCGGAAACACGTTCAGGCGGTAGAACAGGTCCTCGCGGAAACGTCCTTCGCTGACCTGCTGACGCATGTTGCGATTGGAGGTCGCGAGCACCCGCACGTCCAGCTGTGTCACGACCCGGCCGCCCAGGCGCTCCACTTCCTTCTCCTGCAGCACGCGCAGCAGCTTGGCCTGCAGCGCGGAATCCATCTCGGATATCTCGTCCAGCAGCAGGGTGCCACCCTGGGCCTGTTCGAACTTGCCCGGGCAGGCCTTGTAGGCCCCGGTAAATGCGCCTTTTTCATAGCCGAACAGCGTGGCCTCCAGCATGTTCTCCGGGATCGCCGCGCAATTGATCGCGACGAAGGGCTGCTCGGCGCGGGGCGAGTGACGATGGATGTAACGCGCCAGCACCTCCTTGCCGACGCCGCTTTCGCCGGTGAGCATCACCGTCGCGCTGCTGTCGGCAACCCGGCGGGCCAGCTCGGTGAGTTCACGGCTGCGCTTGTCGGCGGCCACCATGTCGTCGCCGTCGGTGTTCTGCGGGTTCAGGTAGCGGCCCACCATCGCCGCCAGCACCTCGGCCTCGAAGGGCTTGCTGAGATAATCCACCGCTCCGTCGCGCATCGCCTCCACCGCCATCTGGATGGAGCCGTAGGCGGTCATCAGCATCACCGGCAGTTCGGCCCAGCGCGCCTTGATCTGCTTGAGCAGCGTGTGGCCGTCCATGCCCGGCATCTGGATGTCGGTGATCACCAGGTCGATGGTCTTCCTGCCCAGCAGGTCCAGCGCCTGGGCGCCGTTGTCGGCAGTCTCGGTGGCGTAGCCCGCCAGGGCCAGGGTGTCGCAGAGCGCCGAGCACAGCTCGGCATCGTCTTCCACTACCAGTATTACTGCGTGATTCATACAACCTCCTGCTGTGAGACATTGCAGACAGAGTCTGCCGCGTCGTCTGTGTCCGGTGCCCGGTCTGCCTGCGCCAGCGGCAGTTGCACCACGAATACCGATCCCCGTGCCGGCTCCGCGCCATCGCCGGACGGGCTTTCCAGGCGCACGCTGCCACCGTGGGAACGGGCCACCGCCTGCACCACGGCCAGGCCCAGCCCGGT
>Ga0256830_1001245_pt1 | contig 18292 bp, 23 predicted proteins | sample 128326metaG_FD_190537 | JGI IMG/M metagenome (GOLD analysis project Ga0256830, IMG submission 190537) | Hydrothermal vent microbial communities from Lau Basin, Pacific Ocean - 128-326 | ecosystem: Environmental > Aquatic > Marine > Hydrothermal vents | place: Pacific Ocean: Lau Basin | collected... | reverse complement strand
GGAAGAGTGGAGGAAATGGTTTAATGAAAAGAGGTATCACAGAGGGGTTAATGATTACCCAATTAATCTTTATGTTAAGTTATAAAGTGGACTTAACATTTTAAGAGGATTTTTAAAGAATTAAAGGAAGAAATTGATAAAAAACTGAAAGATTTTCCTGATTTTAGAGATGAGTTGTTTGATAAACTGCATTTCTTTTTTAAGAAATATTTTTCTGAGTCAGGAAGCATTTATTTTTCTTATACCCCTCTGAAGTCTAAGATTTATGAGCAGGTTTATTCTAATGATAAAGATGTTGTTTTGTTTTGGAAAACAAATATGCTTTATTATGTGAAATCTGATAAAATATGGAACAATCTTGAAATTGATTTTGAGAAAGAAGGAGTAAAATATGGAATAAAATTTGATGTTTCTTCTCTTAAGCATAAAAAAGCAAATGAGAAAAAGCAGATCATTTATGAATTGAAGGAAGTTAAAGGAAAAGATGTTATTTTTTCTGTTTCTTATTCCGAAAAAGGCAGGAAGACAAAAATTCCTGAAATTTTAAAGAAATTGAAAGATAAGAAGATATTCTTAGAAGAAGATTCTTTGGATAAGATTTTTAGAACTTTTGAAAAGCAAAATGAAGTTGATTATTTTATTAATAAAAGTGCTGAAAAGTTCTTGAAGGAGCAGTTTGATATGTATTTAAAGAATTATCTGTTTGATGATGAAAGTGATTTTAAGGAAAGCAGGTTAAGGGAACTGAAAGCTTTGAAAGATATTGTATATAAAACAATTGATTTTGTTTCTCAGTTTGAGGATGAATTGGTTAAGGTTTGGAATAAGCCGAAGTTTGTTTTAAATTCTAATTATGTTATTACATTAGATAGGATTACAAGCTATAAAGAAGGCTTGAAAGTAATTGAAAAAATCCTAAAAGATTCTGGATTTAAAGAGCAAGAAAAGGAATGGAGGGAATTAGGGATTTTGGAAAAGTTTGATAAAAATAAGCTGTATGATAGAGATTTGAATGGAAAGAAAATTTCTAAAGAGTATGGAAAGCTTCCTATTGATACAAAGTATTTTTCAGATAACATAAAATATGAAATTCTTTCTTTGTTTGATAATTTAGATGAGCAATTAGACGGCTGGCTGATTCACAGCGAAAACTATCAGGCATTAAACACAATCAAAGATAAATTCATGGAAAAAATCCAGACAATTTATATTGATCCTCCTTTTAATTTAGGAACAAATGCAGATTTTTTGTATAATGTTAATTATAAAGATTCAAGTTGGATAACTCTTTTAGAAAACAGAATTCAGCTCGCAAAAGATTTGATAAACAAAAAAGGAAGTATGTTTGTAAGGTGTGATTATAACGGAAACATGTATGTTAGATTATTGATGAATGACATTTTCGGCGAGGAGAATTTTAGGAATGAGATAATTTTAAGTAAATCTGCAAAATTAACAGAACAAATAAATCACTACCATAGCGGTCATGATTCACTATATTTTTACACCAAGTCTCCTGATTTTTACTTTAAGACGGCCACTAAAAAAAGAGAGGAGCCAAAATGGAGAGAAATGCATTTACCTGGGATAGGGTGGTCTCCAATAACAGAAGAACAAGCAAAACTTTTTTCTAAGGAAAATATTAAAAGAAAGAATGGAAAATTTGTAACTAGGGCCAGAATAATCCTTGGAAAAGAATTATTGCCTCCTGAAGGTAGGCACTGGGCATTAAGTCAAGACTCTATTTTCCAATTGGAAAAAGAAGGGAAAATAAAAATTAATGAAAAAGGGAAACCCATTACTCAAGAATCAGATGAACAAAAATTAACTGATAATTGGACAGATTGGGTTGGTTACTCAAGTAGATGGGGGTTTTCTACTGAAAATCATGAGCAAATTTTGAAAAGATGTATTCAGACATCCTCGGCGAATAAAAATCAGATAATCCTAGACTTCTTCCTAGGTTCAGGAACAACAACAGCAGTTGCGCATAAATTAGGCAGGAGATGGATTGGTGTGGAAATGGGAGAGCATTTTAATTTTGTTGTTTTGCCAAGAATGAAGAAAGTTCTTGCAGGAGACAAATCTGGGATTTCAAAGGAAAAAGATGTTAATTGGAAAGGAGGCGGATTTTTCAAATATTATGATTTAGAGCAGTATGAACAAACCTTGAAAAGAGCAGTGTATAAAGACAGCCATCCTTTTGAGAATTTAGATGATAATTCAATTTTTAAGCAGTATGTCTTTTTCAAGGATTTAAAACTTTTAGATGCTATTGAGTTAAACCACAAAAAGAACAAAGTAGATATTGATTTCTCAAAACTCTATGATAATGTAGATATTGCTGAAACCCTGTCTTGTGTTACAGGAGAAAGCATAAAGAAAATAGGAAAAGATTTTGTTGTTCTGTCAGAAACAGGCAAGATTGAGTTTGATAATATTCCTTTTAAGATGATTAAAAGGTTGGTGTGGTGGTGAAAATGGGAATACAAAAAGACGCAGGAGAATTATTACTTTTTGCATATAAAAGGTATTGTGAAAAAGGAGAAATGGTATCTAAGGAAAAATTTATTGAAGAAAGTGGGTGGGACGAAATTAGAACGCACAATGCTTTTAATTATCTTTTGGATAAAGGATTGATCAAAGCTCGCCAATATCTTGGAGGAGGTTTTCTAATTGAGAGGATATACCCAGAAGGAATAGATATAATTGAACACGAAGATAAATTCAAAAGTAATTTTGGATTTGGAATAAATCTTGGGTTAATAAATTTCAGTTGGAGTAGAGGGAAATAAAAATGGATATAGAAGAACTATTTAAGAGCGTAATAGCATTAATCTTTGGAATTATTTTACTAGGAGCTTTAGCGGATGTTTTTAAGGAAATTGCAATCTCTCAATTTTATTCTTTTATGATTGGTTTTGCTTTCTTAGCAATAGTTATCGCAGTTTTACTCAAAATTTTGGAAGAGCTAGGAGGTTTAAGATAATGAAGAAAAAAAGAGATTACTATCCCTTAATTATGATTTCTCTTGGGATTTTATTATACATTTTATCTGGGTTTATTAATAAAAATCCATATCATCTAATATTAATAATCATTTCAGCATCTCTTTTCTTATTAATTCTGTTTGAAGCAATTTTAATCTATATGAGAGAGGTTTTTAAAAAATCATTTAAAATATTTGGAGCAATCATTGGGGGAGCAGTAATAGTCTTAATCTCAATAATTCTTTATTTTTTAATTGGTTCGGGAACAGCATTTTATGTATCTGTTGCAGGATTTGTAGTTTCTTACGTTTTAACAATAATAAATCTATTTTCAAAAAATGGAAGAAATGAGAGGATAAAAAATAAATAAAATTAAGACAGGCAAAATTGAATTTGAGAATATTCTTTTTAAGATGATTAAAAGAGTGGTTTGATGGTAGATTAGAGAAGGAGTATTCTTCCTAAGTCTGTTATCTTAACATTTTGTTCTTCTATTAGAATATATCCGTCTTTTTCTAAATCATTAATTGCCTTATATAAAACACTTCTTGTTCTTCTTTCTTTTTGTTTCTCAACTTTTTCTGCTTTCTCTTTATCAAATTTTTTTCTTAAATCTTTAATAGCTCTTTCTCCTTTTTCTAAATACCTTAAAATTTCTTTTTGAAATTTGTTTATATGAAAATGAGGAAATGGCATTCTTAAAGGTTCATTATTCTCTTTCATGAGATAATAAATCCCTTCTACTTTACTCTTTCTCAAATATCCTGCGAAATACATGCCGAAAGATAAAGGTTTCCTTCCTTCACTTATATTGAAGAAAATCTCACAATTTTCCAAGGAATCGACTTTTTTTGTAATTTTTTTTGCTATATCATAAAAATTATACAATGTTTCTACTTCTATTATCTTTATATTTACTATTTTATTGAAGTCTTCTTTTATTTTTTTTATTGAATCTCTTTTTGTTTCAAGCTCTTCTTCTTCCTGAGGTGTTTTTCCTTTTAGTTTATCTAAATCTTTCTCTACAACTAAAAATAAATCTGTTATGGAAAATTTTAACATTAGAATTTTTATTGTATTTGCGCTATAAATACTGCTGATTAATACCCTCTTTTTCATGATTTTTATAATAAATTATACTTTATAAATATTTTCCATTAAGAATCAATATTTTTGATACAATCGCAAAATTTATAAACCTATTATTCCTTGAAATATCAATTAAATTTAAAAGAAAAACTAAAAATGACAATAAAAATTGGAGCATTTGGATATGGACTAGCAGCAATTTTCGGAGCAGGGGCTGTTTTATTGGCAGCATTAGGTAAAAGTGACTGGAAAACTTTTGCTTTCATAGCTGTTATACTTTGGCTAATTTCGATAGCAGTAAGAAAAATAAGATGAAAAGAACAAAAAAACAACAATCAAAACATGATGCAAGAGTAAAAAGAATCGCAGCAGGATATTTGAGTCAGGGGTGGAGAGTAAAAGCAGATATTAAAGGTTATCCCTCCCCAAGAACAATATATAGAAAACAACCAGATGTAATTGCGACAAAGGGAAAGAAAATGCGAATAATAGAGGTGGAAACAAAAGACTCCTATAAAAAGGATATTCCTCAAAGAAATGCATTTAAGCGGTTTGCAAGTTTAGATAAAAAAAGAAAATTTAGAACAAGTATTGTTTAAAATGGAAAAAGAGAAGTTAAAAGAAAAATACCCAAAAATTGCGAAAAAACATCCGAGAATCAATTTTAGGTTATTAGATAAAATCATTAGTTTTGTAAAAAATCACCCAAGAAGAAATTTGGGAATCTCAGTAAATGATATAGCGACTGGATTAAATATCAAATCTCCAAGAGCAAGAAATTATTGTTTGAAATATGCTGTTCCTTTTAATAGATTATCAATTCATAAAAGGGGAAATTCTCACCAATACCCAATTTCAATAACCTCTGCTGGAGATTATAAACCTATAAGAAATTTTGATTTAGAATTGGAAGAATCTTGCTCTTTGATCATAGATTTTTTTAATCAACACCCTAATAAATTATCGGATAAATTAAAGAGGTATTTACAAAAATTAAAAATTAGCCTAGCTAATGGAAAACCCAACATTAGTGCTCAAGAAAAATTAATTGAAGTATTATGGGATGAGGGAATAGAAATAAATTGCGTGACCTTTAGAAGAACAAATTATCTTTTTTGTTAGCTTCACATAAACCAAAAACCTATAAAAACTCTTTTTCTTTTATTTGTGTATGAAAACCCCTCTAATATATCAAGAAATTGCAGAAAGTATAAATTATGATAACCTTGCAGGAGAATGGATTTCTGGCTTGAATTTAAAGAGATTTTCAGATAAAAAAACTCTTTTTGATTATCAAGAAAAGGCTTTGAAAAATGCCATTTCAATGTTATTTTACTATTATGACTCTTTGTTAAAATATAATAAAAATGAAAGTGGTGAGACTATAATTGATAGGAAAAAGAAATTGTATAATGAATTATGGCCAAGAGAGAGAAAATTTTTTGAATCATTAGGAATTACAAACAAAAAAAACAAAATTTTCTTTAACAAAATCCGCGAATATTATACAGTTTTAGAAGAAACAGGATATGAAAGAATTCCATTTTATAACTTTGTTAATAGAATGTGTTTTTGGATGGCGACAGGATCTGGGAAATCCCTTGTTTTAGTTAAGCTGATTGAGATTCTTGAGAAATTAAAATCAAAAAAACTTATTCCCAATAATGACATTTTAATCCTGACTCAAAGACCTGATTTAATTGAGCAGATAAAAACACATATTGAAGAGTTTAATAAAAATTCTGAAAGAAAGATAAAAGTTTGGGATTTAAAAGACTCCGAAAGAGTAAAAAAAGGGAGTGTTTTAAGATTTAATAATGAAATTAATGTGTTTATCTATCGTTCTGATTTGATTTCTGATAGAACAACTCAAAAAAACCTTTCTTTTGAAGATATTGAGAATAATGGAGAGTGGTATATCCTATTGGATGAAGCACATAAAGGAGTGCCAGAAGACTCTAAAAGAAAAACATATTATTCTATTATATCCAGAAAGGGGTTTATCTTTAATTTTTCTGCAACCTTTACAGATGATTGGGATATTGTAACAACCGCATTTAATTTTAATTTAGATGTTTTTATAACAAACGGATATGGAAAAAATATTTATCTTTCTAAGCAAGAACTAGATGCTTTTAAAAGAAATAAGCAAGATTTCAAGGATAAAGAAAAACAAAAAATTATTTTAAAATCTCTTATTTTATTGACATTAACAAAAAAATCAAAAGAAAAGCTTGAAAATTACCATAATCCTTTAATGGTTGCTTTAGTAAATTCTGTATCTAAAAAAGACTCTGATTTGCAGATATTTTTTAAACAATTAGAGAGGATAGCTTTAGGAAGCATAGAAAAACAGGTTTTTGAAGAGGCTAAAAATGAGGTTTTAGAAGAGTTTAGTAAAAATTCAGAATACGCTTTTGGAAATGAAACTCTATATATTGATTTAGATTTAATAAAAAAATTAAATATTAAGGATGTTTTGGAAAAGGTGTTCCACTCTAAATCTCACTCTAAGATTGAAATTTTAAAAATTCCTGGGAACACTAAAGAATTGATTTTCCAATTAAAAGGAACAGACAAGCCTTTTGGATTGTCTAAAACAGGAGATATTTTAGAGATAATAAGAAATCTCGAGAGAGAATGCCGAGAGAATTACGAAATTACTGAAAGCATTGAGAATAAAAGCAGGTTTGAGGAATTAAACAAAGATAACTCTAAAATAAATTTACTAATGGGTTCAAGAGCCTTTTATGAGGGATGGGATTCTAACAGGCCAAATGTTATGATTTTTATAAATATTGGGACAGGAGATGCAAAAAAATATGTTACCCAATCCATTGGGAGAGGAGTAAGAATAGAGCCTTTGAAAAACAAAAGAAAGAGAATTAAAATTCTTGCAAGAGAAGGAGACTCTAAAGCAAAGGAGATAATCTCTAACTCAGAGCTTAAAGATATATCTCAACTAGAAACCTTATTTGTTTTTGGAACTAATAAAAGGAATATTGAGGAAATCCTAAAAAGTTTAGAAGAAGTTAAAGAAAAAACTGGAGAAACAATTGAATTAAAAATTAATCCAGAGGCAGATAAACTCTTATTGTTAATCCCTATTTATAAGTATATTTCTCAATTTAACTTAGATAGTTTGCCTAAGTTTAAGGGAAATGAGGATGTTTTGAGTAGATTAATATCTTGGTTAGAGGAAGAAAAAATAATCTTTAGTTTATTAGAAAAAGAAGGAATTGAGATAAGTGACCTGAATAAAATTAAAGAATTCTTAGAAATGGATGAAAAATTTGAAAATCCCGAAATTCAATTTAGTGGAATTTATCAGCTAGAAAATCTTTTGGATCATTTAAAACTAAAAATGAGAGTGCTAGATTCTTTTAAGAGATTAAATAATGAAATAGTGCATTTTAGGAAAATTAGAGTCTGTTTAAACAATAATGAGGTAATACAATTAAAAAAGATAGTTGAGAAAGTTAAAGACTATGAGGATCCTGAACTAAGAGAAAAAGAAATTGATTATCTGCTAGATAAAGGGAAAATTTCTATGAAAGAATATAAAGAAAAATTAAAAGAGATTGGAAGACTTTCTAATAAAGAAGAATTCAGGGAATTAGAAATAAAACATTTAGCAAATCATTATTATATTCCTGTGATTGTCTCAAAAGAAGATAAAATCAAATATATCAATCATATAATTAAAGTTAAGAGTGAAAGAGAATTTTTAAGGCAACTTGAAGAGTATTTAAAGGAGGAAAACAACTCTTTCAAGAATTTTGATTGGTGGATGTTTAGCAAATTAGATGAGCATACTGATGAAATTTTCATACCCTATTATAATTCCAAAAAAAGATCTATAAAAAGATTTAAACCAGATTTTATTTTTTGGTTAAAAAAGGGAAAGAATTATTATATTTTATTTGTAGACCCAAAAGGGGCGGAATATACTGATTATCAAGATAAAATAGATGGATTTGAAAGAATTTTCGGAGAAAATGATAAAAGCCAAAAATTTAAATTTGGTAAAAACAATATCTTTGTAAGATTGTATCTGCATACAGAAGATAAGGCGAAAGTTTCTGGAGTGAAATATAGGAAATACTGGTTTGATAGTATTAAAAAAATGATTGAAAAACCAAACAACCTCAAATAAACCTATCTCCTTTTCCTGTTGATTGTCCCCTGAGATTTTCTTTTTGGAGCATATCTTTTTTCATGTTCCTGCTTGCTTTGCCTTTTTCTGTCTCTAGGGCCTTTTTTCTTCAAGTTATCCGGCATTTTTTTCCTTATGATTTAACTAACCATCTTAAGAAAACCCAACTTATAAACCTTTCTATATTAAATTATATATCGCTCTTCATTCATTAATATGCAAATATTTATAAATATCATTTATGTTTATTTATCATGGAAAAAGAGGTAGGGGATTATGATGGCAGTTAAGAAGGGCAAGCAGACAAGAAAAACATCCGGGCAAATCAAGGAAGAAATTCTCTCTCATCTGAAAAAAGGGCCTCTTTCTACAAAAAGACTAAGCGATCTTCTGAAATCAAACTGGTCTACAATTAATGCTCATCTTGAAGAGCTGGAAAGAGAGGGCAATGTTAGGGAGATTTATTCAAGAGAGAATCTGAAAGTTTATGTAAGAAGCGATTATCCTGTTTTTTACGGCCTGCCCTTGGATGATAAAAAACTAAAAGACTCTCTTTTTCTTCTTTCTAGGATAATAGAAAAATGGCGGGAAAAAAAGAAGCAGGCAATCAACAAAACAACAATGCAGAAAATTGCAGTCAATGTCGCGCGGAATAATTCTTTGGATATTCCTGTAGTGAGATTCCATTACGGAAAGGTTTTAACAGCTTATCTGGAGCCGGGCAAATACCAGGAAACTATGAGGACTTATGAAATAAAAGAGCCGCCAAATTCAGAATTTATTGAAAAAGCCGTAGAAAAGGAAATTGAAGAAGGAGGTCATTCAAATCTCGCATGGATGGAAAAAAAGAACCAATACAAAGCCCATGAGGACATGAAAATATTTGACTTAAGCGACAGGGTTTTTTACATTATTTCCAAAGACAGAGATGATAGAACAAATGAATTGCTGAACATATTCAGCAATATCCTGCTTTTCATACCGACCAGCGAGAGGTATTCTTATTTGTTTGAAAAATACCATGAGTTTGTCAGAGCAGTCTATTTTATTTTTAATTCAAAAGAGTTTGAAAAAAAAGAATATAAAAAAGGGCTGTTAAATGAGATTTTAGATACATTCAGTTCAATATGGCAGGCACTGACAACAGAATTCTTTTTTGAAGACATAGAGCCGGCAATTAGCAAGGAATTTGAAGAAATAGTGGATTATATCAAAGATTCAAAAACTAAAACATACTATTTTGAAATTGACAATAAATTAAACAATCTTCTGGACTATAAAACATCCCTTACAATAAAAGAAACTAAATTAGATGAAACAGAAGAAAAAATGCTTAATATTCTTCTTGAGGGGGCAGATGAAGAATGAGATGGTTTTTAGATATGTGCATTGTTCTTTATTATGCAGGAGAGGGGGACAGGCCTGATTTTAATAAAAAAACCAGAAAATTTGTTGAGAGAAAAAAAGAAGATAGTTTTCTGCTTTGCTATTATATCAAAGAAATAAATCTTCCTAAATGGCTTGAGAGGCAAAAAATTATTCTAAAGGAAATTGCTAAGAAATTAAGCGATAAATCTTACACTCTTTACAGCTCTTCAGAATCTTTAAAACTGACTGACAGGGACAAGAAGAAACTGATTAAATTACTTGTTTTGTCGCAGAACATTGCAAATACAGAAGAAAAAATAAGCAAAATAACAAGAATATTCTTTGAACTGGAAAGAAGGATCAATTATTTTCTAAAGAATTATATTGATGAGACAGTTGTTCCTGTATCAGACATAGACTTTAAGCTGAAAAGCTGCTTATTTACATGGCTTGCTCTTGAAAATCCTGGAAATCCGAATGATTCTGATGCCAAAACACTTGCATCTGCAATTCAGGAGCACAACAAAAAAGAGTTAAAAATAATTACTGCAGACAAGAAAGACTGGAACAAAGAATTGCTGGAAGAAGTCCATAATGACATTGTTCTAAATAAAAAATACCCCAAGCTTCCTGAAATAAAGCATCTTCAGAATTTGTGATCTTTTCTACTTCTCCTCTCACAACACCTCTCACTCTAAAACCCTCTTCACCTCTTCTTTTATCTCCTCTTCGCTCCCTTCCATAGGAATCCCGATTATCTTAATCCTCTTTTTCAGGTTTTCATTTTCTCCGGCTAATAATTGCAGAAAGAACCCGGCATCAAAATCATGCGCGTTTGTTATGCTTTCTGGTTTTAAATCCTGAATGCTTAGAATTGCTGGTTCTTTTAAATTCCAGACAACATCAAGAAGAATTATCTTTTCATCTTCTCCCATATCTTTAATATGTTCCATCAGCTGAAAGCTGTCGTTTATGTTTATGAATTCAAACTTTCCTTCATCTAATTCCTTTGATAATTGAGATGCTATTTTCTTGGCCAGAGAATCTTCTTTTATGAATTCATTTCCGAGGCAGAGGATTTTTGTTTTAGACATGAATACTTATGAAAAGAAAAATATAAAAACCTTCTTTATTTTTCGCTGCTATGGAAAAAAGAGGCAACCCTAATGAGTTTTTCGGGACAGCTCTTGTGTTTCTGACAGCATTTATATCTGGTCTTGCTATAGTCATTAACAAGTTTTTTGTTGTTAAAATTGACCCTCTTTTGTTTACAGCAATAAGGGCTTTTTTCATAGGCCTCATATTTCTAGGAGTCTCATTATTTGTCTCTGGATTTGATGTAAGGAGATTCAAAAAAGTTTCATGGAAGCCCCTTCTTTTGATAGGAATAATAGGAGGGGGATTTGCTTTCTGGCTGTTTTTTGCAGGCCTTAAAATGACAATGGCAGGAAGAGCAGCGTTTCTTCACAAAACTCTCCCAATCTATGCAGGAATCCTTGCATTTGTATTCCTTAAAGAGAAGATAACAAAAAAACAGCTCATAGCAATGGGGCTAATGCTTCTCGGGCTTTTTTTAATGCAGCTTGACAAAATCGGAACTGAAATAAGGATTGGAGACCTGCTTGTTCTTGCAGCAACGTTTTTGTGGGCTGTTGAAAACACAATATCAAAAAAAGTAATGCTTGAAAAAGAGAGCAACTGGGTTGTGACATTCAGCAGGATGTTTTTCGGCTCTTTGCTTTTGTTTTCAATAATTTTTCTCACAGGAAAAGCAGGCATGCTTTTGTCCTTAAGCCTGCAGCAGATTATCTACATAATTATATCAGCAGCTTTCCTGTTCCTGTATGTGCTTACATGGTATTGGGGACTGAGATACATAAATCTCTCAAAAGCCTCAACAATACTTCTCCTTGCGCCTGTAATATCCCTGATTTTAGGGGCTGTATGGTTGAATGAGCAGATTTTCATGCTGCAGCTGTTCGGCTCTGCGCTGATTCTTGCAGGAGCTTACATTATAACCAGAATCAAAAGCGAAAGAAGAATTCAGGAGATATAGCTGATTTTAAGTGCAAATTTAATTACTATTAGAGAGAACTCAAGGGAATACAGAAAAAGAAGCCTCGGGGAGACTCTTCCAAAAAATGACATATCAGACTTTTGTGCGATTTTTGATTATCTTTTGCATTCAAACAAAATAGATATTGACAAAGAAGGAAAAATAGCATGGATATGGTAAAAGCATCCGACAAAAACTCACTCAACCTCCTCCACAGCATAGGCATAGTGTATTTTTACTTTATCTCCAATCTTTGCATTAGGAACAAGATGGCTAAAAACAGCTCTCTGCTTTCTGTTGTATTTTACAAGAAGGATATTTTTGTCTTCTTGTTTTCTGACTATTTCAGCCTCATGAATCCTGCATAAGTCCTTGAGGACTTCGGGATACTCTGAGTATTTCCCCTCCCCATTGTTTATTATCTCGTTATGCTCTTTGTTCCAGTATTCATAAATAACATTAAAATCCCAGATATCTTTATTGAGCCTTTCTGAAATCCTTTTTATCCACACAAAAGCAGGAGAAAACACTCTTTCTAACTCGCGCCTGTCTGGAGAGTCTTTATTCAGGAATTTTTTCTCTAATAATTCATACTCTTTTTTAGTTAAATCTCCTCTCTCCAGCTTAAGATAAGCGCAAGGAAAAGCATAGATAAAAAAATACCTTTCAGGAGTCATTTTACTTCTTCATCTAAATTTTTCATAAAAAATTTAATTGCTTCTTTTGCCTCGTCTTCAGGAACTTTTTTAATGATTATTTTCTGGCTTACAATAACATAATCACCCTCCTTAACTTCAAAAAAACACTGCGCAGTTCTTTTTTCTTTTCCATACTCCACTATAGCTTCATTTTTTTCAGAATCAACTTCAATAACTTTTCCAGGAATAGCATAACACATATTATTCTTGTTTTGTATTTATTCTGAATATGTAATTTTCATGATTTTAATATCTTTTCCCTCTAAAACATCCACATTAAAGCTCCTGCATTCAGGGCAACAGAATATGACTAAATCATGAAGCCTTTCTTTTATTTCAGCTTTTCCGGTGTAACTGCAGGAAGGGCATTTTATTTTTGAGGGCTTAACTTCTACGCTAATGTTCCATCCTGTTTCATCAGCCATGTGTTGTTTAAGATGCTCAGGCTCAATGCCGGCAAGCTCTCCAAGCTCAAGCTCTATAGAGGTTATTTTGTCCCTGTTCTTCTCAGGAATCTCTCTTATTATTGACTGAATAAAAGCATGCTCGTGCATTTTTGTATTAATTGAAGAGAGTTTAAAAATGTGCAGTTTGAATATTATTCATGACTAAGTAAAATTTTTATACTCATTCAGCAGTTTTCTGTATTATGAAATGGCATAAGAGGAATATAGAAGAAATGGCATTAGACAACATAGACATGATAAATAAAGAGAGAGAAGGCTTCAGGAGAATTTTAGGGCATTATCTTCCATCCAGAAACCAGAGGGAATTAAAAATCCTGAATATCTGCTGCGGCCCGGTTACAGAAGAGCCTGTGCTTAATGAGTTTTTTAATCCATTAAAGCTTGTCAGTGTTGATTATTCTGAATCTGTGGAAGAATGGGCGAGGGCATATGGCTCAAAGTCATTTGTAAGAGGGGATATTTCAAAATTAGATGAAATTCTTGGCAATGAAAAGTTTAATTTCCTTTTAGGAAGAAATATACCTTTAAGCCCTGGAGGATACGGGCTGGCTCCTGGCAGCTACGCAGAGTTTCCTTTTGGGCATAAAAAGCCCCTGACAGGATACAGGTATGAGCCTGTTGAAGAGAGTGATGATTGGCTTAATATATTCAGAAATTTAAGAAAACACCTGTCAGAAGGCTCTGAATTCTTTTTAACATTATCAAGAAATGACGAGTTTTACAGGGCCCAGGAGATATTAAGAAAATCAGGCTACCATATAATAAATGCGGGAGAAAATAAATTCCCCTGCCCGAGTGACAGGATTGGCATGGCTGATAAGGAAAAAGATTATTATTTTATCTCTGGAAGGCTTGAAGGTTTTATATGATGCTAAATATCAAACACTTCCTTATACAAATTCCACGTCCTTATGAATTCTGCATGCGGCCATGCCAGAGGGGTTGTTATATAGGCAATTCCTTTTTTGAACATCGGGTTTTTTCTTGCGTTTTCAATAAGGACTAACCTGTCAGGCCTCAATAATCCTGCTTCCTCAAAGTCATTGACAAATTCCTCAAATTCTTTGGATGTTGCAATATGCTCTGGAAGAAGGTTTTTGTATGAAACATCTAAAACCCACTTAAGGTATTTGTCTGCTTTTTTCTTGTTTTTGATTTTTATAAAATGCTTGCAAATCATAAGCGTAAAGTGCGGCCACGGCCCCCATCCTCCGTTATTTCTCCCTCTGTATTTTGGATACCTGCAGATGCCCCCAAGCTGCCTGTTCCATAGGTCTTTTTCAATTCTCGCGACTGTTGTTTTTACTCTTTTGTCCTTGTTCTCAAGAACACCAAACTCTGCAACTGCATACTCGCTTGCATCAGCATCAAGAATAACAGAGCTTGACTCCCTCACTCTTATGTTTTTTACAAATATCTCCTCCCTGAAATTCCACAAATACTCAAGAATTCCCTCTCTCAGCCTTATTGAGCTTTTTCTCCATGATTCATGGTTTTTCAGCTTCAGCTTTTTGCTTAAATCAGCCATTCTGTCAAGCGCAGCATAGCAGGCGCAGTTTGCCCATATCTCAAGCCCTTCTTCTGTCGGAGGAAACTCGTGAATTGAATTCGGAGTGAATACAAGCTGCTTTTCATCATCAAAGTTTTTTATTATGTAGTTGACAGCTTTTCTTATTCTCTTCCAGTTTTTTCTTGCAATCTGAAGGTCTCCTGTTGCATTTACATACTCGCTTAAAGAGTAAAGGACAAGCGCTGTCCCGTCAATCTGCACTGGCTTGTATGAGGCATCTCTTCCTTTTTCGTCAATCCTCTGGGGAAATGCTCCTGTTTTTGAATTATTGCACTTCAGGATGAAATTCAGCGCCTTTTCAGCTCTTTTGCAAAGCCCTGCTGAAAGAAAGCCAAGAGTGATAATTGAGTGGTCGCGAGGGTAAATATAAGGGTATCTCTCCCCTTTTGGAGTTGCCAGGCATCCCCCGCTTTCAAGCTGGACACTTTTCAGAACTTCTATGCTTTTCCTGTAAATTTTTTCTGCTTTTGCTTTGTTAATCATTTTCCTCTTTTAATTCACTCATTAAGGCATTGTTCCATCCTTTTGTGCTTATGCCTTTTGCTCTTTTGTATTTTTTCTTTTCAGACGAGTAGCTTTTATCAGGCCTCTGAACCAAAAACGCCATATCAACAGCATCTAGCATTGGAAAGTCATTTTCTGAATCCCCTATTCCTATGCTTTTAATACCCTTTCTTCTCTTATATTTCTTTCTATACAGCCTAAGCAGAATTTTCACAGCCTTGCCTTTGTCATTTTTTCCTGTTATATGGCTGTACCTTCCGCCTTTAATAAAGCTAAGGCCTGCTTTTTTTGCTTCTGCTTTTAGTCTTTTTATAATGCTGTTTTTGTTTTTTTTGCCTGTTTCAGGAATTTTTACAGGAAGATTGTATTCTCTTTTTTTTGCGAGCTTTGCGAGGCTTAAAGGAAGGCCTGTGTCTTTGGCAACCTGTTTTGCAGTCATGCCATCAAAAGATATTATCTTAAAGCCCATTCTTTTAATTTTTTTAACAAAATCCCTCAGCTTTTTCAGTTCTGTTCCCAGCTCAATCACATAATATCTTCCCTTTGTTTTGTCATACTTAAATTTAAAATCAAAATATTTTTTTGGAATAAATACAGCCCCTCCGTTGTCTGAGATAAAAGGGTGCCTGTTTTTCAGCTTTTTTCTGTAGTATTCAATTTCTGCACGGGTTTTTGAGGTGCATATAACTAATGGAATTTTTTTCTTTTCAATCAGCTTAAGCGCAGGCTTTGCGTCAGAATAAGAGTATCTGGAATCAAGCAGGGTTCCGTCAAGGTCTGTAAAGATTATTTTTTTCATTTTAATCTCCATATCTTCTAAATGTCCATTGTAATCTTTAAATTTAATTTTTATTGATTTTATTTTGTATTTGCCTGAATTTTTTTTAAATACTGTGAAATCTAAATGTGGTGCAGAAGACCATCCAGTGTTTCCGCTTAAAGCTATAACTTGTCCCTGCTTTACCTTATCTCCAATTTTAACAAAAGAGCCTTTATATTTTAAATGAGAGTATGCAGCATAAGTTCCATCAGAGTGTTTTATGATTAATTCATTCATCCATTTTTTATATGCCTCTTCTCCTTTTTTCAAATCTCTTCCAGAATAATTCTTTTTCCCATTTATTTTAAGTGCCTCTACAACCCCTGAACGAGATGCTATTATCTTTGTCCCTTCTGGAAGCAAAAAATCAATTGAATAACTAAAATCTTCTTTATCTTCAGGCCACTTTCTATGGCTCATTCCGTTAAATCCCTGACCAATTCTTACTGGTCTTTTTTTAAATGGGATGATGTAAGTCATTTTCACCCAACTCCTATAAGCTCTTTCAGGATTTTTGCAGGATTTTTCGCTTTTGTTACAGCCGAGGAAACTGCTATTCCTGAAGCTCCGAGTTTCATTGCAATTCTGACATCCTCTTTTGTCCTGATTCCTGCTCCGACAATGAATTTTATTTTCAGGCTTTGAGATATTTTCTTTATCAGCTCTGGCTTTGCTTTTGCCACAGATACTTTTCCAGCGACCAGCTCAGGAGGCTCAATAACAAGATAATCAGGATTCAGCTTTTCAATTTTTTTTGCTTCTTTTAAATTCGGGGCAAAGACAGCTGTTCGCAGTTTGAGCTTTCTGCACCTTTCAATTGTTTTTTTTATGTCCTCAAATTTTATTTTGTGCTCAGAATGATTCAGGAAAACTCCTGCAGCACCTGAGGCTTTAACTGCTTCAGGCAAAACAAATCCTGTATTTCTTCCCTGGGAAAAATGCTCAACATGCTGTGCATAAACTTTCAGTCCTGTTTTTTTTGAAATTTCAGAGATATCAGTTGCCTGCACACCAACAATTATATTTTTTCCAGTTTTTTCTATGGCTTTGGCAAGTTTCAAGGCATTTTTGCCTGTTGCCTGTGAGTATGTTTTGAAATTGATTATTGTTGTTATAGTCATTTTAAATCAATGCTCATTTCTATTGTTCTTTTAGTAAATCCCATTTTTTCAAAAAACTTTTGAGCTTTTTTATTCTTAAAATGAACATCTAGATTAATTTTCTTAATCTTCTCTTTTTTAGCTTGCTTTTTCATAAAATCCATTAAAATTTTCCCATAACCTCTGTTTTTTTCTGTAATAAAAATTTCTTCTAAATTAAATTCATCATTCTCTTTTAACCACCAGATAAACCCCTTAATTTTTGTATCTTCCAAAACAAACATTTTGGATTTTCTAAGATTATTCTTAAGGATAACTACATACTTTTTAGCGCTAATAGGTTTTTCTTTAATTAACTTAAATTGTCTAAACATTTCTTCTTCATAAATGGTTGCTATTCTTTTAAAATCTTTTTTAGTTGCTTTACGTATTTTCATACTTCTTTTCCTCTTTATTTAATTCTCCAGTAGCTTGTTTATAGGTTTTAAAATTAATTATTGTTATTGGTTTTTTCATTTTAGGTTATTACTAATTTTTTATTTATTTTTTCTTTAGATAATTTTCTAAAAGTTTTTTAGTTTTTGCGATGTCTTTTGGAATTCTTACCTCAAGTATTATCTTCTTTATTTTTGAAAGATTCAGCATATTTAAAACATATTGCCAATCAAGAGTCCCTTTATCAAGGCTTTCATGAGTATCCTTTCCTCTATTATTATGTGCATGAATATATACAACTCTATTCTTAATCAAAGATATAAATTTATCTAATGACAATCCCAATGTTTTATTTTCAATTGCAGTATTCAGATGACCTAAATCCAAATTATATCCTAACTTTGGAAATTCCTTTAAAATATCTAAACAAGTTTCTCCAATAAAATAACCATTTGATTCATAAATTAATTCAATTTTGTTCTTTTTAGCAAATTTTAATACTTCTTTAAAAATTTCTTTTTCTTTTTTTGTTAGCTTCTCTTGTTTTAAGTGGAATATGAGCTCTTTTGCACCAAGAATTTTACAGAGAATTATCTCTGCTTTTAGAACATTCAACTCTGCAATGTTAAATTCTTTAAGCCCATAGTTACTGCAACTGAAAATTCTGCTTGTTTGCGAGTGCATGCTTAAATCTTTTCCTTTTAGAAATTCCTTGGCTTTCATAATCTTCTTAACATTGAATAGGAGATTTCTATCCTTAGTTGTAATCTCTAGCGTATCAAAATCAACTTTATCTTTTTCATTATAAAATAATTAGTGGTTTTGAATCCTATTTTTGGGTTTTTCATTTTAATCTCTTGTCACACCTTCTTATTAACCTTCCAATTTGAAATCCCTGTTTTTTATAGAAGTGCAGGGTTTTTTTATTGTTCTCAGAATAAAGTCCTAAGTTCTTAATGCCTTTTTTCTTTAAAAGTTTGTAAAGTTCTTTCATTAATCTTTCTCCTATCCTCTTTCCGCGATATTTTTTAAGAACATA
>Ga0256830_1001244_pt1 | contig 18302 bp, 25 predicted proteins | sample 128326metaG_FD_190537 | JGI IMG/M metagenome (GOLD analysis project Ga0256830, IMG submission 190537) | Hydrothermal vent microbial communities from Lau Basin, Pacific Ocean - 128-326 | ecosystem: Environmental > Aquatic > Marine > Hydrothermal vents | place: Pacific Ocean: Lau Basin | collected... | reverse complement strand
GCCATCTCTCGCCAGCACCGGCAAGTGATACCATATATGTTATCGGGCGTCAAGAGACTTCTACAGGAAATTTTTCTGGATGGACGACTAAGTCCGCCAGCGGGACGCCAACAGCATCAGCGATTTTGTCACACATTGCTAGTGTTGGGCTGACCGTTCCCTTGAGAATCCGGTGGATGTGAACCTGAGAGGTTCCAACACGCGCTGCGATGATCCGTTGGGACAGGTCTTCGCGTTCATCGATCAAGCGGCGCAGGTTGAACCGGAAATTCTCAAGCGACTGCATTTTCATACTCCCATGATAACATAGATTCTGTCGCGCGACAACATCCGACTTCAGCGACAGACGACTCCTGTGAGTCTTCCGATGGGAGTCATTACCGGCCCAAGTTAGCGGTGTTGTTAGCTGTCAAACCCGTGGGGCCGGTCACTTAAAAGCCATCGGAATGCAATCAGCGACGGTCGCCTCGTCAGGACGACACCAGGATTTTCAGTCCTGTGCTCTACCAACTGAGCTACCTGTCCCAATTGTGCATTCCGACACAATTTGAGCGTTTCAATGTGTATTATCGGGGAGAACCCGATCTTTTGCAAGGGCTGACTCGCCGGCATGCGGAACCGGCCCAGACGGAATCGGACCGGCTCCGCAATGCCATCGAGGGTCACGTTTCAGAATTTGGCCTTCCCGCATATCTGGCATCGGTAGGGCCGGATGAGGCCAACTACGTCCGCGAGGAGCCAGATGAACAAAAAAAGACCTCCCGTGAGAATCGTAAGCAAGCATCCCCAAGCGAAGTCAAATGTATGCTTCACGTGCAGCGTGCGTTTTCCGCACTGTTTGCAGTAGCGGCTTGTTTGCTTGATTCCCATTTCGTGACCCTCCGAATCTTAGACGCGTGTAGTGATACCAGAAATATCTTCCACGTGGGCACGCGTCAAGTCCGGGGGGAGGGGGGACAAAAAACTAGAGGCCGGCCTGGCGGGGACCGCATGCCTACCCCGGGGAATTTTTTGTCAGGTTTTTTGGGTGGGGGGGGTTATACCGTATTCTGCAATCAGTCTGCGCTCTAAGGCTCGCAGTCTACGGCTTACGGTGCTCTTGTCGCAGCCGAACGCCACCGCGATTTGCGCGAGTGACCAACCGTGTGCATGCAGCGAGTACGCCGCCATCCACTTCAGTTGGCCAGGCCGCTCGTCCCGGATCCGCTCGACCAGTTCGCCCCACGTCAGCCGAATCCTTGGCAGGAAGACCTTTTCGCCTCGCCTGTTCACTGCGGTCACGCACTAACTCCTTTCCTGAACGTGCAACGCGATCGCCTAATAGTGAGAGGGCGTTGCAACGCTCAGTCCGCGCGGCGGCATGGATGCTGCTCAAGGATGAGGCCGCGCGGATATTCTTGTTCATTCGTTCTAATCAGGGAAGAGCAGATGCGCATCACCCGCGAGCTTCTGGAGCGGGCCAACGACTTGCAGGATCGCAAGAGAGAGCTGGAGAGCATGGCCCGACAAATCGGCTCTGAGCTGGCCGCGATCCTGGATGATCTCACACAGGCACTCATCGACTCCGGCAAGCGGCGCGTTGAGCGCGGTGATTGCTTTGTCGAACTGACGGAAGGTGTGGCCCGTGTGAGCTGGAAGCAAGAGTTCATCCGCATTGCCGGCTCCGAGAAGGCGGCGGAGCTCGTCGCGAATGCGCCGCGGCCGGTCAAGGCGAAAGTCGGGCGGGTGAAGTCGGCTGCACAACTCAAGGCTGCATAGGTGGCAAGGATGCCGCGCGACGAGAACGGATACCTCCTGCTCTCGAAAACCTTCGCGTCGCTGGTCGTCGCCATCGTATCGACCGGCGTCATCGCGCTGACGGCTTGGGCGTGGCGGATCAGTCAGGACGTGAGTGCGATCCGGGTCGAGATTCGCGCGCTGCGGGAACTCCGCGTGACGCAGATCAGCCAGATCAATCGTCGCCTCGATCGGCATGAGCAAATCATCGACGGGCTCGCCAGCCGACTGAATCTCGTCGAGGGTACGGTCCCATGAACGTTGTTGATCTCGCGCGGTTTTCGCGCGCGATCTACGAGTCCGAAGAGTCGTTCCACTGGCAATGCAGCCAGTGGGGTTTCGACGAGGTGCGGTGGATTGAGCGGCGCGGAACGCAGGCGGCCGTGATCCATCGGCCAGGCGCGCCATTCGACTTGTACGCGGTTGTGTTTCGCGGGACGCAGCCGGACGAACTGCAGGATTGGTTGGCCGATCTGCGTGTCAAGAAAGCGTGCGTGCCGTTCGGTCGAGTACATCGCGGGTTCTTGTGGGCGCTGCTGGCCGCGTGGCCTGAGATCGAATCAGCAATCCCGGTGACTGCCGACACACGGATTCACTTCACGGGACACAGTCTCGGCGGCGCACTGGCGACGCTGGCGGCAGCGCTCTTTGTGCACGAGTACGATCAGATTCTGGTTGCCAGTTTGACGACATTCGGCTGTCCGCGCGTCGGCAACGGAACATTTGCGCGATGGCTCGGCCGGCTGATCGGCGATTGGACGGCCCGTTATGTCCACTGTGCGGACCTCGTCCCGCGAGTGCCCCGGATCGGATACCGCCACGTCGGTCGCTGTTTCTACTTCGATCGCCACGGCAACCTCTATCGGCGGCCGGGCTGGCTGTACCGATTCTGTGATCGCGTCCTTCGCCATGCGCAGCATGTGGGCCGGCTGGGAACGCCGGCGATCGCCGATCATTCGATGGACCGCTATCTCGATCTGATCGAGTCCCACTATCGGGAGGCCTGACATGAGGACTCTTGCCCCCCTTCTTCTCTGTGTTGCTGTCTCGCCATTGTTCTCGGCGGAACCTGCGCTGGAGCGCCGAGCCGTCATTTGGACCAGCGGTTGCACGGCCTTCGTGTGCGAGTCGCGGACGTTGGTGACGGCGAAGCATTGCGGCGAGCGTCCAACGCTGGACGTGACCATCGACGGACGGCGGGTCACCGCAGAGCTGACGGTTGTCGGCCAGGGCGAAGATGGCCCGCTTGTCTACCTGCTGCCTGAAGGGAATTGGCCGAGTCTGCCGCTGTCGCCCGTGCTGCCTCAAGTGGGCGATAGCGTCTACACGGTCGGCTATCCCGGCGGCAATTGGGCTCGCATCACCGGACAGCTCATCGGTGGCAACGGTGTGGACAAGAATTACGTCGCGATGCGCATCAATCCCGGTCTGAGCGGCGCACCTCTGCTGAACGCTAAAGGCCAGGTGATCGGCGTCGCGACGGGTGTGGATCGCAATTTGGAAGTGAACCAGAGCGTCTTCGTCGGCTGGCGAGTGACGCAGGACGCGATTCGTCGAGCGCTGCGGAAGACAGGAATCGAACGCGGACCACCCGAGAAGGTCACGCTCGTCGCTTTTGTCGCTGGCGATTTCTTCTGTCCGCCGTGCAAGCAGTTCGAGGCCGATGTGGCAAGCGGCGTCTATCGCGACTACGAGGTGTTGTTCTGCCGCTACTACTCGCGCACGGACACGTGGTCGCCGCCAGAGCTGTATGCCGAGTTTTATCGCGCAGCAAAGCCGAATCTCGGCGAACTGCGCGTTCCCACGTTCTGGATTCGCGGGACGAAGCATTACAAGGTCGGATACAGCGGCCGGTCGGGTGGTTTGTTGCCCTGGATCGGAGGGGCGATCGCCCAAATCGGTGAGCTCTTGATCGGCCGGCCGCGATCCGGCTTTCGCCCACCGACGGACGCCGAGAAGAATCGGCCCGAGCCTCCGCCGTCGCAACCGCCACCGGAGAAGTTGATCCCCATCCCCGACCGAGACTTGAACCCGCCGCCGGTGCCGGAGCGGTATCGGCGGGAAGTCGACGGCAAGATCGCCGGCCTGCAATCCAGAATCGATGCACTGCGCGCGAAGATCGAAAAGCTCGTCGCCGATGCGAGGGATGCCATCCAGCTCGGCAAGGATTTCCAGAACGCCGGCCTGATCGGCAAAGTCGCCCGGATCAAGAAGCTGATGGCGACGAAAGACGAGTTGATTCAGGAAGTCCAATCCGTGCGCGACGACGTGGAGGACCTGAAAAGCGACGTAACCGCCGATCCGGCCGCGTACCTGTGGGGACTGATCGGAATTCTGACCGGCCTCGTTCGCCGGAGATTGGAATCGCAGGGATGATCATAGTCGCTTGTGTTCTGGCCCTCGCGACAACTTGGCTTCTCCTGGCCGTCATCGGTTGGATTCACCGCGAAGCGAGCGCGGCGAAGGAGAAAGCGCACTGTGCAGACGCCTGTATGGGTCGCCTTGAGCTCCGTGTTGCTCGCCTTGAGAGCGAGGTTTCGCAGCTCAGAGCCAAACTACGAGACATGGAAGAGGCCCCCAAATGCGAAGGATGTGATCGATGACTTCAATTCTGTCAGTTCTCGCCGGCGTGGCTCTGTTTGCCGTCTCGCATATCGGCGGCGAGTTCGTCGGCACGGTCCTGGCGAAGTTTGGTCTGGCCGGTTTCGGCGGCAAAGCGGCTCGGGCGATTCGTGTCGGCCGCGCACTGGCGAAGCTGGTCAAGGCAACGCGTGGAACCGATCGCCACCAGGCCGCGCGCGAGGAGCTATTGAGGTGGCTTGAGGAACATGATCCGAACCGCGAGACGCCGATTGCGAAGGTGCTCGAAGATGGCACGGAAGCCGCCCCGCCGGCGAAAGTCCAGCGACGCAGCAAGCGAAAGGCCGCGTGATCGCCGGCCGAGCGCCGCGCGGCGCGGGTACGGCCGGCGTTGGCGGCGCTACCGCCGGGCGTTTTTGGCCGAGCATCCGTTGTGCCGCGAATGCTCACGCCACGGAATCACGCGGCTCGCGACCGATGTGGATCACATCCGGCCGGTGAGCGGTCCGGACGATCCCGACTTTTGGAATCCGAGCAATCACCAAGCTCTGTGTCATTCGTGCCACAGCAAGAAAACACGACGCGAGCAGACTGATGGGACAACGCGGGCCCGCACGAAAAAGCACCAAGGCGAAAAAGCAGACCAAGACTAAGCGGAAGGACCGCCGATCGGTCGCCGAATCGGTTCCGGCCGGCGTGCCGGCGCCGCCGGATTGGCTGGGCGAGCTGGCCCGGCAGGAGTGGGTACGGTGCGCGACGGAACTGGTCAAGCACGGTCTGATCGCCGAGATCGATCGCACGACCTTTGCTGCCTATTGCCAGGCCTGGGAAGAGTTCCGCCAGGCGTACGACGTGGTGCAGAAGGAAGGCTACACGACGGTGACCGACAAAGGAAACGTGATCCAGCATCCCGCCGTCGGCGTCCTGCATCGGGCGCAGGATACGCTCTTACGCCTGGGGCGGCAATTCGGACTGACGCCGATGGCCCGAGCGTCGATCGGCACGACCGAGAAAGAGGACGACGATGATCCTCTCAGCGAGCTCACCGCGAAAAGGGCCGGATAGGTACATCGTTTGGACCTGCAGCCGCTGCGGCCGTTCGTGGCGCGAGCCCTTGCCGAGGCTGGACGAGACGATCGGCCCCGACGCTGTAGGCACCACGATCTGCGACGATTGTTTGGATGAGATCGAAAAGGCGGTCCGCGAGCACATCGATAGCTGGTGGCACTGTGGGCAAGCGAAGAAACCGTCATGAACGAGACGTGCAGCAATACATCGACGGAGTGCTCAGCGGCGACATCCTGGCCGGCCGTCTGGTTCGTCTCGCCGTCCTGCGCCACGTCGTGGACCTTGACCGAGCCGGCCGGCGAGGATTCGTCTTCGATCCCCAGCCGGCAATCGAAGCGATCGAATTCATCGAGCGATGCTGCCGGCATTCGGTCGGCGAGTTCGCCGGACAGCCCTTCCTCTTGAGTCCCTGGCAGAAGTTCGTTGTCTGGAGCCTATTCGGTTGGCGAAGGAAAGAGAACAACGTGCGACGCTTCCGTAAAGCCTTGATCGAGATCGCGCGCAAGAACGGCAAGAGCACGTTCAGTGCCGCCTTGGCGCTGCTGCTCTTGGTCTTTGACCGGCCCGTCGAACCGGGCGCGGAAATCTACTGTGTGGCCACCAAAGAGAAGCAGGCGCAGATCGTGCACCGCGAAGCGAAGCGGATGGTGCAACGCTCGCCGGCTCTCAGACGCCGGCTGCGGGTGCTCCAGAAGTCGATTACCTATCCGCAGCTCGATAGCTTCTTTCAGCCGTTGGGCTCTGATTCGGATAGCACCGACGGGCTCAACACTCACGCGGTCGTGATGGACGAACTCCATGCCTGGCAGCCGCGCCATCGGGGGCTGTACGAGAAGCTGACGACCGCCGGCGGTGCGAGACAGCAGCCCCTGGTGATTGCGATTACTACCGCCGGCGACGATCGATCAATCATCTACGAGGAAGAACGCGACCTGGCGGTGCGCGTGCTCGAATCAGTCGTCACCGGCGAAATCGTCAGCGACATCCATTTTGCGTACATCGCATCGATCGATTACCCGGGCGATCAACCCTGCTGGGAGTGCGTCAAGCGCCGCGTGCTGAAGAAGCGGCGCGTCAGACGCTGCCGGGCCTGCAAAGGCAAAGAGCTCGTTCCGCCCGACGACCCGTTCGACGAGAGCGTCTGGCCGAAAGCCAACCCGAACCTCGGGATCAGCGTCTCACTGGAATATCTCCGCGAGCAGGCGAACGAGGCCAAGCAGAAGCCGACGGCGCTCAATAGCTTCCTGCGCTATCACTGCAACGTCCGCGTGACCAGTACGGAGAAGGCCATCCGGCCGGAACTCTGGGCTGCGGCCGCTGGCGAACTCACCGACCCTCCCGACGTGCCGGCGTGCGGCGCTTGGGACCTCGGCCGCAGCGACGACTGGTCGGCGATCGCCCTGGTCTGGCCGTTTTACGACGAGGATGGCGAAATCGACCGCTACGAAATCCGCACCTGGTCGTTCACGTGCGAGGCCCGGGCCGAGGAACTCTGCAACGCCCGCGTGCAGCAGTGGATCGATGCCGGGCTGTTAGAGGTCCACTGGGGAGACCAGGTCGATTTCGGTGCAATCCGCGACAAGATTCTTGAGCTCAACGAACGGTACCAAGTCGCATCCTGGGCCTACGATCCCACGTTCAGCCAGCAGCTCGCGCAGGAGCTGCTGAATGAGCACGGACTGAACGTGTTCAAGTTCACGCAGGCCGCGAAGTTCTACAACGAACCGATCCGCACGTTCCTGCGGTGCCTGGCCCGAAAGCAAATCCGCCACGACGGCGATCCGGTCTTGGCCTGGCAGGCCGGCAACTTGACGATCCGCCGCAACTGGCGCGACGAATGGATGCCCGACAAAGTCGCCAGCGACGGAAAGATCGACGCCATGGTCGCCGTGCTGATGGCCTTCAGCGAGTGCCTGTTCCAGGAGCACCAGGCAGAGCGATCGGTCTACGAAGAGCGAGGAATCCGCACCCTGTAGGGTGGGCACCGCCCACCAAAAGGATGGGCACCGCCCACCAAAAGCGCAACAGGAGCCGACGATGGGCGTATTGGACCGCGTACGATTGGCCTTCCGCGTCTTGACCCGACGCAATTTGGAGAACCCACGCTATTCGATCGACGACCCGGCGCTTTGGGACATCCTCGATGCCGAGCCCTCTGCGTCGGGCGTGCGAGTCAACCAAACCACTTCCCTCAAGGTGCATCCTGTCTTTCGGGCCGTGTCGCTGATCAGCGGCTACGTCGCCAAGCTGCCGCTGCAGGTGATCGACCGCGATACGCGCGAAGTCGTCGAAGATCACCCCGCCCACTTCCTCGTGCGACACAAGGCGAATACCGACATGACGGCCTATCACTTGAAGCGGGCCGTACAACTGCAAGCGTTGCTCTATGGTGACGGCTTCGCCTATGTGATGCGACGGGGCGACGGCCGGCCTCTGGAGGTGATTCCCCTTTCGAGCGACAGAACCTTTCCCGTCCGCGAAAACGGTCGACTGCTCTACGTCACGATCGTCGGCCGGCCGCTGGAAGAAGGCGGCGAGCCAGTCAAGCTCCTGCCCGAAAACGTGATTCACGTGCGCGGCCCGTCCCTCGACGGACTACTCGGGCTGGACACGATCCGCCTGGCTGCGGACGACATCGGCCTGGCCCGGGCCAACACTATCTACGCCGGCCGCTTCTTCCGCCAGGCCGCAACGCCCAAGGTCGTGATCCTGCACCCGGCGAAGCTCAGCGACGAGGCCTTTGCGCGGTTGAAGAAGAGTTGGGAATCGATGCATACCGGGCTCGAAAACGCGCACAAGACCGCCATCCTGGAAGAAGGCGCCCAGATTCAGCCGCTCTCGCTCAAGCCGGAAGAAACGCAGCTCGTAGAGAACCGCAAGTTCGACCTGGTCGCCATTGCCAACTGGTTCGGCGTGCCGGTGCACAAGGTCGGCGGCGAAGGGCGGACGAGCTATGCCAGCCTGGAGCAGGAGAACCAGGCGTTCTTGGACGATTGCCTTGACCCGTGGCTCGTGTGCTGGGAGACGGAGTGCTGGGACAAACTCCTGACCGAGCGGGAGAAACGCGAGCAGCGGTTGATCTTCGAGTTCAAGCGGCAGGCGATGCTGCGCTCCGACGATTCGCGCCGAGCGGCCTTCTATCGATCCGCTCTGGCCGGTGTGCCCTGGATGCATCCCGATGAGGTCCGCCGGCTGGAGAACCTGCCGCCGCGCGACGATCTGCCGATGCCGCTCAACGTCGACGCCGGGCAGAATCAGTCGGCCGCGTCGCTGGACGACGCCCACCGGCGCATTGTCGTCGCCACGGTCGCCCGCATGGCCAAGCGATTACGACTGCAACTGGAGCGGCTCTCGGAATCCCCCGACCAGCGAACGCTCGATCGCATCTGGGACGAACACTGGCCGGTGGTGAGCGAGGCGCTTGAACCGATCAACGTGCTGCTCGGTGCCGACGCCATTGCCTTTCTGCGCGAGCAGTTCTACGACGGATTGCTGTTACTTGCCGACCCCAACCAGATAGGAGAACAAGCATGGAAGCACCGGAAAACCTCTTCAAGCGACTGACGGACGGCTGGATCGCCCTGGAACAGCGTGACGCGCAATCGCCCGTCATCGAAGGGTACGGAGCCGTCTTTTACCGAGAAGGCGACGCGGGGACGGAGTACGACGTATTTGGCGACGGATCGCTGGTCGAGCGGATCATGCCCGGAGCCTTTGACCGGGCCGTGCGCGAGGATGACGTGCGCAGCTTCTTCAACCACGATCCGAATTTGATCCTCGGTCGCCGGCGCCCGGGTGCGGAAGATAATACTCTGGAAATTTCCACCAACGAGCGAGGGCTGTTCTACCGCGTTACGCCGCCGGCGACGCGACAGGACGTGATCGAGGCCGTCGCGCGGGGCGACGTGAACGGCAGCTCGTTCATGTTCGTCCCGCAGCGCGTCACCTGGATCGAAGAAGAGGATCGCTGGATTCGCCAGATCGAGCAGGTCCAGCTCTGGGAAGTCGGCCCGGTCGCCTTCCCGGCGTACGAGGCGACCAGCTCGGAGCTCCGCCAGGCATACGCCGAGCAAATCCGGGCGGAATTTGAGCGTATCCGGTCAGAACGCCAGCGCCGTCGCGAGTCGCTGCGTCGCCGCGTCGCCGCTCGCTTGCGCGCGATCGAGGTCGCGGAAGGCTGATACACCCCGCCGGAAATCGCCTTTCCGGCCCAACGCCGGCGCATCGCCGGCGTTCTCTTTGCGCCGGCCCTGCAACGCAATCTCCCTATAGTGAGAGGTGCCCAGTCGCCTCACGCTTACGCCTCTGCCCAGTCAGTGGCTCCAGGGATCGACCGTCTGGTGAGGTCGATCGCAACGGATTGACGGCAATTCACGGACGAAAGGAGCCACCATGCCCACCGCCAAAGAGCTGCGCGAGAAGCGCGCGGAAGTCGCCAAACGGATTCAAGAGCTGGCCGATCTGGCCAACGACGAGAAGCGAGATTGGACCGCCGAGGACGAGCAGGAGTGGCAACGCGTCAACGAGGAGTACGACGCGCTGACCAAGCGGATCGAACGGCAGGAACGGGCCGAGCGGGTCGCGGCCGATCAGGACGAGCCGGTCGGCGATCGGCGGATCGGCCGGGACGATTTTCAGGAGCCGCAACGGCCTGAGCGGCAAGACCAGACGCCGCAGGTTACGGAACGACACCGCGCCTTGGCCTTTCAGGCCTGGTGCCGGCACCAGTCTGGGTTGCCCGTCACCGACGAGCAAGCGGAAGCCTGCCGCCTGGTCGGATTGAATCCCGCCCAGTCGCACCTCGACGTGCGTCTGGCGCCGACCGAAGCCGTCGAGGAAATGGCGGAAATCTTCCGCACCCGTCACCCGGACGCCGTCCGCCGCGAGCTCGAACGCCGCGACTTGTCCGTCGGCACGAACGCTTCCGGCGGATACACGATTCCCGAGGGATTCGTCCGGTCGTTAGAGCACAACATGCTCGCCTACGGCGGCATGCTGCAAGTGGCCTCGATCCTGCGGACGAGCTCGGGCAACGACCTGCACTGGCCGACCGTCGACGACACGGCCAACGAGGCCGTCGTCCTGGCCGAAGCGACACAAGTCGCAGCGGCGGACCCGACCTTCAGCGAGGTGATCTTCAAGGCCTACAAGCTCACCTCGAAGATGGTCAAGATCAGCGCTGAATTGCTCGAAGACTCCGCGTTCGACCTGGCGGCCGAACTCGGACGGATGCTCGGCGAGCGGCTTGGTCGTGGCCAGAACAGCTACTACACGACCGGCACCGGCACCGGTCAGCCGACGGGCGTGCTGAACGCTGCCTCGCTCGGCGTCACCGCTGCCAGCGGAACGGCGATCACGGCCGACGAGCTGCTCGACCTGATCCACAGCATCGACCCGGCCTATCGGACCGATGCCCGGTTCATGCTGCATGACCAGACGCTGCTGGCCGTCCGGAAGCTGAAGGACAATAACGGGCAGTACATCTGGAACACGTCCGTCGCAGCCGGCGAACCGGATCGCATCTTCGGGTTCCCGTACACGGTCAACCAGAAGATGCCGACGATCGCCCTCAGTGCGAAGACCGTCCTGTTCGGCCAGTTCCGGCAGTACAAGGTCCGCCAAGTCAATCGGATCCGGTTGTACCGGCTCACCGAACGCTACCGCGACTACGACCAGGAAGGCTTCGTCGCCTTCATGCGAGTCGATGGCAACCTGCTGGACGCCGGCACCGACCCGATCAAGTACCTGCAACAGGCGGCCGCGTAATCGGACCACCGTCTTCCTCCTGATCCGGCCCGGCCGGCTTCGAGCCGGCCGGGCGCCTCCCTAATAAGGACAGAGTGATGAGCAAGAAGGTGCGAATCCGGCTGACGCACATCTGCAATGTGCCGGGCTGCGAAGGCTATCCGGGTGCGGTAGTCGAGGCTCCTGCCGACAAGGCCGAGTGGTTGATCGAGATTGGCGGAGCGGTAGCGGTCGATGATGCACCGCAACCGTCCGCCGAGGAGGCTCCCGATGAAACCCTTGCCGCAGACAGCGAGCAAGCCGCTCCCACAGACAGCGGCGAAGCCGAAGCCCGTCCCAAGCGCCGAAGTCGCAAGAAGCGAAAAGCGAAGACTGACCAGTAAACCGCCAGCCAAGTGAGAGACGCATGCTGACGCTGGTCACACCACCGGTCCGCGAGCCGATCTCGACGGCCGAAGCCTTCACGCACCTGCGCGCCGAGCCAATCGTCAACGTCGACACCGGACACGACGCCCAGGGCGGAGACTTCGCCAATACGACCGATCCGCTGACCGTCACGGGCGCCAAGACGAATTACCCCAGCGCCCAGTTCCTGCCCGGCCGGCTGTACAAGCTGGACAGTGAGCTGCTGGAGGTGACCGCCGTCAGCGGCAACGACGTAACGTTCGCGCGCGGCGTCTGCGATACGACGCCGGCCAGCCACGCCGACGGGACCGATCTGTATCGGTTCATGGACGCCGACGACGAGGTACGCCGGTTGGTCGTGGCCGCCCGCCAGACGGTGGAGCGGTGGTGCTGGCGATCGCTGCTGACGCAGACCTGGCGGCTGACCTTGGATCGGTTCCCCCCGATCGACTCGGCCGTCAATGCCGGCGAGGAGCTTCAGACGATTTTCCTGCCCCGGCCGCCGGTCCAATCGGTGTCGAGCGTTGTCTACGTCGACCCCGACGGAAACCAACAGACGCTCGACCCGAGCAAGTATCAACTGGAATTGGCCAGCGAGCCGGCTCGACTGCGACCGGCGTACGCCGAGAGCTGGCCATCGACGCGGCCGGTCCCCGGCGCCGTGCAGGTGACTTACGTGGCGGGTTATGGCGACGATCCTTCCGACGTGCCGGAGACAATCCGACAGGCGATCAAGTTGATGACTGGCGAGCTGTACTGGAACCGCGAGGTGATGCAGACGATCCAGGTTCGCGAGGCGCCGATCGGCATCAAGGCGCTGCTGGACGTAGCGCGTGATGAGCGAGTCTTGGCCTTCCTGTGATCCGTCTGATGCGGCGGATCAAAGGAGACAAAGATGCCGCAACCGGGAACACCACTGTTGGGCAGCGGCCGGCTGAGCCGGCGGGTCGTCGTCGAGCGCGACACCGGCGCGACGACGCCGGACAGCTACGGCAACCTGGTACCGGACTATCAGCCGTTCATCACGCGCTGGGCCCGGGTGGAATACCTTGGCGGCAGCGAGCAAGTCGTCAACAACCAGGTCGTTGCCGAACGCAAGCACAAGATCACGTTGCACGACGACGCCTACACGCGTCAGATCACGCCCGAAATGCGGATCCGCCTCGACGGTCGCACGCTGAATATCGTCGCCGTGGACCGGATCCCGGAACAACAGACGGTCGTGATTCACACGCGGGAAATCGTCCAAGGGGCCAACTGATGGCGAAAGCGATGGCGGTGAAAATCGAGGTCGACGGGCTCAAGCCCCTCTTGAAGCGGCTGAAGAAGCTGCCGGACAAAATCCGGCTACGCCCGGTCCGCGCAGCCGCCAACTACGCCATGACCCCAATCCTGAAAGACGCCCGCCGGCGGGTTCCCCTCGGCGAGGGCCTGCGGCCAACTGGCCAGGAGCGTCCGCACTTGCGAGACACGCTGATCAAGAAGGTCAAAACTTATCGGTCCAGCGGAACGATTGTCGCCATCGTCGGCCATGACTACCGCAAGACGCCCCATGCCCATCTGGTTCATTTTGGCACGCGGCCTCACACGATCGCCGGCAATCCGCGATTGGCGATCGGCGGAGTCGTGATCGGCGGAGCGATCCGTCACCCCGGCGCCCGGGCGCAGCCCTATTTGACCGATGCGCTGAGAGCAAACGAAAGCAAGGTTCAAAAGCGGTTTCGGGAGAAGCTCGCGCGGGACATCGAAAAGCAGATCAAGCGGTTGCGAGCGAAGAAGTGACCACGACCAAGACGCTGGAAGAAGGACTGGTCGCCTACCTGCTGAGCCAGGCCGACATCGCGGCCGTGGTCAGCGACCGAGTGCGCACCGGCGTGGCGAGACAAAACGAGCAGCGGCCATTCCTGGTCGTCGGTCCGCCTACGATTGAGCCGCAATACACGGCGGCCGGCGGAGCCGGCCTGGCCGAAAGCCGCATTGAGGTGCACTGCGAAGCCGCCTCGTACCGCGAGGCGCGGGAGCTAGCGGAATTGATCCGCAAGAAGTTCAAGGACGGATTTCAAGGGAACATGGAAGGCGTGGAAGTGCGGGCTCTGTACGCCACCGTCCGCGGCAACACGCCCCGCGTCGTGAGCGGAGACCAGGAGGGATTCCGCTCGGTGACGGTCGAATTACAGGTGTTTCACGAGGAGCCACCATGAGCGCGGGCGATGTCATCGAGGTCGAAATCGAAAGCGAGTCCGGTTCGATCGTACCGATCCGCTGCCGGCGAATCGTTTCGATCGCCGGTCGCCCTTACGAGGAACCGGTCGATTCGCGCGAGCTGGACGCGACGTTGAACCATCTGGCCGGCCGAATCGAAGCTCTGGAACGGATTCTGGCCGAAGCGATCCAAGGAAAGGACTGATCCATGGCAGGCGATACGTTTTTCGGTGGGTCGATCACGCTGGGAACGACCGGCGAAAACTTCAGGATTCTGGAAGGCGACCGTTCCGGAATGGCTGTCGAAGACATCGACGTGTCTCACGGCAGCATCACGGACGGTTTCAAAGAGTACATTCCGTCTGACCTGGTCGAGGGCGGCGAGTACAGTTTCACGGTACTGCACGATCCCGACGTGGACGAGACGAACTTCGTCGGCGTGCTGCAGACGATCACGATCACGTATCCCTTGCCGGCCGGAAAGACCACCCCGGCGAAAAGGCAATTCCAGGGCTACATCAAGGACTACGGTGAGGCGTTGCCAATCGACGACAAGATGACCGCCGAGATCACGGTCAAAGTCGCCGGTAAGGTGACCGTCACGCCGTCGGCGTAATCTGACAGGAGCCTTGCGATGCAAGCCGTCAAGCTCACCGAGAACACCGGCAAGCACAAGGCCGGTGAAGTCATCACGGTGACCGAAGAAAACCTCTATTGGTGTCACGCGATGATCGTGCGAGGAAAGGCAGTCCCCTATGAGCGAGCTGAAAAACAGGATCCTCAGCCGAAGAGACCTCGAGCGCGTACCCGTTGACGTGCCGGGATGGCCGCCCGGATTGCATGTGCGGCTGATGACCGGTCGCGAGCGGGATCGGGCAACCCGCGTCTGCGAGAGCGACCGTCCCGACAGCGAGAAAATGGCCTACGTGATTGCGACCTGTTTGGTCGATCCGGAAGGCGTGAACTTGTTCGACCCGGAGAATCCAGAAGACTTGGCCGCGCTGCTCGACACCAGCTTCCGCACCCTCAAGATTCTGTGGGATGCGATCGTCGAGCATAACAAGCTGGATCAGTCCAAAGAGGGCTTGGCAAAAAACTGACTGAGGATGAGGACGAACAGTTCTGGCACTTCCTCTGCCGGACCGTCCTTCACTGTTCCGTCGCCGAAGCAAAAGAGCGGCTCACATGGCGCGAATTCCGTCAGTGGGCCGCGTACTACCAGATCGCACCCTGGGGCGATGACTGGCAGCAGACGGCCATCCTGGCCGCACTGATGCGCAACGCGTGGTACAAGGGGCGGCCGGTTTCTCCAGAGATGTTCATTCCTGGACGCTCCGAGTTCAACGAGTTGGAACGCCGCCGGCGACTCGTCAAACGGCTGGAAGAGTACGATAAGGAGCAAAGGCTGCGACATGGCCACGATCGGACGGATCGCCGTTGACTTCACCGTCCTGACGAAGGGCGTCGCCACCGGTCTGCAGTCGGTGACCAGTCAGATCGCCAAGACAGGCAAGCGGATCACTTCCCTGGGCGGACGGATCGGCGCCGGCTTTGCGCGCGGTACGGTCGCGATCGGGAAATTCGCCGCCGCCGGCACGGCGCTGGCCGGCGGCGCTCTGGTCGCCGGACTATCCGTCGCCACAAAGTCGGCCTTTGCCACGATGGACGCGATCGGAAAACTCTCCGATCGGACGGGCTTTGCCACCGAGGACCTGGTCGCTCTTGGATTCGCGGCCGAGCAAACCGGCGTCACTCAAGAGGCCATGGCGAAGGGCCTTGAGATGTTCACTCGCCGGCTCGGCGAAGCCAAACAGGGCAGCGGAGAAGCCGTGCAAGCGCTCGAGTCGCTCGGTCTCTCCGCCGAAAAACTGGCCAATGTCGACCCGGGACAAGCGCTGCGGCTCGTAGCCGACCAGATCGCCCAGATCCCTACGCAAGCCGAAAAGGCAGCCGTTGCAGCGGACTTGTTCGGCCGCAGCGGTGTACAGCTCGTGAATTTGCTTCAGGGCGGAGCGCCGGCGATCAACGCTTTCCGCGCCGAAGCCGAACAACTCGGTCTCACCTTCAGCCGGATGGACGCGTCGAAGGTTGAGGCCGCCAACGATGCAATGAACCGCGTCCGACGAGCGATCGGAGCAGCCGGCCAACAGATCGCGGTGGCCATCGCCCCGGCGATCGAAGGTGTCGCGAATTGGCTCGTGCAATTTGCGCCGCAGATCAAGACTTTTGGCCAAGGCTTCATGGACGCCTTCATCGGCATTGGTGCGACCATTCGCGCGACCTTCGCGGCCGGCCGCGTGATCATGGACAACTTCGGCAAGTTCGTCTTTGGCATCGGCCAGAATATCTTCGCCACTTTCAAAGCAACATGGTCGGCCGTCGTGGCCGGTGCAATCAGTGTCTACAACAACGCCGGCCGCGTCTTCAAAGACCTGGGCGCCGTCGTGATCAGTTTCGCCAAGGCAACGTGGGAAGCGCTCAAAGCGGCATTCTCACTGGAAAATCCGATCAAGGCCTTTCGAGAGACCTTCGCTCAAGAGTTCTCGGAGCGATCGACAGGTGGACTCGCGCAAGTCGGCGAGGACATGGCCAAGGCGTTCGCTGACACTTACCGCGCGAACGCCAGCGATGCGGCCGCCGACGTGGCCCAGCAGGCGAAGGACGCCTTCGCGAAAACGTTTACCGATACGGTAAACGCTTTCGACCGTAAGGCGAAAAACATCGACCTGAAACCGATCGAAGGCCCGCAAGTCAATCCGCAAGACGTGGCCCTGCAAGACCAGAAGCCGGTGGAGAAAATCAAACAGTCGCTGAAAGCGGTCACGCGTGGATCGTCCGAAGCCATTCAGGCCATTGCCGCCATCCTGCGCGGACCGACCAAGAACGACCCGCAGGAAAAGCTGCTCCGCGCGACGCAAGAACAGCTCGCAGCGATACGAGAACAGACTGCCGTACTGCGGAAACGGCTCGATCTCAAACCGGCGTAATCGTGGCGAGTGAACGGTGATCAAGGATGATCGTCAGGGTCAACGAAATCTGGAGCGGTGAAACGGCAGAGCGGGCGGCCGACGGGCCGCGCGAGTACACGCGCATCTTCCGCGTCGTGACGGACGATCCATCCCACCGGATGCACGAGATTCTCTGGGATCACCGCATTCCGCAAATTTTCGCTGATAAGTACCCCGACGATCCCGAAGCCATCTGCGTCAAGACAACCGCCAGCCGTGTTGATGCGACGCGGCTCGTCTGGATCGTCAACGCCGACTACACCACTTGGCACCCCGGCGACGAGAACCCGCTGGCCCGGCCGGCGAAGATCGTCTTCAAGTCGCAGCAGTACACGAAGCCCGTGCTGACCGACATCGAGGACCGGCCCATCGTCAATGTGCTGGGCGATGCCATCCCGGGCGTCGAAATTGACGATACCCGTTGGGTCATCGAGATCACCAAGAACGTGTCCCCCCGTCTGCCGCGTTGGATTCTCACCTACAACAACGCCATCAACGATGGGCCCGTCCGAATCGCTGGCTTGGAGTTCCCCAAGTACACGCTGAAGCTCCAGGAACTTCAGATTCCGTTCGACATTAAGCGAGGCGGACCGGACGGCGACATCGAATACATCGAGATCAGCTTCAGCCTGCACTACCGGCGTGAGACCTGGCTGGTCGACGTGGCCAATCAGGGCTTCCATCACCACCGCGTCGTGCTCAGGCGGCCGCAGAGCAATTGGACCGGCAATCAGACCGCTACCGCCGGAACGCTTCTGTCGGTCAACAAAGAGCCGATCTTGTTGGGCGATCCGCCGTCGAAGACCAGTGAGCCGCAATGGCTCGACGAGAACGGCTTCCTGATTGAGTCGCTGGAAGACACCGAGCCGGTGATTCTAGAGCCGCCGCTGGAGCCGAAGCCGCTGGACAATGTCGACGAGAAGGGAAATCCAGTCGTGCGGGAAAAGAAACCGCACTTCATCCGGTACCACGTTTACAGGGAAAAAGACTTCTCGGTCTTGCCGCTGTCATAGGTGATGCCATGACGAAGAACGTTTTTCGTGGAGACGCGCCCGAACAGAAGCACATTCTGCTGGTGAGCTTCGATACCGCACAACCGGACCCGGACGAAGGCTACCAGCTCCGCGTCAACAACAAGGTGTTCCAGGTCGCCGCCAACGCGTCCAGCCCGGCCCAAGCGATCGTCGATCTGCTGACACAATCGACGGCACCGGAGCTGAAAGAGTTCTCGGCCGAGGTCGTCGACACGTACAACGTGCGCCTGACCGGAGTGAAAGCCGGCGTACCGTTCACGGTCGCCGTGAAACCGGCCCCGCAAATCATCACGGAGCTGAAAGTCGAGAACGATCCGACAAGTGGCCAGTTCGAGCTGTTCGTGAACGGCGAATCGATCGGAACGTTCGACGTGAGCACGGTCACCGCCTCGGAACTCCAGCGAGCCATCGAGGAGCTCTACGATCCGACGGAGAATGCCGAGATCAGCGTGACGCAGACCGGCCCGCTCACCTGGCGGGTTGT
>Ga0256830_1001243_pt1 | contig 18305 bp, 14 predicted proteins | sample 128326metaG_FD_190537 | JGI IMG/M metagenome (GOLD analysis project Ga0256830, IMG submission 190537) | Hydrothermal vent microbial communities from Lau Basin, Pacific Ocean - 128-326 | ecosystem: Environmental > Aquatic > Marine > Hydrothermal vents | place: Pacific Ocean: Lau Basin | collected... | reverse complement strand
CTCGCCGCGCGCGAAGGCTTCGAGCCTGTCCTGGCGCTGGCGCTCTTCACGGGCATGATGGTGGCGGCGGGCGGCGCCGGTGCCTTCAACCAGTACGTCGAGCGTGACCTCGACGCGCGCATGCGGCGCACGTGCGCCCGGCCCTTCGTCACCGGTGAGCTCCGCGCCGGCCCGCGTTGGCTGTCCCTCATTCTCGGGGTGGCAGCGGCGGGTATGGCGTTCACGGCGTGGGTCGCGGGGCCGTGGGCGGCCGCGGCGACGGCCGCGGGCATCTTCGTATATGCCGTGGTCTACACGCTCTGGCTCAAGCGCCGGACCCGCTGGAATATCGTGATCGGGGGGCTCGCCGGCAGCCTCGCGCTGCTCGCCGGCGCGGGGGCGGTTTCGCCCTCGGCGATGGTCTCGCCGCTGGTGCTCGCCTTCGCGCTGGTGCTGTTCCTGTGGACGCCCTCGCACTTCTGGAGCCTGGCCATTGCGCTGCGCGAGGACTACCGCGCCGCCGGCGTGCCGATGCTGCCGGTGCTGCATGGCCCGGAGCTGACCGCGCGCGTGGTGCTCGCCAACACCGTCGCCTTGGTGGGAGCGAGCCTCGTGCCGGGGGCATTGGGGCTCGGGGCCGGCTATGCCGCCGCCGCGGCCCTCGCGGGAGGCTTTTTCCTGTGGCACAACCTGCGGCAGCTCCGGGATCCCACGCCCGCGGCCGGGCGCGCGAGCTTCCTCGCTTCGCTCGTGCACCTCGGCGTGCTGCTCGGGGCGGCGACGCTGGCTGCGACCGGCGCCTGGTGAGGGGCGGCATGCGGGCGCTGCTGCTGGCGCTGGCGCTCGCGGGGGCGGCGCTGCCGGTGGCGGCCTTCGATGCCGAGCGGGCCCTCGCCGTCAGCCAGGCGGCGATCGGCCGCACGGTGGGCGACCACACCCTCATGCGCAGCGACGGCAGGCCGCTGCGGCTGTCGGAGCTCGCCGGCCGGCCCTTGCTGGTGAGCCTGGTCTACACCGGCTGTCACCAGGTCTGCCCCACCACCACGCGCCAGCTCCTGCGCCTGACGCGCATCGCCCGCGAGGCGCTCGGCCCCGGACGCTTCCGCGTGCTCGTGGTGGGCTTCGACACCGCCCAGGACACACCCGAGGCGATGCGTGTCTACGCGCGGCGGCAGGGCGCGGCGGGCGAGCCGGGATGGATCTTCGCCAGCGCCGACGAGTCCGTGGTGCGCGCGCTGGCACGCGATCTGGGCTTTGTCTACGAGCGTGCTCCCCAGGGATTCGATCACCTGCTGCAGGTGACCCTGCTCGACGGGGAGCTGCGCGTGCGCCGCCAGCTCTACGGCGACGCCCTCACCGCGCCGCAGCTTGTCGAGCCGCTCAAGCAGATCGTCTACGGCGAGCCCGTGGGCCGCGGGCTGGTGGCCGAGATCGCTGACCGCGTACGCCTGTTTTGCACCACCTACGACCCTGCCACCGGCGCCTACCGCTTCGACTACTCGCTCTTCATCGGTCTCGCCATATCCACGCTCATCCTGCTGTCGACGCTCGCCTTCCTCGTGCGTGAGCTGCGTCGGCGCGGCGCTTCTTGACCCGGATCATGGTTCGGGCCCGCAGCGGGCCCCTAGCATGCCCCGTGACCGGCCCCGGCGGGCGCGCGGCGTGGAGACGGCGGTGCGGACACTCCTGCGGCTGATGCGGGGCGCATTCGAGCCCTTCGAGCGCCTCGCCTACCGGCTGTTCGGCGGCGAGAGCCCCTTCCATCACCTCGGCGCGCTGACGATCTACCTGTTCTGGATCGTGCTCGTCAGCGGCCTCTACGTGTTCGCCTTCTACGAGACCAGCGTCGCGGGCGCCTACGCCTCGGTCGAGCGCCTCACGCAGGAGCAGTGGTACCTCGGCGGGGTCATGCGCAGCCTCCACCGCTACGCCTCCGATGCTGCGGTGCTGACGCTGGGGCTGCACATCCTGCGCGAGCTCTCGCGGGACCATCACCGCGGGCCGCGCTGGTTCTCGTGGCTGACCGGCGTGCCGAACCTGTGGATGGTCTACATGCTCGGCATCACGGGCTACTGGATGGTGTGGGACGAGCTCGCCCAGTACGTGGCGGTCGCAACTGCCGAGCTCCTCGACTGGCTGCCTGTCTTCACCGACCCCATGGCAAGGAACTTTCTGACGGAAGGAAGCCTCGGCGACCGCTTCTTCACCCTGCTCGCCTTCCTGCACCTCCTGGGCCTGCCCCTCATCCTCGTCGGCACCATATGGCTCCACATCCAGCGTATCAGCCGCCCGCGCATCAATCCCCCGCGGCGCCTGGCGATGGGGACCCTGCTGGCATTGCTCGCGCTCTCCCTCGTGCAGCCGGCGACGAGCCATGCCCCGGCGGACCTCACGCGCGTGCCCCAGGTGCTCGCCCTCGACTGGTTCTACCTGGCCATCTATCCGCTCTACGACCTGCTCGGCGCGCCGGTGGTGTGGGGGGTGCTGTGGGGCGGGACGCTGCTGCTGTGCGCGCTGCCGTGGCTGCCGCCGCGCCGGCGCGCGCCCGTGGCGGAGGTGGAGCCCGCCTGGTGCAACGGCTGCCGCCGCTGCTTCGGCGACTGCCCTTACGGTGCCATCGACATGGCCCCGCACCCGGACAAGCGCGGCAAGGAGATTTCGGTGGTCGATCCCGCCCTGTGCGTGAGCTGCGGGATCTGCGAGGGTGCCTGCCCTTCGGCCACGCCCTTCCGCAGCGTGCGCGAGCTCGTCAGCGGCATCGAGCTGCCCCAGTATCCGGTTCAGGTTCTGCGCGAGCGCGCGCGTGAGGCCGCCCGCCGGCTGCACGGGCCCGTGCGCATCGTGGTGTTCGGCTGCGGGCACGCTGCCGATCCGGCGCTGGTGGCGCGTGCCGACACCGCCGCCGTGCCGCTGGTGTGCGCGGCCATGCTGCCGCCCTCGCTGGTCGAGTACCTGATCCGACGCGAGGGCGTGGACGGGGTGGTGATCGCCGGCTGCCGGGCCGGAGACTGCGAGTACCGGCTCGGCACGCGCTGGGTGGAGGAGCGAATCTCCGGCGCGCGCGAGCCGCACCTGCGCCGCAACGTCCCGCGCGAGCGCGTCGCCCTGTGCTGGATCGGGACGGACGGCACGCTCCTGCGCCGCTGCGTCGAGGATTTTCGGGCGCGCCTGATGCACGCGCGCGCTGCCGGGGAGGCGGCGCCGCCGGCGACCGCGGCCGGGGGAGGCGGCCGTGCCTGAGGGCGGTGCGACGCTGCGTCTGGCGGGGCAGGGGCTTGCCTACGCGCTCTTCGCGGCCTTCGTCGGCTTCTTCGCCGTGCGCCCGGCCTGGACACACCTCGGGCCCGGCGATGCCGTCATCAAGGTCAGCATCGTCCACCGGGGCCAGCCCGTGGGCGAGTGCCGCGAGCGCAGCGAGGAGGAGCTCGCGCGCCTGCCGCCCAACATGCGCATCAAGCTCGTCTGCCCGCGCGAGCGCTCCCCGCTCGAGCTCGAGGTCTGGCTCGACGGGCGCCTGCTGCACCGCGAGATCAAGGCGCCAAGCGGCCTGCGGCACGACGGGCCCTCGTACATCTACCGGCGCTTCGTCGTGCCTGCGGGCGAGCACGTGCTGCGCGTGCGCCTGCGCGACAGCGTGCGCGCCGACGGCTATCCCTACGACCACAGCGAGCGCGTGCGCCTCGATCCCGGCCGCGCGCTGGCGGTGGATTTCGATCCAGCCGAGGGGATCCGGTTCCGGTGAGCGGGGGCGGGGCGAGCGGGGTCTGGGCGCGGTCTCGGGCTGCGGCGGGGGCCGTCTCCTTTGCGCTGCCGGTGCCGGCGGGCGCCGCCGCGCGGCTCGCGCGCGGCTGGCTGCTGCTCGGCGTGGGGGCGCTGCTGCTCTCGGGGCTCTTCTCCGTGCTGATCGTGCTGGCGCGCGCCCCGGGCGTCTCCGAGCGCCTGCCGTGGGTGGACTTCTTCCACACCGCACTGGTGGTGCATGTGGACCTGTCGGTGCTCGTCTGGTTCCTCGCCTTCGCGGGCGTGCTCTGGAGCCTGCACGGCGGCGATCGGGCTGTGGCGCTGGGACGGGTGGCGCTCGCGCTGGCCGCCGCCGGAACCCTCGGCATGGCCGCCGCCCCCTTCCTCGGCGCCGGCCGCCCGCTGATGAGCAACTACATCCCGGTGCTGGACGACCCGCTCTTTCTCGGCGCGCTGCTGCTCTTCGCCGCCGGCTGCCTCGGGCAGCTCGCGCGCGCCCTGGTCTTCGTGCCCCCGGTGGGGGCAGTGGCGAGCGGCGAGGGGGCGCTGCGCTTCGGGGTCAACACCGCGGCGGTGGCCGGCGGGATGGCCGTGCTGGCCTTCGTCTGGTCGTGGCTCCTGCTGCCGGATTTCCTCGAGGGGAAGGAGCGCTACGAGCAGCTCTTCTGGGGCGGCGGCCATGTCCTGCAGTATGTGCACACCCAGCTCATGCTGGTGGCGTGGCTGTGGCTGGCGCACGCCGGCGGCCTGCGGCCGCCGATCACGCCGCGCGTGGTGCTGGCGCTGTTCGCGTGGGGGCTGCTGACAGCCTTCGCCACGCCGCTCGTCTATCTCGCCTATCCCTTCGGGTCGGTGCCCCACCTGCGCGCCTTCACGTGGATGATGGCCTTCGGCGGCAGCCTCGCCGCCGCACCCGTCGGCGCGGCCGTGCTCGCCGGATTCCTCGGCCGGGCGCGGGCGGACGGGGGCGATCCCGTGGCGAGGACCGCGCTCTGGACCTCCGTGGCGCTGTTCGGTGTCGGCGGCATGCTCGGCTTCGCCATCGAGGGCGGCGATGTGCGGGTGCCCGCGCACTACCACGGCAGCATCGTCGGCGTCACGCTTGCCTTCATGGGGCTGGCCTACCACCTGATGCCGCGCCTCGGCCTTGGGGAGCCGCCGGCCCGGCTCGCGCGCTGGCAGCTCGGCCTCTACGCCGGCGGCCAGCTCCTGCACGTGCTGGGGCTGGCCTGGTCCGGGGGGTACGGCGTCCCGCGCAAGACCCCGGGCGCCGCCCAGGGTCTCGAGAGCCTGCCCGAGGTCGCGGGCATGGCGGTGATGGGGCTCGGTGGCCTGCTCGCGATCACCGGCGGCGTGCTTTTTGTCGCTGCCGCCGGCATGGCGCTGGCGCGCCGCCCCTAGCATATCTGCCCGGGATCCCCATTGATCTGGATCAACCGGCGGCCGGACCGCCCCCGCCATCCTGCTCAAAGTCAATTCCTGTGGAGGCGTCGCTGGAGATGTGCCTTGCCAGGGCTGTCACGGGTGCCACGGAGGACGGCCAGGGCACGGGATGCGGAAGGGCATGGCGGCACCGGAAGGCCCGGAGGACCGCGGAGCACGTGGCCGCCGCCGGGTGGTGCGTTCCCCGGGGCGTCCGGTGCCTCCCGGTTCCGTGACGGGAGCGATGATCCGCAGTTCCGCAGCCGCCCGGGGTGACGGTGCGCCTGGCCGCGAAGGCTTGCGCTGCCGGCGCTGCTGTCTCGGGCCCCTGTGCCTGCCCGCGGGTGTGCAGCCGGCGGAGGTTGCCCTCCTCGACAGCGTCGTGGACACGCGCCGCGAGCTCGCCGAAGGCGAGGTGCTGGTGGAGGAGGGCGCCCCTCTGCGGGCGCTGTGGGTGGTGCGCTCGGGCTCGCTCAAGGCCGAGACCCGGTGGGGAGGGCGCATGCAGGTGGTGGCCTTCCACCTGCCGGGCGAGCTCGCTGGCTGGGATGCCATCGCCGGCGGGCGTTATCGTGCCACCGTCCGGGCGCTCGAGCCCTCGACCCTGTGTGTGGTGCGCTACCAGCGCCTCATGGGGCTGGGTGATCGCATTCCCAGGCTGCACCGCCGTCTCCTGGCCATGCTCTCGGGCGCCGCGCACCGCGACTGGGTGGTTTCGGCCGTGGGTGCGGGGGTGCAGGCCGAGACCCGTGTCCTCGCTTTCCTGCTCAGTCTCGCCGAGCGGCTCGTGGCCGCCGGCCTCAGCGTGGACGAGGTGCGTCTCAGCATGTCGCGCGACGACATCGCGAGCTACTTGGGGCTTGCCCCGGAGACCGTGAGCCGCGCCATGGTGCGCGTGGGACGGCTCGACTGCCTGGAGGTGCGCCGCCGCCGCGTGCGCTTCCATGACCTCGAGGCGCTGCGCGCGGCCCTGCGGGCCATGGCCGCCTCCTGATTTCTGCGTTTTGTCAAATCCGGGGCGCGCCGCGGTTGTGCGGTGTGGGTCCCTCGCATTACCAAACAGCAGGTATGGCTCTACCCCGCTGCCACGCGTGGCGGCGGGGCTGTGCCGGCACGGGGCGCGAGATCCCGGCCGGGTGCCAGACCACCACCGGGAGGCTGAGAGGAGGACGCCGATGGCGCAGCAAGGCGCGGAGCTCGACCGCGAGCTCGGCGGCCGTCTCGCGGCCGCCGCCCACGAGGGCGAGGGTCATGCCGCCGGAGCGCATGCCCACGAGTGGGAAACCAGCCCCTGGCCGCTCACCGTCAGCGTGGGCATCCTGCTCGCCCTGCCGCTGGCGTTCACCTTCAAGTTCGTCTACGGCCAGCCGCTGCTCGCGGTCATCATGCTGGGCCTGGGGACGCCGCTCATCGTCGCCGGCGTGGTCGGCTGGATACGCGAGGGCCTCGGGGCCCACGAGCTCGGTCTCAGCCCCGCGGCCATGCCGTGGTTCATCCTCGCCGAGGCCCTGATCTTCCTGTCGCTGTTCGCCAGCTACTGGGTGATGCGCCTCGGGGCCCCCGAGTGGCCGCCGGCAGGCACGGTGGATCTGCCGCGTCTGGTGCCCCTGGTGATGACCGTGATCCTGGTCTCGTCCAGCTTCACCATCCACGCGGCCGAGGCGCGCCTGGCGGAGGGGCGGCACGGCGCCTTCCTGCGCTGGCTGGTGCTGACGATGGTGCTGGGCACGGTCTTCGTGCTGCTGTCGGCCTTCGAGTGGCGCGAGCTCATCCACGAAGGCTTCACGCCCGCGACCAACGCATACAGCACGGCCTTCTTCTCGATCACGGGCTTCCATGCCGCCCACGTCGTGGTCGGGCTTGGCGCCTTCCTGGCCCTGCTCCTGCCGGCGCTGGGCGGCCGCATCAGCGAGCCCTTCGTGAAGTCGGCCTCGATGTACTGGCACTTCGTGGACATCGTGTGGCTGTTCGTCGTCTCTCAGGTCTATTTCTGGTGACCGTGCGGCGCATGGCGACACTGACGGCGCTGCTGGCGCTGGCACTCGCGGCCGGGTGGGCGGCGGCCCTGCCCGGAGGGCCGCAGGCGACCACCGAGCGCTCCGAGCTCGACCCGAGCGTGCTGCGCATCGACGAGCCGCGCCATCTCGGCACGCGCCTCGATCCCGACCTGCGCCTGCGCGACAGCGAGGGGCGCAGTTTCCGGCTCGGCGACCTCTTCGGCAAGCCGCTGGTGCTGGTGCTCTCCTATTACAGCTGCGACGGGGTCTGCCCCACCATCGCGCGCAACCTCGAGCGGACCCTGGAAGGGGTGGAGCGCTTCCGGCCCGGGCGGGACTTCCGCGTGCTCACGGTCTCCTTCGACCGTCATGACACGCCGGAGCGCGCGCGCGCCTTCCTCGCCCGCAGCCGCGCGCGCACCACGCCGGGGTGGACCGTCGCGGTGCTCGCCGACCCTGACGACATCCGCCGCCTCACAGACGCGGTCGGATACCGTTACTTCTGGTCCGTGCAGGACCGCATGTTCGTGCACCCCAACGCCTATGTGGTGCTCTCGCCCGAGGGGCGCATCGTGCGCTACCTCTACGGGCTACGCATCGGTCCGCGCGACCTGGAGCTCGCGCTCATCGACGCCAACTGGGACCGTATCACCGAGTCCGGGCGCGTGCTCGACATCATCGCGGGCGTGTGCTTCAGCTACAGCTATGCCGACGGACGCTACGTCCTCAACTATCCGCTCTTCGCGGGGATGGGGGCGCTGGCGCTCGGCATCGGCCTGGTCGCGTTCTCGTTCCTGGTCTACCGGCGCAGACGACACGGGAGGGTGGGGCATGCCTGAGGTGCGATCCGTCCTCGCGGCCGCGCTGTCCGGCCTGCCGGTCGCAGGTGCGGCCGTGGCCGGTCCCGGGCCCGAGCCCATCGCTGATCCGGCCACGGGCTGGGACCGGCTGTGGGAGGAGATGCTGATCGATATCACCGTCATCGGGCTGGTGTTCGCGGCCGTGGCCGCCTGGTTCATGTGGCGCTATCGCCGCCGCGACCGCGCCGAGGGTGACCCCCCGCGCTTGAGTGCCGCCGCCGCCGTGGGTTGGGCCGTGATCCCCGCCTTCGCCTTCATGGCCGACGATTTCTACCTGGCGGCAAAGGGTTGGGAGCTGTGGAAGGTCTACCGCACGGTTCCCGAGGGTGCCCTGGAGGTGCGCCTTGACAGCGCCATGTGGAGCTGGAACTACACCTATCCCAACGGCGCGGTCACGGTGAACGAGCTGCGCGTGCCGGCCGGCCGCCCCGTGCTGCTGCGCATGACGAGCCGGGATGTGGTGCACAGCCATTTCATCCCGGATTTCCGCGTCAAGGAGGATTCGATGCCGGGGCGCATCACCTACCTCTGGTTCTATCCCAAGGAGCCGGGGGAGCACGTCGTCACCTGCGCGGAGTACTGCGGCCTGCTGCACTCGCGCATGGCCGGCAAGGTGATCGTCATGGCCCCCGACGCCTTCGAGGCCTGGTACCGGGCGGCGGGGCAGAAGGCGGCCGCCGAGGCCGCCTCCGGCGGGGAGGAGGCCTGAGCGATGGGCGCGACGCTGAAGTCCTGGCTGTTCACCACCGATCACAAGCGCGTCGGCATCCTTTACCTGATCGGCTCGCTCGCGGCTTTCGCCATCGCGGGCATCATGGCGATGCTGATGCGCATCGAGCTCACGAACATCGGGCCCGATATCACGGACAACCCCCAGGACTACAACGTGTGGCTCTATTTCCACGGGGCGGCCATGATCCTGGGCTTCCAGATCCCGGCGCTGACGGGATTTCTCGCCAACTACTGCGTGCCGCTCATGATCGGCGCGCGTGACGTCGCCTTCCCGCGCCTCAATGCCCTCAGCGTGTGGCTGTTCTGGGCGGGCATCGTGCTGGCGCTCGCGACCTTCGTGATACCGGATCCGCCCGATGTCATGTGGACGGGCTACCCGCCCTACGCGACGATGACCTGGGGCAACACGGCGTTCTACAGCTTCACGGTGCTGCTGCTGGGCTTCTCCTCCATCCTCGGCGGCGTCAACTTCCTCACTACCGTGGCCTACATGCGTGCCCCCGGCATGGGGTGGAACCAGCTCAACGTCTTCGTCTGGTCCATCGTCGTCGCCTTCATCATCCAGCTCATCTTCGTGCCGGTGCTGGGCACGGCGGTGACCATGCTGCTCTTCGACAAGTATCTGGGTACCACCTTCTTCCAGCCCGCCAACGGCGGCGACGTGCTCATCTACCAGAACCTCTTCTGGTTCTACTCGCACCCGGCGGTCTACGTCATCCTGCTGCCTTTCCTCGGCATCACCTACGAGATCGTCGCTACCTTCGCCCGCAACCGCGTGTTCAACTACAAGATGGTGATCTACGGTGGTTTCGGCGGCGTGCTGCTGCTCGCGGGCGAGGTCTGGGTGCACCATCTCTACACCGCCGGGGTGCCCGACTGGCTGCGCGTGGGACAGATGGTGACCACGCTTCTCATCAGCGTGCCGGTGGGCCTGCTCATGATCGGCCTCGTCGGCACCCTCTACCGCGGCTCCATCGAGTACCGCACGCCCATGCTCTACGCGCTGGGGGTGCTGTTCTTCTTCCTCGTCGGCGGTCTCACGGGCATCCCCAACGCCATCGCCTCGCTCGACCTGCACCTGCAGGACACCTACTTCATCCCCGGGCACTTCCACTACGTGATGGCGGTGGCCGGCACCTTCGCCATCTTCGGGGCCGTCTATTACCTGTTTCCGAAGATGACGGGGCGCATGTACCGTGAGAGGACCGGAAAGCTCGGCTTCTGGCTGACCTTCGTGGGCATGAACCTGGTCTTCATGCCCATGATGATCGCGGGCATCGAAGGCATGCCGCGCCGCTACTACGACTACGCCCAGTTCCCCCAGGTGGAGGGGATGCAGCAGCTCATGACTGTCGGCGCCTTCGTCATCCTCGCGGGGGCCCTGGTCACACTGTGGAACTGGCTGCACGGCGCCCTGCGCGGCGAGCCGGCGCCGGCCAACCCGTGGGGCTCGCGCTCGCTCGAGTGGACGGCAGCGCCCTCGCCGCCCCCACCCGGCAACTTCCCCGTGCCGCCGCGGCTCGAGCCCGGATGGAGCCCCTACGCCTACGGCGAACGCGCCTGAGCACGGCCTTCCCGGGCCTCGCCGCGCCAGGCGCGCGCGCCTGGCTCGCGGCCGCCGTGGCGGCGCTCGGGGCCTCGGGGCTCCTGGCCCTGCTGGTGGTGGCGGCGCGCGCCCCCGAGATCGGCCGCAATGCCGCGCTCGCCGCCGCCTTTCCCCGCGCCCTCGTGGTGCACGTGACCTATGGGGTGATCGCGTGGCTGGCGGCGGGCGCCGCCTTCGTCTGGACGCTGCTCGCGCCCGGGCGCGCGGCCGCGGCGGGGGCTTGGGTGTTCTGGGCCGGGCTGGTTCTGGTGGGCGTGGCGGGTGTGGCGGGCGGCGGCCGGGCGCTGCTCGCCGACTACGTGCCGGTGCTGGACGATGCCGCCTTCCTCCTCGGCCTCGGCCTGCTGGCGGCCGGCGCGGCGCTTGCCGCCGCCGGTACCTTGAGGCGGGCTCCCCGCGGTGCGGCGGCACCCGCCACGGCGGCGGCGCTTGCCTTCCTCGCGGCCCTGGTCACGGTGGCCTGCGCGGGCGCCGTCCTGCCGCTGCCGGAAGCGTCCGAGGACTACGCACGCCTGTTCTGGGCCGCCGGGCACCAGATGCAACTCGCCTGGACGCTGCTCATGGTGGCGGCCTGGGGGCTGCTGGCGCGTGCGGGCGGGATCATGCCGCCACGCGAGGCGACGGCAGCGGCCACCGCGGTGGGCCTCCTCGTCCTGGCGGCGGCGGCGCTCGCGGCAGCCCTGGAGTCTCCGTCCAGGCCCGGACCCGTGCACACCCGCCTCATGGCCCTCGGGGGGCTGGCGCCGCTGCCGCTCGTGGTCGCGCTGGCCGTCCCGCTCCTGCGGGCGGCGGGCGGGGGCGCGCAGGCCGCGACCGCACGCACGGCGTTGGGCGCCTCCATGCTGCTCTATCTCGCCGGCGGTGCGCTGGCGCTCACCATCGCCGGGGCCGACACCCGCGTGCCGGCGCACTACCACGCCAGCATCGCCGGCGTGACCCTCGCGCTCATGGGGCTTGCCTATCTCCTGCTGCCGGCGTTGGGCTGCCGTCCCGTGCGGCCCGCGCTCGCGCGGGCGCAGCTTGCCCTCTACGCCGCCGGCCAGCTCGCACATGCCCTGGGGCTGGCCTGGGCCGGAGGGGCGGGGGCGGCACGCAAGACCGCCCTCGCGGCCGGGGGTGGCGCCGATTCCCCCGCCGCGCTCGCGCTCACCGGTGGCGGCGGGCTGCTCGCCGCGGCCGGCGGGGCGGTGTTCGTGCTCGCCGCGGGCTACGCCGTGCTGCGGGCCTCATCCGCCGCCGGCAAGGCGGCGGATGAGGCCGAAGACCGCGAGCGCCAGCACCAGGATGATGGCGAGGAAGGCGAGCTCGCGGTGCGGCAGGCGCGCGCCGCGGCGCCGCTCGATCCACAGCAGGGCCTGGTCGGCGGCCAGGTAGAGGCCGATGCCGACGGCCGTGAAGACCAGGATCTCGAGCAGCTTGCCTTCCATCGTGCGGACGCCGCGCGCACCTCCGAGGCTCGCCGAGGAGTGGCGTGCGCACGTTGACCTGCGTCAAAGCGGCCCCGGCGGGCCGCGCCGATTATCGCCCATCCACGAGGAGAGGAGGAGAAGATGCGAAAGCCTTCGAGCATGTCTGGTGTCGCCCTCGGCATGATGCTGATTGCGGCCACCGGCCCTGCGTCGGCGGGCGATCCCGCCGCCGGCAAGGCCAAGGCCGCGATGTGCGCGGGCTGCCATGGCAGCGACGGCATCAGCCTCAACCCCTTGTGGCCCAATCTCGCCGGCCAGAAGGAGGGCTATCTCATCAAGCAGCTGCGCGCCTTCCGGGACGGCACGCGCAAGGATCCCCTGATGGGGCCTGTGGCCAAGAACCTTTCGGACGAGGACATCGAGAACCTCGCCGCCTATTTCTCGGGCCTCAAGCCCTGAGGGCCCGAGGAGGGAAAGGGAGGGTCTGCCCTTGGCCGTGCCGCATGACCGCTACATCGCCCCGGCGTGGGTCAAGTACGGCCGGGGCGGGCCCTTCGACCTCGACGTGGAGGCGCCGTGGCAGCGCTGGCGGGAGGCCAAGCTCGCCGCCCTGCCGTCGGACCCGGGCGCGCTGTGGGTCGAGATCCGGGATCCCCGGGCCCTCAGCCGCGGCGAACGCGCCCGGCTTCTCGAGCTCTGCGCGCGCCACAACCTCGCGCTCTACCGCAGCCGCGCGTGGGACGAGGACCATCGGGTGCCGCTCGCCCTCGGCGAGCAGCTCGGTCTCGGGCGCCCCGACCTCGACCGCAACCCCTGTGCGGACCCCGACGGCGTGACGCCGCTGGCTGTCGCCCGCGGGGGCGAGCGCGCGGGCTTCGTGCCCTACACCACGCGCGCGATCGACTGGCACACCGACGGCTACTACAACCCGCGCGCGCGCCAGATCCACGGGCTGCTGCTGCACTGCGTGCGTGCCGCGGCCGAGGGCGGGGAAAATGGCATCCTCGACCACGAGCTCGCCTATCTTCGGCTGCGCGAGGAGGACCCGGCCCTGGTCGCGGCCCTCATGCACCCGCAGGCGATGACCATCCCCGCCCACGTGCGCGACGGACGCGTGCTGCGGCCCGCCCGCACGGGGCCGGTCTTCTCGGTCACGCGCGAGGGACGGCTCCACATGCGCTACACGCGCCGTGCGCGCAACGTCTTCTGGCGCGACGACCCGCTGCTGCGCCGCGCCCTGGCGCGGCTCGAGGCGCTGCTCGGGGACCCGGCCACGCCGGGCCTGCTGCGCCACCGCCTCGCCCCCGGCGAGGGGCTGGTGTGCAACAACGTGCTGCACATGCGCACCGCCTTCCGCGACCCCGCCCCCCCGGCCCCGGGCCGGCTCCTCTACCGGGCGCGCTACTTCCTGCCCGTGGGCGCTCTCTGAGACGCGGCCTGCGGTGCCGCCGCCCGTCCGGGTGGCGGCACCGGTCTGGCGCGCGTTGACAATTGTCAAGGGGAAAACCTGTGCGCTGCGACAAACTGCCGCATGGGATGGAGCAGCCCGTGCGCAACTCCCGCTTCCTCGTCCCGCTGCTGGCCCTGCTCGCGGTGTTCGCCATGGCGTTGCCTCTCCAGGGCGGGGCTGCCGCGGCACAGGCCGGGGCGCCTTATCCCCAGGCGCGCCAGTTCTTCCCCGAGGCCGACGCCTTCGGCCCCTTCGAGGGGGAGCCGCCGGCGGCCGCCGTCTACCGTGGCGGCAGGGTGATCGGGTATCTGCTGCGCACCAAGGAGGTGGCGCCCATTCCGGCCTACTCGGGCAAGCCCGTGGACCTGCTCGTGGGTTTCGACACCGAGGGCGTCATCCGCGGCGCCTACGTGCTCGAGCACCACGAGCCCATCCTGCTGGTCGGCATCCCGGAGAGCCGCCTGCAGGCGTTCGCCGCCCAGTACGCGGGCAAGCGCCTGACCGACCGCATCCGCATCGGCGGCGGCTCGCAGGGCGAGGTCTCGGTCGACGGCGTCAGCGGCGCCACCGTCACGGTCATGGTCGTCGACCGCACCATCATGAAGGCCGCGCGCCGTGTCGCCCACGCGCGCGGGGTGCTGCGGGCGGGCGGCGTCCAGGGCGGGCGCGCGCGCATCCGCACCGATGTCTACCGTCCGGCCGGGTGGAGGGAGCTGGTCGAGGCCGGCGCCTTCGGGCACCTGCGGCTGGGCTCGGCCGAGGTCGACCGTGCCCTGCGCCGGATGGGCGCACGCCTCGACCCCCCGCCCGCGGATCCGGACGAGCTCTTCATCGACCTGTGGTTCGCCATCGTCGACCCGCCCGTGGTCGGCCGCAACCTGCTCGGCGACGAGCAGTACCGATGGCTGATGGAACAGCTCGAGCCGGGTGAGCACGTGCTGGCGGTGCTGGCCAACGGGCGCTACTCCTTCAAGGGCTCCGGCTACGTGCGCGGCGGCATCTTCGACCGCGTGCAGCTCAGCCAGGGCGAGCAGACCATCCTCTTCCGCGATCTCGACCATCACCGGCTCGCGGACGTCTACCTGGAGGGCATGCCGGAGTTCCGCGAAATGGCGCTGTTCGTCATTCGCGCGGGCTACGAGTTCGATCCGGGCCGGCCCTACCGTCTTGAGCTGCTGGTGCGCCAGCAGACCGGCCCCACCGACAGCGTCTTCACCACCTTCTCGGCCACGCATGCGCTCCCGGAGGACTGGATCCAGCGTCCGTCCCCGAGGCTGGAGGCGGAGGCGGGCGAGGGCGCCGAGGAGCCCATGTGGGTGGGTGTGTGGAAGCGGCGCTGGCCCGAGGTGATCGTGCTGGTGGCCGGGCTGGGATTCCTCACCGTGGTGCTCTTCCTCCAGGACGTGCTCGTGCGCCAGCGGCGGCTGGTGGTGCGCCTGCGCACGGGCTTCCTGCTGTTCACGGTGGGCTTCATCGGCTGGCACGCGCTCGGGCAGCTGTCCATCGTCAACGTGTTCACCTTCCTCGGCAGCCTCGTGCACGGCTTCCGGTGGGAGACCTTTCTGGTCGATCCCATCCTGTTCGTGCTGTGGACCTACGTCGCGGCCGCGGTGCTGCTGTGGGGGCGCGGCGTCTTCTGCGGCTGGCTCTGCCCCTTCGGAGCCATGCAGAAGCTGATCAACGAGGCCGCGCGCCGCCTGCGCGTGCCGCAGCTGGTGCTGCCGTCCCTGGTGCACGAGCGCCTGCTGGCGGTCAAGTACGTGATCCTGCTGGTGCTGTTCGGCATATCGCTGCAGTCGCTCGCCACCGCCGAGCGCTTCGCCGAGATCGAGCCCTTCAAGACGGCGGTCCTCCTGCACTTCCAGCGCGAGTGGCCCTATGTGCTCTACGCGGCGGGGCTGCTCGTGATCGGCGTCTTCAGCAGCAAGTTCTACTGCAAGTACCTGTGCCCGCTGGGCGCGGCGCTGGCGCTGCCCACGAGGCTGCGCGTGTTCGACTGGCTCAAGCGGCGCAAGGAGTGCGGTCGCCCCTGCCAGATCTGCGCCAATGCCTGCGAGATCCAGGCCATCCGGCCGACGGGGGAGATCAACGCCCACGAGTGCCATTACTGCCTGGACTGCCAGGTCATCTACTGGGACGACAGGATCTGCCCGCCGCTGGTCGAGCGCCGGCGGCGGCGCGAGCGTGCCGCCGGCGCCCGGCGCGCGGCGGCACGCATGGTGGAGGCCCTGCGCGGCCCCCGCCCGGCCGGAGGGCCGGGCGGGGACGCGCCGGACACAGAGGGCATCAGCGAGGCCGGCGCCACCGGCGCCGAACGAGAGGGGAGGTGAGCATCATGTCTGACAGAGAGCACGATCACGGGACCGGTCTTTCGAGGCGCGAGTTCCTGGGGTTCACGGCGGCCGGTGCGGCCGGCACGGCGCTGGTCCCCGCCAGCCTGCTGAGCCGCCAGGCGCACGCCGCCGGCAAGTCCAAGTACGAGGTCGCCCCGGGCGAGCTCGACGAGTACTATGGCTTCTGGAGCGGCGGGCACTCGGGCGAGATCCGGGTGCTGGGCATCCCGTCCATGCGCGAGCTCATGCGCATCCCGGTGTTCAACCGCGACAGCGCCACCGGGTGGGGCCAGACCAACGAGTCGAAGCGTATCCTCGGCGAGTCGGCCCGCTTCCAGAACGGCGACACCCACCACGTGCACATGTCCTATACGGACGGGACCTACGACGGGCGTTACCTGTTCGTCAACGACAAGGCCAACACGCGCATCGCCCGCATCCGCTGCGACATCATGAAGACCGACAAGGTCATCACGATCCCCAACGTCGCGGCGATCCACGGGTTGCGCCTGCAGAAGGTGCCGAAGACGGGATATGTGCTCTGCTGCGCGGAGTTCCGCATCCCGCACCCGAATGACGGGCGCTTCCTGGACGAGCCCGACAAATACCACACCATGCTGACCGCCGTCGACGCCGACACCATGGAGATCAAGTGGCAGATCATCGTCGACGGCAACCTCGACAACGTCGACACCGACTACACCGGCAAGTACGCGGCGGCGACCTGCTACAACTCCGAGGGCGGGGTGACCCTGCCGGAGATGATGAAGGCCGACCGCGACTGGACGGTGGTCTTCAACATCCCCCGCATCGAGGAGGCGGTGCGCCGGGGCAAGTACACCACCATCGGCGACAGCAAGGTGCCGGTGATCGACGGGCGCGGCAGGAACAACCCCTACACCCTCTATGTGCCGACGCCCAAGAGCCCGCACGGCGTCAACATGTCGCCCGACGGCAAGTACTTCATCTCCAACGGCAAGCTCTCGCCCACCTGCACGGTGATCTCGGTGGAGCTGATCGACAAGTGGTTCGCGGGCAAGCTCAAGGACCCGCGCGACGTCGTGGTCGCAGAGCCCGAGCTCGGCCTGGGCCCCCTGCACACCACCTTCGACGGGCGCGGCTACGCCTACACCACGCTCTTCATCGACAGCCAGGTGGTGAAGTGGAGCATCGCCGACGCCATCCGCGCCTACCGGGGCGAGAAGGTGGACTACATCCGCCATAAGCTCGACGTGCACTACCAGCCCGGTCACCTCAAGGCCAGCATGGCCGAGACCAAGGAGGCCGACGGCAAGTGGGCGGTCTCGCTGTGCAAGTTCTCCAAGGACCGCTTCCTGCCGGTGGGCGTGCTGCGGGCCGAGAACGACCAGCTCATCGACATCTCGGGCGAGAAGATGAAGCTGGTGCACGACGGCCCTACCTTCCCGGAGCCGCACGACGCCATCATCGTGCACCGCAGCAAGGTGCATCCGCGCAAGGTCTGGCGCCGCGACGATCCCTACTTCGCCGAGACGGTGGCCATGGCCAAGCGCCACGGCGTGGTGCTCGAGCGCGACAACAAGGTCATCCGCGAGGGCAACAAGGTCTACGTGTACATGACCTCGGTCGCGCCGAACTTCGGGCTCAAGGAGTTCCGGGTGAAGAAGGGCGACGAGGTCACCGTGGTGATCACCAACCTCGACAAGATCGAGGACCTCACCCACGGCTTCTGCATCGTCAACTACGGCATCAACATGGAGATCGGCCCGCAGCAGACCTCGTCCGTGACCTTCGTGGCCGACCAGCCCGGGGTGCACTGGTACTACTGCACCTGGTTCTGCCATGCGCTGCATCTGGAGATGCGCGGGCGCATGCTGGTCGAGCCCTGACGGGAAGCGGCCCCGCCCGCGCGCGGGCGGGGCCGCCTTCCTGCTGGCCGCCGTCTGGGCCCTGGCCCTGGCGGCGGCTGGCCCGGCGACGGCCGCCATCCGGGTCGTCCCGGGCGAGCCGCTGCAGGCGGTGCTCGACCGCGCCCCGGCGGGGGCGACGGTGCAGCTCGCCTCCGGCGTGCACCGCGGGCCCGTCGTGGTGGCGCGCCCGCTTGCCCTGGTGGGCGAGCCCGGGGCCGTGATCGAGGGCGACGGGCGCGGCCACGTCGTGCGCGTGCGCGCTCCCGACGTGCGCATCGCGGGCCTGACGATCCGCGGCGGTGGCGGCGACCTCACGGCCCTCGATGCCGCCGTGTTCGTGGAGCGCACCGCGGCGCGGGTGCGCATCGAGGGCAACCTCATCGAGTCCCCGGCCTTCGGCGTGTGGCTCGATCAGGCGCCGGATGCGGTGGTGCGCGGCAACCGCATACACGGCGACCCGCGTCGCCGCTCCCAGGATCGCGGCAACGGCGTCCATCTCTACTATCTGGAAGGGGCGGTGGTCGAGGACAACGAGATCTGGGAGACCCGCGACGGGATCTACATCGACAACAGCCGCCGCTGCGTGCTGCGCGGCAACCGCATCCGCGACCTGCGCTTCGGCATCCACTACATGTACTCGCACGACAACCGCGTGGAGGGCAACCGCACCACGCGCACGCGCACCGGCTACGCGCTCATGCAGTCGCGCGGCCTCACCGTGACCGGCAACCGATCCGAGGGCGACCACAATTACGGCATACTGCTCAACTACATCACCTACAGCCGCATCGTCGGCAACGTGGTGCGCGGCGTGCGCGGCCAGCGCGGCCACGCCACGGGCGGCGCGGCCGTGGCCGGCGGCGAGGGCAAGGCCCTGTTCGTCTACA
>Ga0256830_1001242_pt1 | contig 18306 bp, 16 predicted proteins | sample 128326metaG_FD_190537 | JGI IMG/M metagenome (GOLD analysis project Ga0256830, IMG submission 190537) | Hydrothermal vent microbial communities from Lau Basin, Pacific Ocean - 128-326 | ecosystem: Environmental > Aquatic > Marine > Hydrothermal vents | place: Pacific Ocean: Lau Basin | collected... | reverse complement strand
GAAAAGGTGATACGTATTTCATCCCTAAAGACATTCCGCACAGTGCAAAAATAAAGGCGGGATACAGAGACGTAACACTGTTTAGTCAAAAGGACAGATACCGAATCAAGAAATAACCCAACCCGGTCGTGATAAGAAACAAATTTTCGAGGCAGAGCCACCTGCATGCATACCCTGCCTGAGCCGGCTTTTGAAAAGACGGGTGATCACCGGTGGTGTTTGACTATTGAAAACCCCGTCTGCTATCTTTTAACACATCCACCTGCTACAGTAATATGTATGTCCCTGAAGCCCCGGAAACAGAAATGAGCGAAACACCGCAGCCGAAGCTGGTATTCGTCACCGGAGGGGCAAGGAGCGGAAAGAGCTCCTTCACCCTGAACGAGGCGTCGAGCATGCCGGGGCCGAAGGCGTACATTGCCACGGCGGAGCCGCTCGACGGGGAGATGGCTGAGCGGATAAGGAGGCACAGGGAGGAGCGGGGCAGCGGGTGGGACACGCTGGAAGAGCCGGTGGAGCTGGCCGCACTCCTGCGGAGCGTCAAGGACCGCTACAGCGTGCTCCTCGTGGACTGCCTCACGCTCTGGCTGTCCAACATCTACATCGTGGACCGAGCGGGAGTCGAGCGGGAGATCGAGGGCCTGGTCCGGGTGCTCAAGGAACTGAGGGGCTCGCCGGGCTGTCCGTCTCTCTACCTCGTCTCCAACGAGGTGGGCATGGGGATAGTGCCTGAGAACCGGCTTGCAAGGGTATTCAGGGACATGGCCGGACGGTTGAACCAGGAGGTGGCCGGGGTTGCAGACGAGGTCTACCTGGTGGTGAGCGGCATACCGCTCAAGGTGAAGGGATGACGATCCGCAACCCGGCCGGGTACGGAAAGCCACGAAGGGAGGTTGAGAGACCATGAGCATCGAAGAGAGACTCTCCAGTATCAAACCCGTGAACAAGGACCTGTATTCAGCGGCCCAGAGGCGGCTCGACAACCTTACCAAGCCGCCCGGCAGCCTCGGAAGGCTCGAGGAGTTCGCCAGGCGCCTCGTGGCCATCTACGGGACCGAGATGCCGGATATGCCGAAGAAGGTCGTCTTCACCTTTGCAGGCGACCATGGTGTGGCCGAGGAGGGCGTCTCCGCCTATCCCTCGGAGGTGACCAGGCAGATGGTATACAACTTCCTCAGCGGCGGTGCTGGAATCAATGTGCTGGCAAGGCATGCCGGCGCCGAGGTCGTGGTGGTCGACATAGGCGTGGCCCACGACTTCGATGACTGCGACGGCCTCGTCAGGAAGAAGGTCGTCTACGGGACCAAGAACATGGCGAAGGGGCCTGCAATGACGAGGGAGGAGGCGATCAGATGCATCGAGACCGGCGCGGAACTCGCCCGTGAGTATGCAGGCCGCGGCTTCAGGGCCTTCGCCACCGGAGAGATGGGGATAGCCAACACCACGCCCTCCTCGGCAATAGCCGCCGTCCTTACCGGGAGGCCGGTTGCGGACGTAACGGGCAGGGGAACGGGTATAGGCGACGAGGCGCTTAAGAGAAAGGTCGAGGTCATAGAGAAGGCCGTGAGGCTCAACCGGCCGGACCCGAAGGACCCGGTCGATCTGCTCTCGAAGCTCGGCGGCGCCGAGATAGGCGGCATAGCAGGACTCTGCATCGGGGCCGCCGAGATGGGAATTCCGGTCGTGGTGGACGGCTTCATATCCACGGCAGGGGCCCTCATAGCGTGGGCCCTCAACCCGGTCGTCTCGGACTACCTCTTCGCTGCCCACAACTCGCAGGAGAGGGGACACAGGGTCATGCTCGAGCACATGGGACTCAGGCCCATCCTCGACCTCGACCTGCGCCTCGGCGAGGGCACGGGAGCAGCGCTCGCAATGACCCTGCTCGACGCCGGGCTCAAGATATACAGGGAGATGGCGACGTTCCAGGAGGCAGGCGTCACCGGGGAGAAGACGGACTGAAGGGATGTTTGAAAGGGGATTGCGGACCCGGCCGGGTGAGGGGTCTCTTCTAATGGTACTCATACGTTGAAAGGGCTTCTGCTTGCATTACAGTTTCTTACCATACTGCCCGTCAGGGTCCCGGGCAGGGTTTCCAGCCGGGACGTGGGCAGGAGCACGGCCTTCTTCCCCCTTGCCGGGCTCCTCAAGGGAGGACTGCTCCTGCTCGCCTATGCTGCGCTCGGGCCTGTCATGCCGATCGAGGTCGTCTCGGCCATACTGCTCGCGGTCTCGGTACTGGTAAACGGCGGCTTTCATCTCGACGGCCTTGCCGATACGTTCGACGCCCTCGCCTCAGGAAAGCCCCTGAAGGAGAGGCTCGATATCATGAAGGACGGCACTGCAGGGCCGGCCGGTATCACCGCCATAGTGCTCGTGCTGCTGCTGAAGTACGTCCTCATCCTCGAAACCCTCTCTGCAGGCGCCACGGCGTATCTCGTGCTCTTCCCGACTGCCGGAGCCTGGTCCACGGTGATCGGCGTGTTTCACGGCAGGAGCGCAAGGAGTGACGGGCTCGGCCACCTACTCATCAAGGAGAGCGGTGCGGCCGAGTTTGCAGCCTCCGCCTTCCTCGCAACCGCTGTCTTCGTCTCCTCTGGGTACCTGTCCCCCCCTCCCTCCCTGACCGCCTCGGCCCTGCTCGTTGCAGGGATATACCTCTTCACCCTCATCCTCGTGAGGTTCTTCAGCAGCCGTTTCAACGGCATCACCGGAGACAATCTCGGGGCCGTGTGCGAGCTGAACGAGGTCTTCTTCCTCATTCTGGCGGTGGCGCTCCGTGGCGGATAGCGGCTGAAAATGTTATAATTCCGCATGAACGTGACTGTCGACGAGGATACGTGCATCGGCTGCGGGGCCTGTGCCGAGATATGCCCCGCCGTCTTCCACATCGACGAGGAGACCGGAAAGTCGAGGGTCATCGACCCCGATGCGTGCGAGTATGCGGGCTGCTGCGAGGCTGCAGAGGAGAACTGTCCTGTCGAGGCCATAACCGTGGAGGGAGATTCCGGGCTTTAGGGACGGAGGCATGCATGGACCTGCTCGGCCTGACCATACGGTGACAGCTGATTCGGGGACCCCGGGTATCAAGGACGCAGACATACATAAGGTCATCCGCCTGCTCAGGAGACAGGTGAAGGGGCTCGACGTACCCTGGCTCGACGAGATGGCGTCCGTCGACAGGGATCCCTTCAGGGTACTCGTCTCCTGCATTCTCAGCCTGAGGACCCAGGACAGGACCACGGGCGAGGCGTCGAGGAGGCTATTCGCCTTGGCCTCATCGCCCGAAGAGATGGCCTCGCTGAGTGAAGACGAGATAAGGAAGGCGATCTATCCGGTCGGCTTCTACAGGGTGAAGGCCGAACGGATAAAGGCATTGAGCGAGACCATAGTCCGCACATTCGGCGGCAAGGTGCCCGGCAGTATCGACGAGCTGCTCAAGCTGAAAGGCGTGGGCAGGAAGACCGCCAACCTCGTGGTCACGCTCGGCTTCAACAGGCCGGGCATATGCGTCGACACCCACGTGCACAGGATCACCAACCGGTGGGGCTATGTGCGGACAAAGACCCCGGAGGAGACCGAGTTCGCCCTCAGGAAAAAACTCCCCAGGCGGTACTGGAAGGAGCTCAACGGCCTCCTCGTCGCCTTCGGCCAGGGCGTCTGCAGGCCCATATCCCCGCTCTGCAGTGCCTGCGACATACGGGAGTTCTGTGACAGGCGGGGGGTCACGCGCAGCAGGTGAGCAGCCACTTCCCGGCCGGTCACCCTGCCGTCAGAGGAGGCCCTCTGTTCAGGCGCAGGCGCGGCCTGGATCGAGGAGGATGCGGCAGTCGGCAATCGAGCAGCCCGAACCCTCTTCGTGGACGATCAGGGGGTTGATGTCGAGCTCGGCTATCTCCGGGTTCTCCGTGGCGAGGGCCGAGAGCCGCATGAGACACTTCTCGAGTTCCTCTATGTCGCGCAGCGGGGCGCCGCGGGCGCCTGCCAGCATCGGGAATGCCTTGATGGAACGCACCATGAACCTCGCGCCGTTGTGCCTGATCGGTGCAAGCCTGAAGCTGACGTCCTTGAATATCTCCACGAATATGCCGCCGAGGCCGAACATCAGCAGGGGACCGAAGACCTTGTAGCGGTTGATGCCGAGGATCACCTCCGCGCCTTCGGCCGCCATCTTCTGGGCATACACGCCCCGTATATCCGCATCCGGCACGTTGCGGCGGACCGAGGCGACGATGGCCTCGAATGCCGCGGCAGCCTCACCGGGCCCCTCCACACCGACCCTTACGCCGCCGACATCCGACTTGTGTATGATCTGCGGCGAGACGATCTTGAAGGCGCACGCACCGAGTGAGGCGACGGCCTCGGCCGCTTCTTCCGCGGTCGTTACGAGGCGGGCCGGGAGCACTGGAAAGCCGTACGCTGCGAGTATCTCGTTGCCCTCCACCTCGCCGAGGTACCTCACCCCGGAGGCGAGCGAGTCCTCTATCACCCTCCTCGCCCTCGGCCTGTCGAACGTCAGGTCGAACTCCTTTGCGTGCGGGCGCTGTATCCACTTGGAATGCTGGTAGAGTGCGCCCATGACCCTGGCCGCGGTCTCCGGAAACGGATAGTGCGGTATGCCGTTCTTCTCGAGAATCTCAACGCCCCTGGAGACATCCATCAGGCCCATGAACGAGGCCACAACCGGCTTTCCGCTGTTGCGCGCGAGGTCCGGGATGATGGAGGCGGTCTTCTCTATCTCTGTCATTGACTGTGGGGTGAGGATGAATATGACGCCGTCGACGTTCTCGTCGTTCAGGACAGCATCGAGAGCGGCCCGGTAGCGGTCCGAGCCGGCGTCTCCGATGACGTCGACCGGATTGTTGATGTTCGCCGCAGCGGGCAGGTGGCGCTTGAGCGCCTCGGTGGTTCTGTTGCTGAAGCGGGCGAGCCTCAGGCCCGAATTGACGGTGACGTCCGTAGCGATGATGCCCGGGCCTCCGGCGTTGGTGATGATGGCGATCCGGTCGGACCTCGGCAGCGGCTGACACCCGAAGGCGAGGGCACAGTCGAAGAGCTCCTCTATCGTCTGCACCCGGTAGACGCCGGACTGCTGAAAGAGCGCGTTGTAGACCGCCTCGGTGCCTGCGAGCGAGCCGGTGTGGGAGCTGACCGCTGCAGCTCCTTCGGCCGTCCTGCCGGACTTTATGGCGAGGATCGGCGTGGGGTTGTCTCCCCCGGTTATCTCGCGCACCGTCTCGATGAACTCGAAGCCATGACGCAGCTCCTCCACGTAGAGCATGATGACCTTCGTCATTGGGTCGGCATGTAGGTAGCGGATCAGGGCGAGCTCGTCCACGTCCGCCTTGTTGCCCACGGAGATGAACTTGGAAAAGCCCATGTTCCTCTTCGCCGCAAAGTCGAGGACCGCCGTGCAGAGGGCGCCGGACTGACTGATGAAGGCGATGTTTCCGGGATTGGCCTTCTGCCTGGCGAAGCTGGCATTCAGGCTCACCGCACCGTCGGTATTGATCACGCCGAGGCAGTTAGGTCCCACGAGCCTGATGCCGTTGTCCCTGCAGATGGTGAGGAGTTCCCTCTCTATGGCCGCTCCTTCGGGGCCCACCTCCTTGAAGCCAGCCGAGATGACGATGAGCCCCTTGACCCCCTTCTCAGCAGCCTCCCTCGCCACGGCAGGGGTGGAGGCTGCCGGCACTATGATCACCGCGAGGTCCACAGGGTCGGGTATCTCCGAGATGGACGGATAGGCCCTTACGCCGCAGACCGACTTCGAACGCAGGTTCACGGGGTAGAGCACGCCCGAGAAGTTGCCGAGGAGGAGGTTCCTGAAGACGGCAAGCCCCACGCTGCCCGGCCGGTTCGACGCCCCTATGACCGCCACGCTCGCGGGGCAGAATATGACGTCGAGGCCTTCAGGAAACGAGGATGCCCTGTCTCTGCAGGCACCGGTCTCTGAAGCCCGCTGTACGGTCGTCATGATTGTCACCTTTCATGCATCGGGAAGCAACTCAACCCGGAACCGGGCTCCCTTTGGTTGACTTGATGTTAGCACAAGGGCTGAAAAAATTCAACACGCCGCAGCTCCCGGCAGGAAGCGCGACAGGTGGTGCAGGAGCGGATTTCACGGCGCGAGTCTCAACACCTCTTCCCTCACCCTGCCGGCGAAGGCCTGGGCGTCGCGGTCCGCGGCCGGAGGCAGGGGCCGGCCGAGACGTATCTCGACACGCACTGGCCTTGGAAACCTGCTCCCCCTCGGCATGGACCTGAAGGTCCCCCCGATATGGACCGGCACCACGGGGACGCCGAGCTCGAGGGCGAGTATGCCCACTCCCTGCTTGAACTCCATGACCCCGCCGGTGAAGCTCCTTCCGCCCTCGGGGAATATGCAGAGGGCCTTCTTCTGCCTCAAGACATGGGCGCTGATCCTCAGGGCGCTCAAGAGCGAGGTGTCCGGATCGATCGGGATCACGTGGGCGAAGTGCGAAAACCACCTCATGAAAGGGCCCTCGAAGTACTTGCTCGCCCCCTGGAAGTAGAGGATTCTGAAGACCCTGAACGGCAGGTTGGCGGCAAGGAGAAAGCTGTCGAGGTAGCTCGAGTGGTTCGGTGCGATGATAAAGGGCGGCTCAGGGATATTCTCCACGCCTGTGATCCTCACCCTGAAGTATATCCTGCTGAAGAGCCTCAGAGCGAACGTCATCACCAGGAGGAGCATCCTCTCGTACAGGCCCTGGCTGAGCAGTCCCTCGGCGGCCCGCCTCTCTTCCTCGGTCACGTCGAGGAGGCCCCTCACGTCCTGCTGCCGCTTCGTGCCGCCCTCCTCGACGGCCTTCCGCGCCTTCTCGACCAGTTCCCCGACGGTCTGCACATCGAGGGTGAAGCCGTCGTAGAGCTTCACGCCGAGGTTTCTCTCCAGCGCGACCACCAGCTCTATCCTCTTCAGGCTGTCGAGCCCGATGTCGAGCTCGAGGCTGTCGCCCCTTCCGACGGCGACATCCCGCCCCATAACCTCCCTCAACGACGACACCACCTTCGAGGCGATCCCATCTTCGAGGAGGGACTCGTCCACCCCCTTATCCTTCCTGCCCTGCCCTTCCTCGATCAGCCTCTTGACCATGAACCTCCTCAGCTTGCCGAGCGGTGTCCGCGGCAGGGGTTCGGGGCTCAGTACGAAGCCCTTGAGCCTCATGTACGGCGGAAGCTTCATCGAGACGGCGTTGATCTCCCATTTCAGGTGCTCCTGTATGTTGCCGACCTTCATCTCCTTGGCCAGCTCCACGTCGGGCACCACGACGGCGCTCAGCCCCTCATCCGTGCCGACCACGCAGATCTCCTTGATGAGCCCTATGCCCTGATAGTGCCTCTCCACGTCCTCGGGATAGATGTTCTTGCCGGAGCTCAGGACGATGACCTCCTTCGTCCTGCCGGTGATGTAGAGGTAGCCGTCGTCGTCCATGTAACCGAGATCCCCGGTGTGGAGCCAGCCGTCCCTGATCGCCTTCTCGGTCTCCTCGGGGTTCTTGTAGTATCCCTTCATGACCATCGGCCCCCTTATGAGGACCTCGCCGTCGCTGCTCATCCTTATCTCCACGTTCCTGAGGGGCCTGCCTGCAGAGCCCGGTTTTCTCTTCTCCGGCGGATTGAAGGTAACGACCGGGGAGGTCTCGGTGAGGCCGTAGCCCTCGAGCACTGTGAAGCCGAGTGCCTCGAGGTCCTGCATCACGCGCGGATCGAGCCTCGCACCTCCGGAGGCAAAGAACCTGAAGCGTCCGCCGAACCGCCTGTGGACCGAGGCGAACACATACCTGCCGGGGTTCAGGTCGAACCTTCTGCGCACGAACGACATGGCCCTGAGCACGATGGGGAAGACCGCGCTGAGCACCGGGACCCGGCTGAACCCCTGTAGTATCCTGTTCCTGAAGAGCTCGAGCAGCTGGGGCACTCCGACGAGTATGGTCGCCTCCCTCTCCCTGACCGCATCGAGCAGGTCGGAGCCCTTCAGGCCCTTCGGATAGGTTACGGTGGCTCCCTCGAAGAGAGGGACGAGAAACGTGCTCATGAACGGATAGGTGTGATGAAGGGGGAGGATGGAGATGATGTTGTCATCCTGCGAGATTATGCCTGCCCCGGCAAGGGCTTCGGCATCCGAGCAGAAGTTCCCGTGGGTGAGGACCACGCCCTTGGGGCTGCCCGTGGTGCCCGAGGTGTATATGATGGAGGCGGTATCGTCCGGACCGGGGCCGTCCTCGAGGCCTGGGACCTCGCACGCCGGACCCTCAGGTACAGGCAACGCGCTGATATCGAGCCGGCCGGCGGCGAGACCGGCGGCAGCCTCTGCGACCTTCGCCTCAGTATAGCCGTCGTGGAGGACGAGGGAGACCCCGGCGTCGGTCATTAGGTTTCTCATCTCCGGGGCGGTGAGCTCAGGGTCGACGGGCACCCCGACAGCACCGGCTGAAGAGAGGGCGAGGTAGGAGATGCACCAGAAGGGGGAGTTCTTCGCGGAGAGGAAGACGCGGTCACCCTTCTTGAGCCCGTCCTCCTGCAGCCTGCCAAGCAGCGACACCACTGCAGAGGCTGTTTCTCGGTAGGAGAGCGTCCTCCAGCCGTCGCTGAAGTACTCGAAGGCCGCCTTGTCCGGAAATCGCGCCGCGGATGCAAAGAACCTCTCGGGTATGCTCTTCATGAACGGGATATTCAGGACGCAGGCCTGTATTTCACGTAATTCTCCCAGTGCAGGAGCAGCTCCCTGGTGGCAAGGAGGTCCCTGGCACAGTAGCGGGCTATCTCGGCATATCGGCCCTCCTTGAAAAACCTCTTCACGTCTTGGCCTGATATACCCTCGTCTTTGGGACTCCTGATGCCGAAGGCCCTGCACCACATCTCGAGGCTGAACCTCCGCCTCGTGGCTCCGTAGAAGGTCAGCTGGTCGAGCAGGTCTATGTGCGGGCCGTTGTACCTGTTCGGCATCAGTTCCCTCGTAGGCCTGAGCCTGTGTACGGCGGAGCGTATCAGGATGAACGGGCAGTCGAAGGTCCTGCCGTTGAAGGTCACGAACTGGGAGTAGCTCTTTATGACCTCCCAGAACTTCTCGATAATGACCCGCTCGCTGCCGGTCTCGTACTGTATGCCGTCCTCCTCAAAGGGCAGTATCTCCCTGCCGGGGGCCTGAAAGTAGACTGCGCCCTTCAGGGTGTCCGGGTTCAGGAGCCCGATGGTGACTATCTCACCGGTGAGCGGGTAGAGACCGAGGCTCTCCTTCACCGCCTCGGCATCCTCCTCTGTCTCGGCATACTTCAGGAGGTATTCCTGCTGTGAGAGGTCGAGGGCGTCGAAGTCGGCGCCTATCGTCTCTATATCGAATATTATCCGCGACACTTCACTTGCCGGCCTGGGAGGTCTGCCTGAAGACCCTCCAGCCCTTGAGCAGGTCTATGGCCCTCTGGAGCTGCACGTCGTTGTCCTCGTCCACCTGGATGGGGGCGACCTCCTTCTCCTCTTTCTTCTGCTGATTCTCCTCCTCGGGCTTCTGTTCGTTCTCGAGGTGATGCTCGAGGTCCTTCTCCCTGATCACCGGATACGCCTCGCCGTTCTGCGGCTTTATCTTCACCACGATGTCGGGCTCTATGCCCTCGTTCTGTATGGAGATGCCCTTGGGTGTATAGTACTTGGCGGTGGTGAGCCTGAGGCCGGAGCCGCCGCTGAGCTGTATCACGCTCTGCACGGAGCCCTTTCCGAAGGTCTTCACACCGAGCAGCACGGCCCTCTTCCAGTCCTTCAGCGCACCGGCCACTATCTCCGAGGCCGAGGCACTGCCGTGGTTCACGAGCACTATCATCGGCATGTCATAGTAGGGCCGGTTCCCCTTGGTCTTGTACTCTGTCTTGTCACCGGTGCGTCCCTTTATGTAGACGACGAGCCTGTCGGGCGGAAGGAACTGCTCCGTGACATCAACCGCGCTCGTCAGCAGCCCGCCGGGGTTGTTTCTGAGGTCGAGCACGAGGGAGTCCACCTCCTTCTCCTTCAGGCTCTTCAGGGCGTTCTCGAGCTCAGAGGCCGTCCTCTCCTGGAACTGGTTGATCTTCACGTAACCTATACCGTCATCGACGACCCTGTACTTGACGCTCTTGATCTTGATGATGTCCCTCGTTATGGTGAAGTCCCGCGGCTCCTTCCAGCCCTCGCGCATTATGGTTATGGTCACCTCAGTGCCCCTCGGACCGCGCATCTTCTTGACCGCCTCGAACAGGGTCATGTCCCTGGTGGACTCGCCGTCGACCTTGATTATCTTGTCACCGGCCTTGAGGCCTGCCTTCCACGCCGGGGTGTCCTCAATAGGTGCGATCACAGTGAGCATCCCCTTCTTTATGCCTATCTGGATGCCGAGTCCCCCGAACTCGCCGCGCGTGTCTATCTGCATCTCCTTGTACTCGTCGGGGGGCATGAAGGCCGAATGAGGGTCGAGGGTCCTCAGCATACCCTTGAGGGCGCCGTATATCAGGTCCTTTGTATCGACCTCCTCGACATAGGAGTTCTTTATGATCGTGAGGGCCTCCGTGAAGAGCCTGAGGTCCTGGTAGTCCTGTGGCTCGGCGTCGGCAATCTTCATGGGCGTCTCGCTTACGAGCAGGCCGCCTATGAGCAGAGAGACGACGACGAACCACCCGAGTACAGCTATCAACCTGCGTCTTTTCATGTATTCATACCTCCGGTGAACTTTTCATCAGCCGCTAATTCTTGCGTCTCAGCCACTGAAGCGGATTCAAGGGTTTGCCCTTGTATCTTATCTCGAAGTAGAGGCCGGGGGCGTTCAGCATGCCCGAATCGCCGACCCTTCCGATCAGTGCGCCCTGTCTTATTATATCGCCTTTGCTCAAAAAAATCTCGCTGAGGTTGGCGTACACCGTGTGGTACCCCTCACCGTGATTTATAATCACGACCTTGCCGTAGCCCCTGAACCAGTCTGCGAAGACCACCTTTCCGGCGAAGACGGCCTTGACCGCCTCACCCTCCCGGGACTTTATGTGTATGCCGTTTCTGAAGACCGGCGTCTTGAACTTCGGATCACGGTAGCTCCCGTACGGCAGCGCGAGCACTCCCCTCACCGGCCACGGGAGCGTCCTCTTGGCCTTGAAGAAGCCCTTCTGGAGGTACTTCGTCTTTTCGGACTCGTCGATCAGCTTGCGCATCCTCCTCGACGACTCCTTGAGCTCGAGCAGCATGCGCTTGTACAGGGCCCTCTCCTTGCGCACCGAGGCGAGAAGCCGCCTCTTCTTCATCTTCTCCTTCCTGAGAACGGCCTTCTTCCTCTCGAGCTGACTCCTCTGCCCCTTGAGCTTCTTCATGAGGGCCGCCAGGCGTTCCTGCCTCTGCTTGAGGCCCTGGATGTTCTCGGAGTAGTCCTTCAGCAGGGAGTACTCGTACTCGGCCAGGCGCTTCAGGTAGCGCCACTTCCTTATTGCCTGCGGTATGTCTTCGGCCGTCATAAGCAGCATCAGGGGATCGGCCTTCAGTGAGCCTGGCTCAGGCGCCGCGCCGAACGAGGAGACCCCGTACTTCTGCATTCCGACGACCTTTCTCTTCAGCCAGTTCCTCTGGCGGTCGAGCTTTTTCGATAACTTTCTGATCTCCTGCCTAACCTGTACGATCTGCTTCTCGTTCCGCCGTATCCTTCTCTGCTGCGCCCTCAGCTCCCTCTTTATGCGGTCGAGCGCCCTGTTGGTCGACTCGATCTCGTCGAGTATGGAGACCTCCTTCTTCTTTACCTTCTCGAGCGCCTTCCTCTTCTTCTTTATCTCCTTCTGAATCTTCTCGTAGCGGGCCTTCGGGTCTTTCACCGCATGGAGGACCCCCGGGCACGAGCCGAGGAAGGCCAGCAGGACGAGCAGTATGACGGAGGTATGTTTCAAGCGGGTCATGATGGTCACGAGGTCACGGGGCTCAGAACTTGAGCCTTCCCAGAGCGATTGTTGATCCTATGATGCCGAGCACCGCCCCTCCCAGCGGGAGTGCTGCCACGAGGCCGAGCGGGAGCTGCATCTCCCCGAGCATCGGGAAGTCGGTGACCACCAGCCCGTTGATGAACCTGTAGAGGCCGTAGGTGCCTGCGCCTCCGAGCAGGCCGCCCATGAAGCCGAGGGTCCCGCCCTCGATCAGGAAGGGCATGCGTATGAAGGCCCTCGTCGCCCCGAGCAGCTTGAATATCTCGATCTCCTCCTTGCGCCTGTAGAAGAGTATCTTCACCGTGCTGTAGCAGACGAAGACTATCGCCATGGAAAAGAGCAGGATCACGCCCGCGCTCAGGGTCTTGACCCCGCTACGGATCGTATAAATGGTGCCGAGGAGGTCCTCGCCGTAGACAACGTCGTCGACGCTCCTGAGGCGCCTGAGCTCATCGATCAGTGCCTCCACCCTCTTCCTGTCGAAACCGTTCTCCTTGAGCCTGATCTCCAGGGATGGAAAGAGGGGGTTTTCATCGAGGCCCTCGAGAATGTAGGCCGCGTCCTTGAGTGACGACCTCAGCTCGACGAGTGCCTCGTCCTTTGATATGAACTTCACGCTCTCGACGATCGGGTCTCTGCTCAGCCTGGCCTTCAGCTGATCGATCTCCCTCTCTCCAGTCCGGTCGGAGAGGAAGACCGTGACAGAGAACCGTTCCGGAAGCCTGCTCGCCACACCCTCTATGTTGTAAAGGGCGAAGAAGACGAGCCCGAGTACGAAGAGTCCCACGCCGATGGTCACGACCGTCAGCATGTGTATCCACTTTTCGAACCAGAGACTCTTTAACGCAAGCCTTATGGAGTAGAGCATGTCGTCACCCTTCCTCGTCCGCCACGAGGTTGCCGCTGTCGAACCAGAGGACCCTCAGGCCCGTGTTCCTGAAAAGCTCCCTGTTATGGGTCGCGATCAGGATGGTCGTGCCCCTGGCGTTGATCTCCTTGAATATCTTCATTATGCCGGCTGCATTGTCGACGTCGAGGTTTCCCGTGGGCTCATCCGCGAGCAGCACCGTCGGGTCACCCACGATCGCCCTCGCTATAGTGATCCTCTGCTGTTCGCCGCCTGAGAGGGCGGCCGGAAAGCTGTCGGTCTTGTGCCTGAGGCCCACCAGCTTCAACGCGTCGTGCACCCGCTCCTTTATCTCCGTCTCGCCGTAGCCCCTGATCCTCAGTGCGAGGGCGATGTTGTCGTAGACCGTGCGGTTGGCAAGGAGCTTGAAGTCCTGGAAGACCACGCCGATGTTTCTCCTGAGATAGGGAATGGAGGACTCCTTCAGTGTGTCCGTATCCCAGCCGGCTATGCTTATGGTCCCCTCGTCGGGCTTCTCGGCGAGGTAGATCAGCTTCAGGAGCGTGGACTTGCCCGCCCCGCTGGGGCCGGTTATGTAGACGAACTCGCCCTTCTCGATGCCGAAAGAGACCTTTCTGAGGGCGGTTATGTTGTCGTAAATCCTGGTTACGTCCTTGAAACCGATCATTCAATCTCCAATCCTTAGACACGCAGGGACACCGGCGGCCGGAACAGCCTCAGAGGTGGTGCAGTCTCGAAAACCCTTCACGCAGCACTGCATTATCTGTGATATTATAAAGTATTAAGGCCTCTTTTGCAATTATCCGTTCCCCTTGCCTTGCCAGCCGACCCTTCAGCTTTCGAAACACCGGAATCAAGCCTCTTTTGCAATTATCCGCCTGCGTGCCCGGGAAAGGCGAGCGGGGATCGTAATGATTTCGGTTTCGTGTCATGCCTACTCCGTGCAATCCCGCCGCTCATGCCTGGAGTACCGGTTTTCCGTTCTCAAGGAGGGTCTCCTCCGAGGAGTCACGGTATACGAGCACCACGGTCGGCCTGAAGAAGACGAAGTCCTGGTGGAACGGCGTCTTCACCTCGCCGCCGAACGAGCTGTTGTCACCGAGAGCTATGTGCACGGTGCCGAGTATCTTCTCGGATTCGAGGATGTTGTCCGGCCTTGACGCCCTGTCGTTGGTGCCGATGCCGACCTCGGCGATGTTGGCGTTCTCCCTGCGCTCGGCGAGCCGCTCCCCGAGTGCTGCACCGAACTCGTCCACACCCTCGACATCCACGACATACCCGGCCCTGACCGTGAGCCTTAGCGGAGAGGATAGGCGCCTCGTTGGGGCCCATTCGAGGACGAGCGTCCCCTCTGCAGAGCCCTCGACAGGGGCGAAGTAGACCTCTCCGGCGGGCAGGTTCCCGAAAGAGCCGGGCCTTCTGAGGTCTCCGGTGTCCGCGAGCGCCCTCCGTCCCTTCTTCGAGAGCCTGATATCCGTACCGTTCGGCGTGGACACACGGACCTCGACGGCCCTGTCCACCAGCCTCGCCATCGCCTTCGTCCGCCGCCTGAGGGCCTTCCAGTCGACGTCCATGGCTCCTTCGAACATACCGGCGTCAAACAGCGGCATGCTGGCATACCGGGCGCCGCATACACGCGTCAGCAGGTCCCTGAACCTCGTATGACTCGTCGAGTAGTTCGACAGGGCGATCACCGCGTCCACGGCCTGATCACAGTGTCTCCTCACGATCTCCTCGGCCCTCGCCGTCTTTTCGGGCGAGGCCTTCTTCTGGATCAGGGCCCTCAGCAGCCTCTCCGCCTTGAGCGACTCGACGGCCCTCTCACCGAAGGCCGCCCTCCAGAGGCCCTCCGGCGGCTCGACACCGTGGCCGCCCCTCGACGGATAACAGTAGAATACGACATCGCGCGCAAACCCCCTGCCGGTCTCCGCCGTCAGCATCGCCACGTCCTTCAGCCTCGACCACCTCTGCAGGTCCTCCCCGGGGACCGCGTCCCGCTTCGTCGGCCTGTCTGTGAAGACAAGCACCCGCTCGGTCCTCTTCACACCGAGGTTGGTACGGAATATCTCCCTTACTGCACCAGTCAACATGACAACCTCCTACGAGTTTATTGATCCGATATCCTTTCCCCCCCTCTCGCCACACGTGCGGGATCAGGAAGGAGCCCTTTCACGCCTACCCCGAATTCCCTGTTCCGCCTTCATCCCCCCTCTCTCTCACCCCTGAGATCAACACGCATCCAAGCAGTGCGAGCACTCCGCCCGTCACGAACGCATACCCGCTGCCCCACTGCTGCCAGATGAGGCCGAACAGGAGGCTTGCCGGCAGGGACGCAATGCCGACGGCGCCGTTGTACCAGCCGAACGCCCTGCCCCTCAGTTCCGGCGGGACGAGGGAGGCGATCCAAGCCCTCTCGACCGGCTCTGTAAGGCCGAAGTAGAGACCGTAGAGGAGGAATGTCGTGATGAGGGCCCCCTCTGTCTCGAGGAGGGCGAACAAGAGGTAGATGACGGCGTAGTAGAGCCATCCGGCCATGATCATCGGTTTCCGCCCGAGCCTGTCCGAGGCCCTGCCCCCTGCAAGCGTGGAGACGACCTTTACGAGATGAAAACCCGACCATAGCAGGGCGACACCCGTTCCGCCGACTCCGGCGCTGTTGAGTCTCAGCAGGAGAAACGCGTCGGTCGAGTTCCCGAGCGTGAACACGACGACGGCGGCCATGAAGAGCCTGAAGTCGCGCATGCCGCCCACCTCACGGCCCTCCACGCGGCGGGGGGCCTCCCTTGCGCCCCCCTGCGGGCTCTTCTCCTTGACGAACGCCGTGACTATGATGACGACCGCTGCAGCAGGCAGTGCAGACCAGAGGAAGACGTCCCTCAGGGAGACGTCGAACCCCTTGAGCAGGACGACTGCTGCAAGTGGCCCTGCAATCGCACCTGCGTGGTCCATGGCCCTGTGGAAGCCGTATGCCCAGCCCCGGAACCGCAAGTCCGTGACATCGGCGATCAGTGCATCCCTCGGAGAGGTCCTGATGCCCTTTCCGACCCTGTCGAAGAACCTCAGCAGGAGCACCGCCGGCCACAGCCTGACGAGCCCTATCAGGGGCCTTGCGGCAGAGGAGAGCGTGTAGCCCCACACCACGTAGGGCCTCCTCCTGCCAGTCCTGTCCGTGAGATGGCCCGAGACGATCTTGAAGACCGAGGCGGTCGTCTCTGCAATCCCCTCAATGAGCCCCAAGGCAAAGGCCCCTGCACCGAGGACAGTGGTGAGGAAGACGGGCAGGAGGGGATAGATCATCTCGCTCGAGAGGTCGGTCAGGAAGCTGACGGCTCCAAGCGCCAGTACGGTGGATGGTATGTTGCCGAAGGCGGATCTCTTCAAGGTCTCCCCAGTCCCGGGTGATGCAAGCTTATTGTTAAGATTTTCCTGTTTATGTTAAGCTTTTCTACCGACATTTACATTATAACCCGACTGTCCGGTTATTATTACACCAATCCCACGGAGGCCATGGCCATGGTAAAGAACGACAGGTGGATAGAGGAGATGGCGAGACAGGGGATGATAGAGCCCATGGGCAGGAGCCGCTCGGGCGACGGGGCCGTCTCCTACGGCATAAGCTCCTACGGGTACGACATGCGGATATCGGACGAGTTCAAGATATTCACGAACATAAACACAACCGTGATCGACCCGAAGGCCTTCGACCCCGAGAGCTTCATAGACCACAGGGGGCCCGAGTGCATCATCCCTCCGAACTCGTTCGTGCTCGGCCGGTCGGTGGAGTACTTCAGGATTCCACGGGACATCCTCGTCATCTGTCTCGGTAAATCGACCTATGCACGCTGCGGCCTCGTGGTGAACGTGACACCGCTCGAGCCCGAGTGGGAAGGGCATGTCACCATAGAGATATCCAATACCACGCCGCTTCCGGCCAAGATATACGCGAACGAGGGGATAGCACAGCTGATATTCCTCGGGGCCGAAGAGCCCTGCGGGACGTCCTACAAGGACAAGACGGGCAAGTACCAGGCCCAGAAGGGCATCACCCTGCCGAGGATATAGCAGGAGGCGGCGCCGGCCGGATGGCGCCCGGGGTGAAAAAGGCAGCACCTTGTCGGCCGGCGCGAGGAGTGATTCGAGCACCTGCTCGCCGCAGAGGAGGAGGCACCTTGTCGGCAAAGGACAGACTCATACTGGCGTTGGACGTCAACGACCCCGAGGAAGCGATCGCCATAGTCGAGAGGTTCAGCGACTGGATCACGACCTTCAAGGTCGGGCTCGAACTCTTCACAACAGCCGGACCCGACATAGTGAGAAGGATCCATGAGAGGGGAAAGAAGGTCTTTCTCGACCTCAAGTTCCACGACATACCGAACACCGTGGTGAGGGCCTCGATCATGGTGACGAGGCTCGGGGTCTCGATGTTCAACATGCACGCATCCGGCGGGTTCGAGATGATGAGGAGGACGAGCGAGGCCGTGGTGGAGACATGCCTCAGGGAGAACCTGCCGAGGCCGAAGATGATCGCCGTCACCGTGCTGACGAGCATATCACAGGAGGAGTTCAAGAAGGACATGGGATACCAGCACGGAATAAGGACCCACGTAAAGCACCTCTCCGCCCTGGCCCATCGGGCCGGGCTCGACGGAGTGGTCGCCTCGGGCCACGAGGTCCAGGCCATAAGGAACTCCCTCGGCAAGGGGTTCGTCATCGTCACACCCGGCATAAGGCCTTCGTGGTCGCCGCCGGACGACCAGAAGCGCACGATGACGCCGAGGGAGGCCCTCAGGAACGGTGCGGACTATCTCGTGGTGGGCAGGGCGGTGCTTGCACAGAAGGAGCCCGAGAAGGCTGTGGAACTGATCCTGCTGGAACTCCTCTCATCCTGACGGGCCGAGGAACGACGAGCAATGACCATCAAGATACGGCAGGCCGACAAGACCCGCACCGGCGGCTTTCAACATGAGACCACCCTCTTCCCCCTCTACGTCGAACTCCCCTACAAGTCCCCTGCAGCCGTGTACGAGCGGTTCAGGGCGGCCGGAACCATGCTGCTCGAGAGCCTCAAGGGCTCAGAGACCATAGGACGGTACTCGTTCATCGCCGTAGACCCGTTCGCCGAGTTCAAGGTGAAGGACTCCGCTGTCGAGGTCCGATGTGCCGGGACCGGGGGGGGGCTTGAGTCCTGCCTGAACCTGACCGACAAGAGGCCGCTTTCACGTCTCAGGGGCCTCCTGCACTCATACCCGCAGAAGAAGGACCCGGCGCTGCCGCCTTTCCAGGGAGGGGCAGTCGGACTCATGAGCTACGACTTCGTGCATTACTTCGAGAAACTGCCCAAAACGGCACGTGACGATCTCCACATACCCGACGCCCACTTCTTCCTGTTCGACAGGCTCTTTGCATTCGACCGCAAGGAGAGGAAGGCATATGCCGTCGTGTGTCCCGGAGCGAGGCGGACGGCGCTCGAGGTGGTGGAGGGCTGGAGAGAAGGCG